>Ga0222719_10001825_pt1 | contig 20186 bp, 31 predicted proteins | sample C33_34DmetaG_FD_165039 | JGI IMG/M metagenome (GOLD analysis project Ga0222719, IMG submission 165039) | Estuarine water microbial communities from San Francisco Bay, California, United States - C33_34D | ecosystem: Environmental > Aquatic > Marine > Unclassified | place: USA: California... | reverse complement strand
TGGGTTTGAACGGGTTGGGACGTCCGCAGGCATCATTTCTCGCATGGCTGTGGCCGACGTGGACGTTGGCGCATTCTGGATGGGGGCGCGTGGGTTTTATACGTTTAACGGCAATACGGTGGCTGAGCTTCCCTGCGACGTTCACGACTATGTGTTTGGCGACATGAACCCAGCGCAGCAATCCAAGATTTGGGTGTTCAATAACGGCGAAATGAACGAAATCTGGTGGTTCTACCCCTCATCAGACAGCCTAGAGTGCAACCGCTATGTGGCCTACGACTACAAAGAGGGTCACTGGCTGATTGGCGAGTTGTCCCGCACGGCTGGCGTGCAGCGCGGCGTGTTCAAACACCCGTTCCTGACCACAGATGCCAGCGCACTGTTCGAGCATGAAGTCGGCTTCAACGTAGGCGGCGACAGCATTTTCGCAGAAACTGGCCCTATCAGCATCGGCACTGGCGAGCAAACCATGTCTGTGACCAAGGTTATCCCTGATGAGATCACGCAGGGCGACGTGTCTCTGACATTCAAGACACGCTTTCACCCCAACGATACAGAGCGAACCTATGGGCCATTCGACCCAAGCAACCCGACATCTGTTCGCTTCACTGGCAGGCAGGCGCGTATGCGTATTGAGGGCGAAACTGTAGGCCCGTGGCGCGTCGGTACGATGCGTGTTGAAGCCAAGCCAATGGGTAACAGATAATGCCAGCACCAGTATTGCCTCCAATTGGACCAGACTTGGCTCAGTGGGGGCGACAGCTTACCAGCTACTTGCAGCGACAACTGCCGCGCCTGTTCACTAAGTCGGCGGGAGACAACCCGTCCGAGAACGGCGTCATCCTGTGGGATGAGGAAAACGGCTACCCAGTTGTCAGTAAGAATGGTGAGTTCGTGCAGATCGTTCTTGAGGATGGCCAGTATTCTGGCGGCATTACGACCGACCAGACAGCGGCATCCGCAAACACAGCGTACGCATTAACGTACACGTCAAGCATTGCAGACGGCATCACCAACGGGACAACCGCATCGCAGTTGATCTTCGAGGAGGCTGGTCAGTACATGGTGTCGTTCTCTGCGCAAATCTCTTCGACATCAAGCAGCACGGTAAACTTCTGGTTTTGGCCGCGCGTAAACGGCACTGACGTTGCAGGCTCTACTATGCGAAACAGTCTGCACCAAAACGGCTCTACAATGGTTGTAAGCCGGTCGGCTATCTTTAACTTCAGCGCTGGCGACTACCTTGAAGCTATGTGGGCCGTGGATAGCACGGGCGGCTACTTGCACGCGCACACAGCCACAGCATTTGCGCCTGCCGCACCATCCACTACGATTGGGATTACGAGGCTTCATGGTTGACGAAAACGTAATACAGATGAAGCCGCCGGTGAAGTTGATACCGATCCTTCCGGAGAACCTCGATGAAGTTCTCGACATTGCGGTGGAGATGCTGGAACCGGCAGTCGCGCGTCAGCCGAAGGCGTTGCAGATCCAACACGTCGTTGACGACTTGCGCGAGGGTGCGTCCCTTCTGTGGATGGCCTACGTGGGGACAAAGCCTGTGGCTGCCGTAGTCACGTGCGTCGTGAAGCAGCCAATGCGCATGAACTTAAAAATCGAGTGGGTCGGCGGGAAAGGCATGAACATGTGGATAGACGAAGTCGTCGCCATTTTGACAAAAGTTGCTAAAGACGCTAAACTTGACGCTATCGAGGCTGATGGCCGCAAGGGCTTCTTCAAATACGCAAAAGCGGCTTCGTTCCGCGAAATATATACTCATTTTGAGATGGAGCTGAGCTGATGGGTTCGACCAAGACAGAAGAAAAGAAAATGCCGAAGTTCCAAGAGGACTTCATCACGCAGAATATCTTGCCCATGGCGGAGGAGATCGCGGGCACTGAGTTCAACCCCTACACGGGTGAGCTTGTCGCGGGCTTCACGCCGATGCAGCAGCAGGTTGCCGCAGAATACGGCAGCCTTGCGTCTGGCGCCGGTCAGCTCAATCAGGCGGCCGACATCTACTCTAGCCTCGGCCAAGGTGGGCAGCTCTCAAGCGAGAACGTCGCCAACTACATGTCGCCCTATCAGCAGAACGTGATTGACGCGGGTTTACGCCGGATTGGCGAGAACCAAGAGATGGCGCTGAACACAATGGGCGCGCAGGCTTCAAGGGCTGGTGCATTCGGCGGGTCTCGCCACGGCATTGCTGAAGCTGAGACGCGCTTGGGCTTCAACGAGCAAGCACAAGACTTCGTCGGCAGCCAGTTGCAGTCTGGCTACCAGAGTGCAGTTCAAAACATACTCGCAGACGCGGGCCTGCAGTCAGGCGCTGCCGGTGCACTCAGCCAGATGGGCATGAACACCCTCGCCGCCCAAATGCAGACCGGCGCGGCGCAGCAGGCGCTCGATCAGGCTCAGATGCAGGCTGACTACTCGCAGTTCCAGATGGAGCAGCAGCATCCGCTGTCGCAGCTCAACGCACTGCTCGCGGGCGCTTCCGGCATTCCGCAAGGGTACGGGACGACAACGAGCCACGATCCGTTTGGCGGCCTGACGGCTGTCGGTAAAGTTCTAGGCGGCGTAGGCTCGGTTGGTCAGGGCGGCGGTTTCGGCGCATTGTTTGGAGCATCTGACGTGCGACTAAAGGAAAACGTACAGCCCATCGAGGGTGTTTCCGGAATTCAGTTCTACACTTGGGACTGGAACAATGAGGCCAAGCGCATAGGCGTCGAAAATCAAGCGACAATCGGCGTTATGGCTCAAGAGCTAGAGCTTAAACACCCAGATCTTGTCACTATCGGTGACGATGGATACCGCCGCGTTAATTATAGCGGTCTCTTTAACCGAATTGGACGCTGAAAATGGATGAGATTACCCTAACACAAATGGATGAGATCCCCCTAACACAAGAAGACATAAATCGGCTCGACGAAGCTGGGTTTGATGTGATGGGCGCAGAGGTTGGCATGGAGGCGCTATCCAAGGAAGCCGAGTGGCTCAGGCAAAATCCACCGGTCACCCCAGCTCCGCTGACAGGCGGCGCCGGTCGCAAAGCGAGGCGCGGCGGCCCCACGTTGCAAACCACGTCTGCTACTGTGCAGGCTCCGACAGCAGCCCCGACAGCAGCTCCGACAGCAGCTCCGATGCAGCTGGAAGTCACTGACCCCGCGGTAATGGAGCCCCCAGCCCCAGCACCGGCTCCAGCGCCAGCTCAAGGCGTCGATCGGGATACTATTATGCAGGCCCTGATGGGGTCTCAGCTCGCGGCTCCGGCAGCTCCAGCAGATCCATTCGAAAAACTATCTAAGACGCAACGGCGGATGCTGGCGTTTGCCGGCCTGTCAGATGCCGGAGCCGCTTTGCAGGGGGTGCAGGGCGGTAATGTCAGCGCCCTCATGGGTCGCTTCAACGAAATGGAGGACATGGAGCGTAAGCGTCGGGCAGCTGCGCAGCAGCAAGCAACACTGCGAGCTGCGCTTGGCGGCCAGAGCGGTGCGCCTGTGACGGGCGTGATCGACAGCCCCGAGGCTGCGCGGGCTCGCATCGCTCAGCTCACTCAGCTGGCGATCACAAACCCGTCACTTGCACCGGCATTGCAGCTTGAGATCTCGCGCCTTGCTAGCGAGGCTGAGCGACTTGAGGCATTGGACTTGGCCAGCACTGAGGCCGCTACGCTTGAAACGGCCACCCTCAATACAGCAAGGACTTCTATGGCAACAGCGCGTCGGGCTCTAAGTGCGGCGCTTGGGCTCGAGGGGGAGGAACTGGATCAGGCGTTGCTTGCTGAAGAGATTGACCCAAGTAATTTTTCTATAGCGCGATTTACTGGAGGCGTAGGCAGCGAACGCTACAAGGAATTTAGGGCGGCCGCTCAAGAGCTTGAGGCCGTCATGACATTCCAGAACATGGGCGATGTGATTGAGGCTGGCGCAAAGCTGGGCACACTATCTGACGCAGACATGGTTATCTTAGGAAGACTGAGCGGCGTGATCGACGTGGCAAATGCTCCAAAGCAGACGGCTGATACTATCTTCCGCATATACAAGAAGTTGAACGACACCATCCTTGAGCTTGAGCGGGACCCCAACGCGATCAACGATGTAACGCCCGAAGAGCAGGCGCTTGTTGATAAGTACAGAAAAATGGCTGCGGCCGCGGCTGAGAATAAGGGTTAGTAAGATGGCGACATATAAAGAGCTTATGGAGTTGGCCGCAATCGCAGACCAGAACGGTGAAACTGAAGAGGCCCGCCAGCTGGTAGAGATGGCTCTAAAGGCGAAGGGCAATACCGCTCAGGAGCCAGCGCCGGAACCGGAAGCAGAGGCTTCCGTGGATGACGGCAAGTGGAACAAGACCCGCGCCTTCGCGCAGGGTATCTTGCTCGGCTGGGGCGACGAAGCTGAGGCGTTTATTCGTTCTGCGTACACTGGCGAAGAGCGTGAAGATTTGCTGAAGGAAATCCGCAAGGACATCAGCGCGTACAAAAAACAGAACCCGATCACAGCTGGCGCACTCGAAATCGGTGGATCTATCCTGCCGTCACTGGTCCCAGCTGGCCTCGCTGCCCGCGGCGCTATGGCTGCAGGGCGAGTTGGCACTGGCTTAGCCCGCACAGCACTGGGCGGCGCAGCGGCAGGCGCAGTAGAGGGCGGCATTGCCGGAGCTGGCACAGCCGACAGTGGCGATCGTCTAGGCGGGGCCGCAACAGGCGCCGCACTCGGAGCCACTATTGGCGCGGCTGCTCCGTTCGCGGTGGCAGGCGGAGCCGACGTATTGCGCCGCGCTGCCGACGGCCTCGGGGTGAGTGGCCAGAAACGTGCTGCACAGCTCGCAGAGCGCCGTGTCGGTAAAGCGCTCGAGCAAGAGCAACTAACACCAGAGCAGGCGCTTGTGCGCGTCACTGAGGCCCGTCAGGCTGGCGTGCCTATGACGGTGGCAGATATTGGCGAGAACACGCGCGGCGCTGCCTACGTGTCTCAGTCTGTGCCGTCTGAGGCTCGCACTGAGGTCGCTGACCTGCTCACACAGCGTGGCGTTGAGCAGGGCGAGCGGATCGCGGACGCAACCGCTCAGCGTATGGACGCGACCGGCGCATACGGCCTCGACTATCTGGACGAAATCTACGAGCAGGCCGAGGTTAAGTTTAAGCCGCTGTACGCAGCCGCAGATAAACCTATCCCCGCAGAGCCGTTCCGCAAGTATGGAAACCGGAAAGTATTCCGTGATGCCTTTAAGGCTATCCAGCGGCGGGCCGACACTCTGGGTGATGAGGTTCTCGAAGATCTTGACGAAGTGCTCGATCAGGACGTTGTCCCTACATCATACCTGCAAAAGATCGCTCAGGGCCTCGATCGTGTGATCGAAAACAACACTGACCCCGTCACCAAGAAGATAAGCTCTGAGGGTAAGGACATTCTGCAGGTCCGCAACGAGTTCAAGAGCATAATGGGCAAGCTGAACCCCGACTTCGCCAAGGCGGACAAGCAGTTCTCCGACATGTCCGACTTGCGTGACGCGTTCGACGTTGGCAGCAAGTTCATGAATATGGACGGTCAGGCGTTCGCCCGCAAGGTCGACAGCATGACCATGGATCAGGTTGAGGCGATGAAGGTCGGCATGATCACCAAGATCCGTGACGCCACGTCAGGCGCTGATGCCACGGATTATGTTAAGTCTATCTTTGGCAATAAAAAGCGTCGCGATGCGCTTAAAAAGGCGTTCGCGTCAGACGCTGAATTTGCAGACTTCGAGAAGTACATGAAGGCGGAGCGTGACCTTGTGTCAACTCAGCGACGCGTTCTGGGCGGATCTGCTACGCAGCGCAACATTGCTGAGAGCCAAGAGCAGGGCGTAGATCCATCCAGCCTACTTCAGATGGCGATCGGTGGGCGCGGTGAAGTGATGCGGCAAGCTGCCGGTGGTCTGGGCGGCTTAACGGCGCGCGCTCAGGGCGTTGGCGGTCCGGTCGCTAAGGAGATGTCAGACTTGCTGTTTGCCAACACTCCAGCGGCTCAGCGTGATGCCATGGAGCGTGTAGCGCAGCGTCGAGCTATGGACGCCGCGCGGACGCGTCAGATGCGGAACCAGCCGCAGCTGTACGGCGGCATATTAGGCGCCGCAGCTGGGCTGAACCAAGAAGACTTAGGCTACTAAGCCTTCTTCGCCTTCACATCTGGCTTGGACTTTGTCTGGGCCAGCTCTGCCGCTTGATCTTGAATGATCGTTGCGGCTTTTTCACAAGCACGGAAAAGTGCCATCATGTTTGCAACACGGTGCGGTTGATTAAGGATACGCACAATTTCCTTTGTTTCGTCGTCTAGCATTATAGCCTCCATTTTGTGGGGTAATGTTACGCTCAACCGGACAAGCGCGCAAGGATTGTTGGCATAACGGTGCCGGAGTGGTATTATGGGGCAGATAGATAGAGGAAGATCCATGGAAAGCTGGCACTTATCCAAATCAGTACCGGTCAGCTTTATACTGGCCATAGTTCTCCAGACCATCGGGTTGGTCTGGTATATGTCTGACTTGGACAGCTCAGTTGAGACAAACGCCCGTGAGATTGCCCGCCACGAAGTTCGCATCATGGAAGTTGAGCGCACTGCGCAGACGCAGGCCGTGATGCTTGGCCGTATTGATGAGAATATAAAGGCTATCCGTGAAAACCTTGAGCGTCGGTCAGGTGGCTAATGATAGACCCCATCACAGCACTGTCAGTTGCGGCAAGCGCTGTAGGTAATGCCAAGACGCTCTTGGCTGCTGGCCGTGATGCAACAGGCGCTCTCAGTAAGTTCGCTGGCGCTATTGCCGATGTGAACTACGTTGCTGAGAAAGCTAAGAACCCTTCGATCTGGAAGACGTTATCAGGTTCGGCAGAGGCAGAGGCTATTGAAATCTTTGCCGCCCAAAAGAAAGCGCTTCAACTCAAAAAAGACCTAGAGACGATCATCCGTGTGTACCATGGCCAGAAGGGTCTTGATGAATACAAGGATACGCTTCGTAAGGTTCGAGCGCAGCGCAAACAGAATGAGCACCGTAGGGCTGAGATCAAAGAGGCTCTACTCACTTGGACCGTTGGAACATTAGCAACCCTTGCCGGATTAGCTGGCTTGGGTTTAGTTATGTTTTGGGTAGGTAAGACACAGGGGAAATGGTAGATGCCACACACTGTCTTGGATGATTGGAAAATCTTGCCGCGTCTGATGATGCTGGCGGTCACTGTCTTGACATATCAGGCGGTGCATTGGTTCATGGGGCTAGATGACCCCAGTGTGGCGCAGAGTGGCCTTGTGAGCGTCTGCATGGGCGCACTGACAGGGTGCTTCGGCATCTGGATGGGTAAGGAGGGCAAGGCATGATTGGTGCAATAGCAAACAGCGTGATCGGCTTGGTCACTGCGCAGCTTGATGCCAAGGCTAAGGTCAAGGCTGCTGAGGCTGAGACCAAGATGAAGTTGGCAACCGGCGAGATCAGCTGGGAACAGGCAGCAATCGAAGCCAGCAAGGACAGTTGGAAAGATGAGGCTTGGACGATTGCGTTTATTGCTATCGTGGTCGGCAGCTTCATTCCGCCGTTGCAGCCGTACATGGCTGAGGGCTTTGCTAATCTTGAGAGCGCACCGCAGTGGTTCCAGTGGGCAATGTATGCCAGCATCGCTGCTAGCTTCGGCATCCGCACAATAAGAGGTTTTAAGAAATGAAGCTGACCGTTGAGCAACTAGGCGCAATGATCCCAAGCAACAACGAGGTTGAGGCTTGGTGCGAAGAGTTGAACAAGGCACTGCCTAAGTACGACATCAACACGCCTAAGCGGATTGCTTCGTTTATCAGCCAGTGCGCCCACGAAAGCCGTGACTTCACTGCGCTTGAAGAGAACCTCAACTACTCGCAAGGTGCGCTTGAGCGTGTGTTCGGTCGTTACTTCGGCGAGGGTAAGCGCAACGCTGCTGAGTATGCGCGCAACCCTGAGAAGATTGCTAACTATGTATACATGGATAAGTACCGCTCGAAGCGTGGCGCGCTGGGCAACACTCAAGAGGGTGACGGCTGGCGCTTTCGTGGTCGTGGTCTCAAGCAGCTGACTGGGCGCAACAACTACAGCCGGTTCGCACAGGACTATGGCATGGGCGCAGAAGAGGCGGCGATGTGGCTGGAGACGAAAGAGGGTGCGCTTGCGTCTGCCTTGTGGTTCTGGAGTACGAACGGCCTAAACGAGATCGCCGATACCGGCAGCGTTAAGGCTGCAACCAAGCGGATCAACGGAGGTGACATTGGTCTGGCTGATCGTCAGCGTCGTTATGCTACAGCTATGCAGGCTCTGACCGGTGAGATACCACCACGCGCACCAGTAACGCAGACGCTGCGTGTCGGCAGTCATGGCGACGGTGTTAAGCAGATGCAGCGTAAGTTAGGCATTGCTGCTGACGGAGTGTTCGGCGCAGGCACGGCCAAGGCTGTGAAGGCGTGGCAAGAGGCTAACGGGCTGAAAGCCGATGGCGTCATTGGGTCAAAGAGTTTGGCTAAAATGTTTGGCTGACCAGTGTTTAAGCGCAACACCAAGCAGAAGGGCCGAGTGGGCGAGCATTACGTCGCCTACCTGCTCGAAGACGCTGGCCTCGAGGCTCTCAGAGCTGACGGCACAGGCTGCGATCTGCACGTCACGACACACTCTGGCCGAGTGATGCGCGTTGAAGTTAAGACGTGCGGCGTAGCCCAGCACGGAACGACGCTGCGCTTTCATATTGGAAAGTCCAACGCAGAGGTGTTTGCCTTCGTCTCTCTAATGCGCGACCAGCCGTTAGTACGAATGTTCGAACGTGACAGCGTCCCGAAGTGGTCGATGCAGCTCAGCCAATTCACCGAGGAAGCGCAGCGCGCCGACATCGAGTGGTTTTTGTCTATCGATTAGCTATTGCAGCCCGTTTCGCTGGTGATATGAATGTCGGGCAGGGCGTTTTCTTTCAATCATATTTTGATGTGGGAGATGGATGCGCCGCCGAATGCGCCACATTCTAACCATCCGCGCCCTGCACGACTGCCTCTCTCAACTTAGCCTCGCTTCGGCGGGGCATTTTTTTTGCCTGACCCCCTTGAACATTAGGGCCAGAAGACCTATATCATGTGTATAGGGCAATGAAGCCCGCCAAATTGGAGAACGAAAAAATGGCAGTAGTTAGCATGTACCCACGTTACTTAACAAAATGGCAAACGGCTCGTAAACACTACCTTTCAGCAATGCGTCTGGTGGACCAAGATTTTGAGGCCGCCATTAAAAGCCTGATAATTTCACAAGCAGAGGCCGCAAAGTTCGGCAGAGCGGGAAACTCGAAAGCTGAGTTGCGCGCCGAGCGCCTGCAAAACACAATAACTTACGCAGTCAACCTCGCGTTCGGCACAGATCTAGCTTCTAAGTAATTAGCAGAGGGGGGGTTGCCTCCCCTCCCACGCTAACACTATGCTACCAATACAAAGAAAAGGAAACGAAATGAAAAACTGGATTTTAGATATTATTGGATGTGCCTGCCTGTTCGGCAGCTTCTACATTTTGATGATCATGGGGTGGGCCGTCCAATGATGACCGAGCAGAGCCTCAAAGATTTCATTGCCAGCAAAAAGAAAGAGCTAAGCGCTCTACTATCGAGGCACTCAGGTGTCCGCCCGTCATGGGTGAGCACTGACGTAGCCATGCTCCAAATGGAAATCGAAAGAGCACAACAGGAGCATGACATCTTGCACTACGGGCCGGTCTTGGCCTCAGCAATGCATAAAATCCCACTCGACAATGTGTACGCGTGGCTCAACCAAAATAAGGACACCAAAGATGACAATTGAAAACGCAGAAGTGATGATTGTATCGCAGCTGGAGACAAAGACTAGCTTCGCGCGTCGGCTTGATAATGGTGAGGAGGTGTTCATACCGGCACATCTATCCATCAAGCACGACTTTGAAGTTGCAAACGAGTTTAAGGCGGTATTGGTCCCCAACACTCGCAGCGAAAGCGTCCCGTGGCTTATGCTAAAGAAGCACGGGGCGGAGAAGGTCTACCCGAGCTTGGAGGCGCTTATCGAGAGCCAGAAGGTGGGGCAAGTTGAAGACGTTCCGCCGCTTGATGAGCGCATATACGAATTCGTAAACAATGGCGGATACGTGTCGACCGGAGAGGTCGCCGAAGCGTTCACAGCCGAGGGTGAGCCGTATGACCTTGTGTGCATCAAGCTGCAACAGATGCACGAGGCCGGTAAGCTAAGCTGCGCTCAAGTGTTCCGCACGGCGCTTCAAAAGAAGGCATCATATCGCATGTGGGCAACGCACACGCAGCGCTTCCTGCAAGTTCATGTCGACGACATCCCAGACCACATGTAACACCTTGCTTGCGCAGCGTTATCAATGCAGATACGCTGCGCATATAAACTGGAGGTCCTAATGGAAAACGAGACAAGGCAGATCGGCGCACGAGTGCGCGTCGACATTATCGAAAAACTTCGAGAGCTATCGAAACGTAAGCGCATCAGCATGGCTGTGCTGACAGAGCAGGCGATCGTAAGCCTACTCAAGTCGGAAGGTGAGGAAGTATGACTGGGGATGATGAGTTCACAGAGCGTGAGACCGCAGAGGTCGAGGAGTTCGTCCACATCACAGTCGAGGCTATGCAGCCACTTCTCGACGGACTGTTTAGAGAGATCAACGAAAACGGCTCAGCGTTTGCAGAGATGGGCGCATTTACTGGCATCGTGGGCAGCACATTTACCAAGATGAAAGAGCAGGGCTACACGTTGACCGAGCTGCTGCAGATGTCAGCGCACACCTGCGTCGACATTTTTAGCGACAAGCGTGGCATGCACTGATGGTAAACGGTCGCAACAAGGGAGCCGCATGGGAGCGCGAGGTCGCGAAGATGCTGCTCGATGAGCTGGGCATCTCGTTTAAGCGTGATCTGGAGCAGTATCGTGCTGGCGAACATGGCGACCTGATCCCCGATGATGACGCCTTCCCATTCACGCTAGAGCTAAAGCGCTACAAGGATGGACCGATCGGTGGCCAGACGGCTTGGTGGGCGCAGACTTGCGCAGCTGCTGGCCGCGAAAAGAAGTGGCCTGCGCTGCTTTACAAGTATGACCGGAAGCCAATGCGCTGCGTGGTGCCGCTGGGCATATTTAATGGGCATGAGGACAGTGACGCGGTGGTTGAGACTGACTTCGAGACGTTCTGCTATCTCGTAAGGGAGATGATGAATTGAGTATTTCGTACACAATGAGCAATGAGGAATACCACCTCAGCGATGCGCTCTCAGCGTCCGGTGCAAAGACGATCGCGCAGAAGTCGCTGTCAGATTACAAGTATGGGCAGCGTAAGCATAGCAACGCGTTTGACGTTGGCACTGCAGCTCACACACTGGTGTTCGAGCCACACATGGCGAGCACAGTGTGGTGCGGCCCCGAGCACAGGCGCGGCAAGGCGTGGATCGAGCGCAAAGAGGAGGCTGAGGCCAAAGGCGCGCTGCTACTCACTGAGGGCGACTACAAGCTCGCTGTGGGCATGGCCAACGCGGTTCGGTCCAATAGGGCGGCGGCAAACCTGCTGTCCGGCGACATGAAGTGCGAAGCCAGCGTATTTGCTAAGGATGCGATCTATGACGTGGAGCTGCGCGCCCGTCCGGACGCATGGCGCCGTGACATCGCTGCGATCATCGACCTAAAGACAACAATATCCCCCGATCCCGTAGGTTTCGCGAAGCAATGCGCAAACTTCGGCTATCACATACAAGACGCGTTCTACCGCCGTGTGATGGCGATCGAGGGTCATGAGATCGACAGATTTATCTTTATTTCTGTTGGTAAAGAGCCGCCCCACCACGTGGGCGTGTTCGAGCTGGACTGGCGTTCACTCCAAGAGGGTGAAGCCGCAGTAAGATACGCGTTGGAAAAATTTTCGACTGCGCGTAAGACGGGCGTCTGGGACTACGGCTACGGCGAGCTTCAGACGATCCAAATACCAAGCTGGTCATTCGAGCACACGCAAGACTGACCCAACATTAGGCACACACGTCAAGGAGACACACATGCCAATTTCTTTCGGAGAGACTAACGACAGCGCGGGCGCATACATCCGCGTAAACCTACCACAAAACCGCTGGACACTTAGCGACGGCGGCGACCCCAAGACGCTTGACATGACCGCTGGCATCGCAATCGACATTAAAAACGTGAAGTTCGGTTGGCTTAAAATCGCAGTCGGCGCACGTGACTGGCAGGAGTGGCCATCGCCATCACAGCCTACGCCAAAACCGCAGGAGCTGGATCTGGACGGCAAGCCCGCATACAAGCAAGGCTTCGACGTAAACTGCTGGACCAGTGACGGCACTCAGGCGCAGTTCAGCAACAACAGCTACGGCACGGGCCAGTTTATCGCCAAGCTGTACAACGACGCTGAAAAGCACCCCGAGTTTACGCAGGGCATGGTACCAGTTGTGAGTGTTACTTCGTCTACCCCCGTGGTGGTGGGCAAGGGTACTAGCTACGACTTAGGGCATTCCATTCTCAAGTGGACAAAGCCACCAACGGCAGGCGCTGAACCTGCACCAGCTGCACCGGCCCCTGCGCAGACACCGGCGCAAGCTCTGGCGGCTGAAGACAACTTCGGCTTCTAATACTCGCCGCGTCCGCACGTCGGGCGCGGCACACACTTGCAGGGAGCAGATAAACAAAATGAGCCAACAATACTTTAGCAAGGTCAGAGAGAGCATCGTAGCCGAGATGGGCATCGCGTCTAAGGGTGGACGCAACGAGGCCCTCAACAAGGCCGCATTCACATTAGGTCGCCACGCGCACATGGGCGCCGGTGACATCGACGGCACGATCACGGACTTGCATACAGCTGCAAAGGCGATCGGGCTGACGGACACCGAGATTAAGACGACGATCGGCTCAGGCTTCAAGCGCGGCAGCGAGAACCCCAAGCAGCTCGAGGGCGGTGAGAGCGAGCCCTTCATGCCGTCGGAGATGGATCGCCTGATAAGCCGCTTGGCCGCTAAGAACCTGCTGGTCAAGGACGACGAGACGCGCAAGGAAAAGATCGAGAAGGCCGTTAAGGCGTGGGAGGGTAGTGTACCGATCACGCGAGACAATCAGGACGCGGTGCGACCCGCGCTGCTATACCTAAACAGCCGCAGCCTACGCGCGGGCACTGCCGCGAACATCGCCAGATATAACCCGAGCCTATACGGCGGCCCCGCAATAATTTTCCCCGCGATGGACTACGAGGGCAGCATCACCGGCGTGCAGGCGGTCCTACTTACCGAGGCCGGTGAAAAGCGCGAGCACAACGGCGTAAACAAGTATTCACGCGGCGCACTTGTGGGCAACGTAATGCGCATTGGCGATGAGAACGAGGGCGGCTGCATCATCATGGTCGAGGGACCAGAGGACGCGCTATCCGTACATCAGGCAGTCGAGGGTGCGGCCACAGTGATCTGCACGTTCGGCAAGTCTGGCCTGAGCACGTACAACCCGCCCAGAGCGTCCGACGTGACCATCTGCGCAGACCCAGACGTTGACATCGAGGCCGTGGCTGACGTGCTGCGCGGTGACGGGTCTACAGACGTTCACGTCGTGCGCTTCGACCAGCTCGGCGTCGACGGCGTGAAGGATGCCAACGACTACCTCAAGGAGGCGGGCGCGCAGAAGCTGCGTGAGGCCCTGTCAATGGCCAAGCCGGTTGCCGAGGTCGCTCAGGAGCGCATCGAGAGCGAGCGCCAGTGGCCGACAGCGTTTGAGCCTATGGACGCGGCTATGATACCCCCGAGACGTTGGATCTATGGGCAGCACTACATCCGCGGACACGTCAGCGTGCTCGCGTCTGCTGGCGGCGTGGGTAAGACGTCTATGCAGATCGCGGAGGCGCTGGCGATCGCTACCGGCAAGCCGATACTAGGCGAGCAGGTCCACGAGACGTGCAACGTGTGGATCATCAACCTCGAAGACCCGCTCGAGGAGATGCAGCGTCGCTTCGCGGCCACCATGCAGCACTACAAGGTGTCGGCGGACGAAGTTAGGGGTCGCATATTCTTGGACGCGGGCCGTGACTTGAAAATGATATTCGCCAAGCAGGATCGCGACGGCATCAGCGTCGACGAAGAGATGGTCAAATATATGTCGGCCAAGATTAAAGAGCTGAACATTGGCATGGTGTTCATCGACCCGTGGGTTGCGGCCACGCAGATCAGTGAGAACGACAACGTAGCCATGAACGCAGCCGTGGGTGCCGTTCGCACGGTGTGTGACGCCACAGACTGCTCAACGGCACTCGTGCACCACATCCGCAAGGGCAACGGAGATGACGCCACAGTGGACAGCATCCGCGGCGCTGGGTCACTCATCGGCGCGGCCAGAGCTGCCCGAGTGATCAACAAGATCAGCGAAGAGGAGGCGCAGAAGCTCGGCGTGTCGGAGAACCTAAGTAGAGGCATATTCCGAGTAGACGACGGCAAGGCGAACCTCGCCCCGCCAGCATCGGCGGCCGTCTACCGGCAGATGATCGGCGTGCAGATCCCCAATGGGGAATACGTGGGCGTCACGGTCGAGTTTAAGATGCCGGATCTGTTCGACGGGGTCAGCACAAAGCACGCAATGCGTGTGCAGCGCATTGTTGGCTCCGCAGAGGAGGGCGGCGACCCGTACCGCGAAAACGTCCGCAGCAAGCGCTGGGTCGGCAAGGCGGTGGCCAGTGTGCTCGAGCTGGACGTGGACAAGAAGCCCGAGAAGGCGAGGGCTAAGGCAATCGCGGAGAAGTGGCTACAGACGGGCGTCCTACGCCTCGAGCAGTTCGCGGACAAGCGCGCAGGCAGGGACGTGACCATCGTGTCGGTGGGTGAATGGATAACGCATGAGGAGGCAGGACTATAATGGCAGTTGGAGACAATATGAAGCTGACGCGAAGTGCAAACGCCTTTCGCATTTGGCGTGCGGCGAGTTCAGTCAACTGGGACTGCACGGCGGAAGAGTTGGCAACTGAGCTGGGTCTGCATAAGGACACGGTGTTCAAGATATGCAAGTTGAGGGGGTGGAAGCTAGTCGACGGCCAGAGCGGCTTTCGGAGTGATATGCAATCCAGCGTAGATAAGGCTATTAAAAAATGAGGCCATTATACGAGACACAGCAGGACAGGGACAACGAGCTGGCGCTGTCAAAGATCATCGAAAAAGAGTTCAAGTGCGTCCTACACAAGATGCCGATCAAGTTGAGCCTAGACTACATGGCCACCAGAAACGACAGCGCCGTGGCATTCATCGAGGCGCGGCAGCGAAAGACGCCGATGTTCCAGTACCCGACCTACATGATCTCGCTCTACAAAGTTATGATGGCCAGCACACTGACGCAGGCGACTGGGCTGCCGTGCTTCCTCGCCGTGCAGTGGAGTGACGCTGCGGGCATATGTAAGCTGCCAGCGGACTACTCGGAGCAGGACGTACAGATGGGCGGAACAATGCGCCGCAATGACCCGCAGGACATCGAGCCGATGGTATACTTTAATCTGTCAAACTTTAGGGTGATCAGTGGTGGTGTGTGATAACGGAGTGGTAACCACAGTGTGTTTTCGTGACTGTGGAAAGCGTGCGGCACCGTGGAGATATGAGCCTGTATTCTCTCCACCACAGTGTCCCCCTATATATAGGGGACTGTGGAGGACGTGGATACTGTGGTGCGAGACGACTGTGGAAGATTTACTGTGGTGGAGAGGTGGCGTGGTGCCGCTGGCAATTAGGGGGAGTATTTGACGTGGTAGCGAAGAAGCGAGTGAGGAAGCCAAGCGCGAAGGACATTAAGGCGAAGGGCACGTTTGAGGTGGGTGAGCGTAGCAAGCCGATCACGGCGGGCGTGTGGGGTCAGCTGGAGCCGCTCGATCGGGTGGCGCGGGAGAAGACGGAGAAGTGGGGCGACACGTTGCCGTCTCTGGTATCACCTGAGTTGGCTGGCAGGTTCCATGGCGCTTACGAGGCGCTCGGTGAAGCTGTGGACGCTGATGATGCGGTCAGGACACACAAGCTGGCCGGTGCGTTGATGAGGGCGTGGGACGTGCTCGAGCAGGAGGCGATGCAGGCGGGGCATAAGCCGCTGCCGGTAGATGCGTATGCGATCGACTTGGATGGTAAGATCGTGTGCATCGCGTCCAGCGGTGTGAGCGAGCTGCGTGCAAAGCACAGCGACTGGGTGGTATACTCGTTCGAGGATGCCGCGCGGATATTGAATGCGAGCTTTGCGTCTACGTTTTGTGAGGAGACGTTCAAGGCGTTTCCCGAGGCGAAGGTTACACGGGTCGAGGCGAAGGAGGCCGTCGACTGGGATTTAGGTGGAGATGAGATACCATGGTAGACAGAGAATATATTTTGCGTGTGGCGGGTCAGCTGATCAGCGGAGACCGTCACGACACGTATGGGGACGCTAAGACGTCTCACAAGAGGATTGCTGACATGTGGTCAGCTTACCTCGGGATCGAGCTGAGTGCGTCTGACGTGGCCGCGTGCATGGTGCTGATGAAGGTGTCGCGCACTAAGGGGCAGGTCGACGGGAAGGGGCACTCGGATAACTGGGTGGATATTTGTGGATACGCCGCGCTAGGTGGCGAGATGGAGGCAGACAATGGGTAAGGTTGGCAGGACTAAGTTGCAGATGCTTACTGATGCTGGAGAGGATGAGATCCTTGGCATGATCGCGGGAGGTAAGAACCCGTCCGACGTGATCAAGCATTACAACGTGGGTTGGAACATATTCTACAAGTGGGTCGGCAACGAGGAAGGTCGCGCAGCTCGCTACAAGCAGGCGCGTGACATCGCCGGTCACAAGTACGCGTCGAAGGCTGAGGAAGTGGCGGAGACGATCCACTTGCAGGAGGCGAGCGTTAACTCTGCTCGCTTGGCCGTGGATACATACAAGTGGCTGGCCGCTAAGGCGAACGACACATACGACACGAGGCAGTCTAACGTGGCCGTGAACGTCAGCGTGACGGACCTGCACGCGCAAGCGGCGAAGCTGTTGGCGACGATCGATGCGGACGTGATTGACGCTGAGGTGGTGCCTGATGAGGTGGAAGGCGATGAGGAGTAGAGCGCGTTTCGACGCATCGGTGGAGCGGAGCGTGCGCGCAGGCGCGTGCCTGACGCCGCCGCGTTTGGCAAGTATTTACGCGAATTCGCGGGGATTGATAGGTCCAGTTTGGCTAAGTCATTGATTTCATTACATCCGTTACTTAACATAATCACCATTATCGGACATTGGACCGGTATTATGTTAAATATGCGATCGACCCCCCCCCTCTCACAAAACCGCGGGGGTGCAAATGTTAACGTCCCCCCCACGCCTCCACTTGAAAAAAATCCTAAGTTTTCACATACCGGAGTGGTAACACTATGACAGCCCAAGATAATCCGTTTCTGAAGTTAATGCGCCGCTACCAGAGCGACCCTGTCGCGTTCGCACGCGAGGTGATCGACATCGAGCCCGATGAGTGGCAGATCGAGCTGCTCGACGCGATCGCGGCCCCTGCGATCCGCCGCATATCCGTTAGATCTGGCCACGGTGTGGGTAAGTCGACCGGCGTCGCCATGGCTGCTGTTTGGCACGTCCTGATGCGCATCCCCAGTAAGACGGTCGTCACGGCCCCCACCAGCTCGCAGCTTTTTGACGCGTGCTTCGCTGAGATGAAAAAAGTGGCCAAGTCACTAAAGCCCCCCTTCAACGATTTGCTGGATATTAAGTCTGACCGGATTGAGTTGAAGAGTAGCCCTGAGAGCACGTTTATTTCGTGCCGGACGTCTCGCAGTGAGACGCCGGAGGCTCTGGCTGGGGTTCACAGTGAGAATGTGTTGCTGCTCGCCGATGAGGCCAGCGGTATCCCCGAGGCGGTGTTTGAGGCTGCGTCTGGCTCGATGTCTGGCGAGCGCGCCACCACGGTGTTGACCGGCAACCCCACACGGAACACGGGTTTCTTTTATGACACCCACACGCGCCTGCGCGATGACTGGCACACGATGCATGTGAGTTGTGTTGACAGTCCGCGTGTGGCCGATGACTTCGTTGAGGATATGAAGCGCCGGTACGGTGAGGATAGCCCTGCGTATCACGTGCGTGTGCTTGGAAACTTCCCGCCGTCTGAAGAGGACACGGTCATACCGGTGTCCCTGATCGAGCACGCCATGGCCAACAAGATCAAGGTGCATGAGGAGACCACGTCGATATGGGGTCTTGATGTAGCCCGTCAGGGCGGTGACAGCTCGGTCCTGTGCAAGCGTCAGGGGCCCGTGGTGCATCCGCTCACTGTGTGGCGTAACTTGGACCTGATGCAGCTCACAGGCGCTGTGAAGGCGGACTACGACGTCACGCCCCCATCCAAGCGTCCGATCGAGATCATTGTGGATAGTAACGGGTTTGGCGCCGGCGTATTGGATCGTTTGCGCGAGCTTGGCCTACCGGCGCGGGGTTTGAACGTGTCCGAGCGTGCCATGGCCAAGGATACGTATCTGAATATGCGCGCTGAGCTGTGGTTTAAGTGCAAGCAGTGGCTCGAGGGGATGGACGTGTCCCTGCCGCAGGATGACGGGCTGTACGCGGAGCTGGCGGCCCCTCGGTACATGTTCACGTCGTCTGGTAAGATGCAGGTTGAGAGCAAGGAGGCTATGAAGAAGCGCGGGGTGAAGTCGCCCGACAAGGCTGACGCTTTGTGCTTAGCGCTTGCCGGTGACTTCACGACGATGGCCTACGGATCGTCCGCGTCATCTGGGTGGCGGGCGCCGCTAAAGCGCGGCATCCGCGGCGTTGTCTAGTCCGCTTTGGGCGTTATGGCGGGCAGCGGAGGGCGTTTCGCGTCCCGCGCCTGCCTACGCTCGAATGTGAGCATCGCGTGCCCGTACGCCGTCTCGTGGCGCTCTCGGGGGTCGGTTATCTGCGCGAGCTTCTTTTTTAGGTCACGCAGTACGCTTTTGTCGTTGATTTCCTGCTTCTTGTATTCGGCTTCCTGCGCCTTCTTGATGCGCTTTAGGTAAGCCTTGCGCCGCGTAACCTGACGCGGGTCGGTGTATTTTATGGGCGCGCTATCCCCCCGAAGCTCTGCGACGCTGATCCCGCGGTTGTGCAGGATTGAATACACGCGTTTCTCGGTTATACCGTGCATGATTGCTAATTGTGCGACAGTTACGCCGCTTTTGATTGCCACTCTGGCCACTTCGATAAATCTTTCCTCTGATAGCGTCATTCGCCCATCTCCTCTGCTAATTGGTCAACCACGTAGGCGGCGATCAGCTCCGCGAGGCTGCTGCATCCGATTTCCAAGGCTGCGTCTGTTAGGTATACGCGCTGCTCGGGGCTTAGCTGGTCCAGAACCCGCGCTATGGTGCCCCTGCGGATGTAGGTCTTGCGGCGATCATCGTATGGCTGCGCGTGCGCGTACACTGGCCGCGGTATCTTGCCGCTCTGCCTGCCGCGATAGATAACGCTCGTTATGACGTCCCTGCTGTAGCCTGTGATGGCTTCTATATCCGAGATATTCTTGCCCTGCAGGAACAGATCCTCGATCCATATTGTGTGTTTTTGCCTCTGTGTTGGCATTGTTTTCCCTCAAAAGTTTGGTTCGCCGTCTTCGTCGAATAGCGGCGTGTTGTAATCTACGCTGAAGCTGCGCTTTCCGCCCATCGTCTCTCGCAGATCCGCCAAGTCGTCCTCCAAGTGGGTCGACGGTAGGACGCCGATCTCTTGCAGCTTGCGGTCGAGTTTGATTGGCAGCGTGCTGGTCATTTCTTGGACCCTGTCTTGTCCGATATGTCGTAGCCGTGCAGCTTCATATGCATCAGCTTGATGCAGTACGCGGCAATCGGGTTTAGCGGCCGGTCGCCACTCTCCCATCGGCGAATGGTACGCCCGCCGTTGTCGCCCATGCCCCACTCCTGTGAGAGCCCGTGCTGCGAGTAGCGCATGTTTTCGCGCGTCTTTTTGAAATCTTTAGGTGTCATACCTACCTCCTGTGGTTGGCGGGGCCGAAGCCCCGCGTTGTTATGCTGCTAGTTTTTCAGCCTTCAAGATGCCCGACTTGCAGGCGCTGCGGTTCCAATCGGTTGTGCCGATTACATCCCAGTTCCAATGAGAATGTGCATCTTTGTTGTTTTCATGCCATTGGTCGAAAAACTCGCCAGTGCAAAAGCA
>Ga0222719_10001824_pt1 | contig 20187 bp, 19 predicted proteins | sample C33_34DmetaG_FD_165039 | JGI IMG/M metagenome (GOLD analysis project Ga0222719, IMG submission 165039) | Estuarine water microbial communities from San Francisco Bay, California, United States - C33_34D | ecosystem: Environmental > Aquatic > Marine > Unclassified | place: USA: California... | reverse complement strand
TTATTGGTATATCTTCAGAGATAATATCTAACTTTTCATTTTGCATGACCTCAATTTCTATCAGTGACTTCGATGTCAATTTATCTTTTGGAGAACATATTTTCCCATTTATTAATATTTTCTCATTATTGATCCAATTTTTTATACAAGATCTTGAATATTCTGGCAAATAAGATACCAGTAACTGATCAATCCTAAGATCGTTTTTAGGCTCTACGTCAAATCTGTAAAAAGTTACATTTTTCATGGTGTTTTCTCACATAACTAATCTATAATAACAAAATGAAAGCTAAAATTCTCCTTATTAACCTTGTATTGATGACTTTATTGTCGAGTTGCTCGTATTGGACGAATGTACTAAAAGAAGCAGATCCTACTGTCGGGATGTCAGCCGCGGAGATATATACTCAGGGCAAGGAGTTTCTTGATGTTGAGGATTATCCTAACTCTATTAAATATTTTGATATATTAGAAGCAAGATATCCTTTTGGAAAATACTCTACTCAAGCAATGTTAGATTTAGCATATGCTGCATATCAGTCTAATCTAAAAGATGAGGCAATAGTTAACTGTGATAGATTTATACGTTTATATCCAAATCACCCGAATGTTTCATATGCATACTATCTAAGAGCGTTATCGAATTTTGATAAAGATAGGAATTTTATAACAGAGATATTTGCTCAAGATCCATCAAAATATGATGTTACTAAACTGAAACAATCTTTCGATGATTTTACAGTAGTGGTAAATAAGTTCCCTAAAAGTAAATATGCAAAAGATTCAAGAAACAGACTTATATATATCAAGAATATGATAGCTAAAAATGAACTATATATCGCAAAATATTACAGTAAAAGATCAGCACATGTTGCAGCAATCGAGAGAGTGAAATATATGTTAAAAAACTACAGCGGTACGCCAAGCTCAGAGGAGGGATTACTAGTCATGATAAATAGTTACAATAATCTGAAGATGAAAGATTTAGCATATGATACCTCTAGAGTTTTAAAAGAAAATTATCCTGAATATACAATTTCAGAAACTAAAAATAATTATATAAAAGTTTATAAAAAGATAGAGTCATTTGATATGGATGCCAAGGATAAACCTATAAAAGATAATGGAAGTTGGTTTTCTTATTTCAATATCTTTAACTATTTTTGAGCTTATCACCTATTTTACATACAGGGATCGGCATCATTTTGTGAAGGTTTCTAGTTCTAATTTCTAAATATTTCTCTCTGTAAATACTATTCTCATCTGTCATTGCATTTTCTAGTTGCTCATATGTTAGTCCAAGCTGATCTTCATCTGTTCTATCATCTTCCCATAATCCATCTGTAGGCTTGGCAGTCAATATTTCATCTATTATGCCAAGTTCTTTAGCCAAAGCTCTCACTTCACTTTTCGTAAGATCTGCTATAGGAGATATGTCGACACCACCATCACCATATTTTGTATAGAAACCAACACCAAAATCTTCAACCTTATTACCTGTACCTACAACTACGCCTGATGATGATTGTGCAATTTGATATAATAACAGCATTCTCAGTCTTGATTTAGAATTAGCAAATGCTAGTTCATCATTATGGTTTGTTGCTTGGCAAGTCTGTTTGAAAATATTAAATGTATCAGAGAGATCAATTTCATATTCTTCGGTATTTTTAAATCCTTTAACTAGTGATGAACAATGAGCTTTGCTCAAAGAGATATCTTTAGAATTTAGGGGGATTTTAACTAAAATAGTTTTAATTTTTGTCATTGCACATAATGTGCTTGTCAAGGCCGAATCAATACCTCCAGAAACACCAATGACAAGCGAGTCGATATTTGATGATTTTTTTACATAATCATCTATCCAGTTTACTATATAATTTATTACCTTATTGTTATCCATAGATATACTAATATTGCTAAAGTTTACTTTCAGAACAAGGTTTCATCCAAATCCGATACATTATAGTCTATAATAACAAAATAATACTAATCAATATAAAAATATGCGTATAATAATAGTACTTTTAGTAGTAGTTTTCTTATATATTTTATTAAAACCACTGCTCATAAATAACAAAATGAAGACAGCTAATAAAAAGAAGATGGATATTAAATATTGCAAGCACTGCAAATCTTATGTGATATCTGAAGACTTTTGCGGTTTAAAAAATAATAATTATAAATACTGTAAAAATTATAAATGAGACTAATATGACTAGAATACCATTGCTAATAACATTATCTGTAATAATGATAATAGGTATTATATTAACTGTACTTCTTCGGTTAAAAAAAATGAAGCCAGTCGTAATTTCAGGAAAAATTGGATCCGGCAAATCTACAGTTTGCAAACTATTTAAAGATCATGGTTATATGGCGATTAATTCAGATACGATGGCAAAAGATCTGATCAGGACAAATGAGGTAATTAAAAAAAGTTTAATCGAATCGTTTGGTGCTGATGTCATACATAAAAATGATATATCATTCAAAAAACTTAGGTCTATCTTATGCTCATCTGATGAGAATAAAAGGATAATAGATGCAATAGTTCATCCAGTTTTTTATAGAGAGCTAAATATAGTTATTAGCTCTAGTAAAGATAAACTTGTAATAGAAATACCTCTGATAGAAACATGTCATCATATTGATACTGATTATACTTTAGTTTATGTAAAAACAGACAAAGATATAAGAAAACATAGATTCTTAGAAAAAAAAGATATAGATGAAAATATTTTTGAGAGTCTTAATGGGTTACAAAAAATTAAAGATTTGTCTTCAATTGATCAAAAATATACTATATTTAATAATGGAAGCTTAAAGGATCTAGAAGATAGTTTTAATAAACTTTATGAAGAATTAAATAATGAATAGCTTATCAGACAATCAGGTTTCAATATATGAAGAACCAGTACAAGAAAAAGTTAGAAAGTTTCTTAAAATTGAATACTTGTTTGATAGAATTTATTATTTTAAGAGCAAGGAAGATAAAAGAGAAAACTATACTGCCCTAATGGCTTTATATGATTTATATGAAATACTATCTAGGAGCGATATTAAGTCAGAATTAATAAGAGAGGTTGAGACTCATAACACGTACTTTAATAAGATAAAAGATTCCCAGTCGTCCAATACTGATCATAGTAAATTAAATTCTGTAATTGAAAAACAAGAGCTTCTTTTAAAACTTCTATATAGCATCGAGAGTAATTATCTAGATTATCTAGATAATGATGTACTCTGTAAAACTATTTTCAAGAATTTTAACAGCACTATACAACCCTCATCTGTAGATTTTTGGCTAACAAGGGATATTGTTTTAAGGGAAACGCAGATAGATCTGTGGTTAGAACCATTATTATTTATTAAAAAGAGTATAGATTTTATACTAAATATTATTAGAAAGTCTGGCAACTTTAACGATAAGCTTGCAGAAAAAGGATTTTATATTGAAAAGCTAGATCCTAAAAAAAATGTATTATTAATTAGAGTTACTCTAACATCTGATTTATATTATTATCCACAGATAAGTGTTGGGAAACAACGATTAAATATAATGTTTATGTCAAAAGATGATAAGAATAACCTTATTAGACATAAAGATGATGTACAATTTATTCTAACTACATGCGTATTATAATAATTTTTAAAAATTAGTAATACCTGATACTCCATATCCATTATGAGATAAACACTTGTCTAGATCAGACTTTCTTATTCCTCCGAGCGCAAAAACAGGCATGTTGGCCTCTAAAGCAAGATTTCCAAAGCTATCCCAGCCTAATGTTTGTTTTGTATATAATTTAGAAATCAATACTGGTGATAAGAAAATAAAATCAAAGTTATATTTGTTAGCTATGCGTATATCTGAAATATTATGGCATGATGCAGAATATGTGAGTTTGTTATTTAGTTTTATAAATTTTGTATTTTCTAAATCTTTTAATTGATCAGATTTATAGTGTATACCTTTGAACTCTAAATTTTTAAATAGTTCATAATATGTTACATCTAATATTAGATCAATATTATTGTCAGAACATATTTTAGAATATTTTTCTGCCTGAATATAATAATCCTTAGGGTTTATTTTATTAGATCTGTATCTTAAAATGTTATTTGAATATAACTTTGATACATCTTCGTTTGTATAATTATCAGCATCGATCGATTTGATAGAACAATACCTTGGTAAAGATAAATAATTAAGGACTCTAAATGTAGAGTCTATGAATTTTTCGTTTGATTCAAATGCATTCAAATAAAGTAGCCCTTGATTTTCTTTAGCGTAAATATTCTCTCGATACGCTAATATTTCAAAAATATGTAGTTTAACCTGCAGGTGATCATAATAATGTATAACTGATCCAATACTATTAAATTTAGTTATTTTTATTCCAAGTTCTTCAAAACATTCTCTATATAAAGCATCCTCAGGAGTTTCATTATTTTCTACTTTACCTCCTGGAAATTCATAATAGTTTTGATAAGGGTGCTTAGTCCTCAATGAATAGAGTAACTTATCAGAATCTCTTATTATTGCTACAGAACACTCAAGAGTCATACAATATTATGTAGTATATGCGGAATTGATATGCACATACTCATGGCTTAGATCAGATGTTAGTATAGAATGCGAGGAAGATCCGGAATTCAGAGATATATCAACAACTATTTCATTCTTCTTCATGGATTTATTTAATGACTTGAGATTACATTTATTAGATTGTATTCCGCCCGTAAAAATTAGCATTTTATTAATATGGAGATCAACTTTTTCAGGTTTATAATCAATATGATTTAAAGATCCTAGTTTGGCAATAATTCTTCCCCAGTTTGGATCAGCTCCAAACATAGCGGTTTTAATAAGATTAGAATTTGCAAGACTATATGCTACTGACCTTGCTTGAGCATTATTTTTTGATGCATGAACGTTAATTGTAATAACCTTAGTCGATCCTTCGCCATCCTTAATAATCATCTTAGCAAGATCTTGGCACAAGAAAGATAACTCATATGATAGTTTTTTATAATTAGAAGAAATATTAAAATCAGTTTTTTTATTTTCTCCGGTACTGATTAATATAACGCTATCATTTGTAGACATCTCACCATCAACAGATATTGCATTAAAAGAAGTATCATTGACCTCTTTGATTAACTTATTTAATAATCTTTTGTTAAGGTTAACGTCGATTGATATAAAAGCTAGCATTGTTGCCATGTTTGGCTCTATCATACCTGCGCCTTTGCAAATAGCATTAATAGTAATTTTTTTTCTATTTATCAAAAAACTTCTAGATATACATTTATTGAACTTATCTGTCGTCATAATTGCCTTAGATGCAGATTTCCAAGAAGATTTAAAAGAAAATTTATGACTATTAAGTTTTTTTTCTATTTTATCCATAGGTAATTGTCTGCCAATGATGCCAGTTGAAAACAATAATACCTCAGATGATTTACAATTAAATTTTTGGGATATAAGATTAGTACACTTCAAAGAATTAGAAGAACCTATCTTACCTGTACATGCATTTGCATTTCCAGAATTTACCAATATATATCTTGGTTGTGATTCTAAAATATTCTTTCTAGATAATATAACTGGCGCTGCTGCGTATCTATTTTTAGTTGTAATCATCGCAGTCTTGGCACTAGTAGGTATTTTAAAACATACAGCATCTATATGATTATTTTTTATACCCATATTTAAAGTTTCAATTAATACTTTTTCGCTCATAATTTACCACAACATCTTTTATATTTTTTACCAGATCCACAAGGACATAGTGCATTCCTAGAAATATTATTATTCATCTGATTAGGTTTGCTAGATGAATTATTATCTTTCGTTATAATCTCAGATATTTCTGGTTTATTAATCTTTATTTTACTAAGTACCTTTATTATCTCAAGATTATTAATCGCCAGCATTTCCTCAAACATCTCGAAAGACTCTCTTTTATACTCATTCTTTGGGTTTTTTTGAGCATAACTTCTAAGCCCAACACCCTGTCTTAAATAATCAATAGAGCTGAGATGATTTCTCCAATCCTCATCTATAACACTGAGAAATATATTTCTCATTAGTTCTTTTTTATCATTAATATCCAATATATTTAAATTATTTTCAATTTTTTCGTTTAATTTATTCTTTATAGAATCTTTTAACTTATATCTATTGTCAGCTACATCTTCCTCTAAAACTTTCCTACTATCAATTTCAATCAAGAAATCACTTTTTAAAATGGAATCAAATTTTTCTAAGTTCCATTGGGATGCCGCCAGATCCTCAGGTATATAAGATGACATTAAATCATCACATGTGTAATCCAAGATATTATTAAATATTGTATCTATATCATCTGACTTCAAAATGTCATTTCTCTGATTATAAATTACTTTTCTTTGTTCATTAGATATGTCGTCGTACTCCAATAAAGTTTTTCTGATATCGAAATTATGTGACTCTACTCTTTTTTGTGCATTTTCAATAGATTTTGATACCCATTTATGTTCAATAGCCTCGCCTTCTTCCATCCCAAGTTTTTTCATAATTTCACTAACTTTTTCAGATGCGAAGATCCTCATCAAGTTATCTTCTAGAGATAAAAAGAAACGAGATTCTCCAGGATCTCCTTGCCTTCCTGATCTGCCTCTTAATTGATTATCCACTCTTCTTGATTCATGTCTTTCGGTGCCAATGATAAATAAACCACCGAGAGCTTTAATTTTTTCAGGAGACCCTGTGGAGTTTCCAACATCAATAGTTATATCTTTACCACCTAAAACAATATCTGTTCCTCTACCAGCCATATTAGTAGCAATGGTTACAGCTCCAAGTGTTCCAGCATTTGCAATAATTTCAGCTTCCATTTGATGATGTTTAGCATTCAAGACTGAATGCTTAATTTTTTCTTTCTTGAGTATTGATGAAATATATTCAGAAGCCTCTATGGAAGTAGTTCCAACAAGAACTGGTTGCTGATTTTCATGTATCCTTTTAACTTCATGTATAATTGCAGTAAATTTCTCTTTAGCCGTTAAATATATTAAATCTACATGATCTTTCCTTATCATTTTTTTATGTGACGGTATGACAATCACTTCTAAGTTGTAAATCTGTTGAAATTCAGTTGCTTCTGTATCAGCTGTACCGGTCATCCCTGATAATTTCTTAAATAATCTAAAGTAATTTTGAAAAGTAATTGAGGCATAGGTTTGATTCTCATTCTGAATTTTAACTTTCTCTTTGGCTTCAACAGACTGATGCAAGCCTTCAGACCATCTTCTACCAGACATTTTTCTTCCAGAGAATTCATCAATTATAACTACCTCGTCATTTTCAATGACATAGTCTATATCTTTATGATACATTAGATTTGCTTTTAGACTTGCATCAATCAAATGTAAAAGTTGAATATTTTTCGGGTCATATAAACTCTCGTCTTTTGATATTAAATTGTTAGATACCAATGAAATCTCTATCTCAGCATGACCAGACTCACTTAATGATACTGACTTTTGTTTTTCATCTATCGAATATAACTCATCATCTTTATTCTTTTGAATTAAATCATTTGTGACTTTATTTATTTTTACATAAAGATTACCAGTATCTTTTGCAGAACCAGATATAATTAATGGTGTTCTTGCTTCATCAATAAGAACAGAATCAACCTCATCAATAATCGCATAACTTAATTCACCCTGAACTTTTTGATTTATATCATATGTCATATTATCTCTTAAATAATCAAATCCAAATTCATTGTTAGTACCATATACAATATCAGACTTATATATATCTTTTCTTTGCTCAGGTGACAACGAACTGGTTATTGTGCCAACAGAAAGACCTAAGAACTTAAATATTTGACCCATCCATTCAGCATCCCTTTCAGCAAGATAATCATTTACAGTTACTATAAATACAGAATCATTCTTTAAACTATTTAAATAAGCAGGTAGAGTAGAAACAAGCGTCTTCCCTTCACCAGTTTTCATTTCTGCAATTTTCCCATAGTGTAGTGCTATACCACCTAAAAGTTGCTCATCATAATGCCTCATGCCTAATACTCTTATAGACGCTTCTCTGACTAAAGCATATGCTTCTGGTAATAGTGTAGTCAAATCATCCAAAGTCTTTGCCTTTTGTTTTAAATTACTCGTTTCATTAATAAAATCTAGCTCAGAAAACTTTTGATATTTATCCTCTAAACTATTAATTGTTTTAACGAGAGACCTATATTCTTTGATGATTCTAGTGTTTCTAGTACCGAATATATTTTTAATTAAGTTTGTTAGCATTGTGGCTCATATAAATTTGTATAGTTAATACTTTCTATCGTACAATAAGTATAATAGCTCATGAAGAAAATATCATCATTCATACCTGTGCATGTTATCAATAAGACCGGCTTAATCAAAGAATTAAGTTGCTATATTTCTGATGTCTTTCCCAAAGATATTCTTAATACGATAGAGATTAATAGCATTAAAGATAATGTCTTGATTATAGGCTGTAAAAATAGCAGTGTTGCGACAAAAATGAGATTTGAAAAACAAGTATACCTGGATATTCTAAAAGATAATCCTGTATGTGAAATTGAGGATATCACTATAAGTTTATTAGATTGATGCGGACTAATCTGTTATGACTGGTTCAGGTGTACTGTAAAATATAGGAGATTCTGAATCGTTTTCAATCGTAACTTCTTCCCAAGCATGAACATTATTTATAAGTTCTCTAAGCAATAGATTATTAAGATGATGACCTGATTTATAAGCCGAAAAAGAACCTATTAAACCATGTCCTAATAAATATAAATCACCAATAGCATCAAGAATTTTATGTTTTACAAATTCATCTTGAAATCTAACACCTTCTTCATTAACAACTTTATAATCATCTATAACAATTGCATTATTAACACTACCGCCTAATGCAAGATTATTTTTTCTTAATAACTCTATATCTTTGGCAAAACCAAATGTTCTGGCTCTGCTAACTTGGCTTAAATATGAAACTGAAGAGAAATCTATTTCAGATGATTGAGATGTTTCGCTAAAAGCAGGATGATCAAAATCTATAGTGAATGCTACCTTAAATCCATCGAAAGGTTCAATTTTTGCCCACTTTTCGTCTTGTTTAACCTCAATTGTTTTTTTAATTTTAATAAACCTTTTTGCTTCTGATTGTTCTTGGATGCCCGCGGACTGAATCATAAACACAAAAGGTCTGGCGCTTCCATCCATTATAGGAACCTCAGGACCATCTAACTCAACAATAGCATTATCAATTCCAATTCCTGCTAGTGCAGAGAGTAAATGCTCTACGGTTGAAATTTTTATCTCATTGTTAGATAGACTTGTGGATAGTCTCGTATCAAAGACATTTTCCAAAGATGCTTTTATAGATGCTGATTCAATATCAGTTCTTTTAAAGACAATACCAGAATTACTAGGCGCAGGCTTCAAAGTTAAAGATATTTTTTTGCCAGTATGAAGCCCTACTCCAGAAGCTCGTATTTTACTTGATAATGTTCTTTGTTTAAGCATAAGTTATTTTAAATTTTATATGAATATTCTTCATTTTCAAGTCTTTATAGAGGTTTTATATTTAAAATGATCATATACTTAAGACAAATATTATGTCTTAAAGTTCTTTTTGAAAATATTTAGAAAATTTATTCCATATCTTTGAAAAATTTGTAATTAGCGCATTTTCAGAGTTCTGGCGATGAGGCATGTCTTTCAGCTGTTCTTCTCTATAAAGTAGAAGTCCAACAGCTGTTGAGAATCTTGTTTGACCATTAAAATTTGTAATTCCTGGTATAGGTTTGGGGCTGCCTATTCTAGCTGACATCGAGAATATTTCCTCAGCATATGTATCTAGACCTTCAATTTTAGATCCCCCGCCTGTAAATACTATTCCTGCTCTAATTTTTGAGGTATATCCACTTGAGCTAATTTCATTCTGAATATCTTTGAATATCTCATCAATCCTACATTTTATGATATGAGTTAAAACAGATTTCTTAACTTCTGTATCAGGTTTATCAGATACTGATGGTACAGGAATTATGACTTCATCAGCATTTAATTCAGGAACTAAACTACCATATTTCTCTTTAATCTCCTCAGACGCCTCTAAAGAGGTGCAAAGCCCTATTCGTATATCATTAGTTACGTTTTGACCTGCAACAGGTATTACAGCTGTATGCTTTATATCACCATCTGTAAATATTGCAATATCAGTTGTTCCCCCGCCAATATCAACAAGACAAACACCTAAAGATTTTTCTTCAGGAGTCAAAACTGAGTAACTTGAAGCAACTGGCTGAAGAACAAACTCATCAACATCAAGAAAACTGTTTTCAATACATTTATTTAGATTTTTTTTAGCAGTTGTAGAGCAAGTTATTATATGAACATTTGCTTCTAATCTTTTACCCGCCATTCCAAGTGGCTCTTTAATACCCATTTGCCCATCAATAGTATAGTACTGAGGTATACGATGAAGAATTTCTTGATCAGCAGGGATGCTAATATCGCTGGCACTAGTAATAACATTTTCTTTATCTTCTTCTGTGACCTCATCATTCAGAATTGTAATAGAAGCATTACCATTGTAACTTTGAATATGATTGCCAGCTATGCCTGTAGTAACTGATGTGAATTTACAGTTTGTCATCGCTCTAGCTTGATCTTTAGCTTTACGTATACTACTAACTGTAGCATCAATCTCTGATATCACGCCTTTATTAAGGCCTCTGCATGCTTCTTGACCTACACCGACTATCCTTAGATTGCCATCTTCATCATAATCTGCGACTAAACATAATACTTTGGTTGTTCCTATATCAAGAGCTACAATAAATTCAACTTTAGAGTTTTTGGTCATGGTTTATAATATCATTATTTACTGTACAGCAAAACCTGTAGGGTATCTTAAATCAATATTCTTTGGATCAAAGTTATTTTTTATATTCGACGAAAATTGATCGTAGATAGCTGTAAATTCGGTTAACTTTCTTTCTACGACATCATGGTTCACTGTAAAATTATATTTATCAGTTTTAATTATTAACAGGTCTAGATCTCGATGAATTGCGACTACATTCAGACTTATGTTGGAGAATATATCTTGAATATCTTGATATAAATTATGCGCTTCATTAGAACTACTAACATTGCTACTCAATTTGAGTATTTTTTTTATAGGATAGCTTAGAGGCGTCATTTTATTACCATTTTTATCAATATATACTTTATCATTCCATAGATATACAGGAGAAAACTCAATTAGTCTGACCACTAATACATCAGGCTTTCTAATTATAACTTGAGCAGTATCTAACCATGGATCTTCCTCTAATTCTTCCTTTATATCAGTAAGACTGACTTGATATAATTTTTCGCCTATGAGTTTATTCAATATGTTTGATATTTTTTTGTTGTTGGCATGGTTTAAGTTACCTATCATAACTATCTCTTTTACTTTTTGATCATTGAAAAATGAATCATAAGAAACTAGTATAAAAACTACCATTAGCGAGAAGATTAATAATATAATATTTTTCATACTAATTTTCTAAAAGCAGCTTAATTAAATCAATATAGTTTAATCCAGAATGTTTTGCTGACATTGGTACTAGGCTATGACTAGTCATGCCAGGAATAGAATTAATCTCAATTAAATTTATTTCAAAATCACGATTCATAAAAAAATCAATACGTCCCCAGGTAGAACAACCTAATAATGCAAAAGCATCGAGAGCGGTATTATTTATTTTTTCTTGGGCTGATGCAGGGAACTTTGGAAAAGTAAAAGAAGTATTATTATCAATATATTTAGCATTATAATTATAAAATTCTCTTTCAGTATCTATCTTAATTATGGGGTATACTTTATTTGATATAATTGGTGCAGTATACTCTGCATGGTCAATATACTGCTCAATGAAATAATCATGTGGCGCAATATCATCAACCATATACTCACATAGTCTTTTATAAGATAAATCACTATCAGTTGTCATAAAATCTTGTAAATTTAATATTTTAATTCCAACACTTGATCCAGATTTCATTGGTTTAAGCACAATCTTATCACTGAAATTATTGACAGTGACATGTTCAAACATATCAGGTTTCACTATATGGTATTTAGGGGTTAAGAAGTTATTAGAAGCCCATAAATCTTTAGTTAAAATTTTGTTAAATGATTTATATGATGATTCTGAGTCAGAGCCAATAAACTGGACTGGCAACTTCTCTAGATATTTTTGTACATGACCATCTTCACCACCAACACCATGCATTAGATTGAATACAAGATCAACTTTGTTTTTAATGATAAATTTTTCTAAGATTTCAGGATTATCTCGATCAAAATCAAATAAACAAACATTTAGACCATCTTCTAGCAAGGCCTCATAAACAGATTTTCCACTATCTAGAGAAATGTCCCTTTCATCTGACCAGCCACCATATAAAATTGCTATTTTTTTATCATGAATATCCATAAGATCTCAGTATATACAAATTTCTCTGTCAAGAGTTATGTTGTATTTAGTTTTAATTTTATCTTGTATAAATGATATTAATTCCTCAAGATCATGACAAGTTCCTGTGCCATCATTTATTAAGTAATTACAATGTTTCCTAGAGACATATATGCCGCCAACTCTCTCTTTTGATAGGTCAGCAGATTCTATCAGAGAGCTTGCAGCTAATTTACTAGAAGGATTCTTGAATATACACCCGGACGACCATTGTCTTATAGGTTGAGAACTAGATCTTTGTAATGAATATTTTGATAAAAGGAGTTTATTGAATTTAAGCTCTTTATTAATATTAAGTGTTGCGTTTAAAAATATTTTGATATTAGACCTGTCAACATATCTGTAAGATGTTTTAATGTTATTATTTTTATAGACCTTTATTGCGCCATCATGAAGAATGCATCTCACAGAATCTATATGATTCCAAATCTCGTCTCCAAAAGCTCCGGCATTCATAGCTATAGCTCCACCAAGCGAACCTGGAATACCATGCAAAAACTCAAACCCAGGTATCTTATTTTTGAAACAGAATTTTGAAAACCTTGCACAGGAAATACTAGCAAAACTAGTTATTTGGAGGTCATCAATACGTCTTATAGGTCTTCTAAAGTGTTTCAAAGATATAATACTATTTTTATATCCACTATCTTTAAATGCTATATTCGAACCTTTACCTAAAATAATAGTTTTGTGTAACGAAATTTTACTTTTCAAATGCTCTAGATCTTCTAGAGTTTCAGGAAAATATATTTTTGATGATCTTCCACCTATCCTAATGGTTGTAAATTTTTTAAGAGAAACTTTATCTATAATATCCATACTTATTTAATATAGTTTATTGAATCATTTACAATTTTATCAGTTGTATCATCAGGGAATATATTTTGTATATTCTTGGCCAAAGTATATATTTTTTTTGAATCATTTAATAAAATATTTATGATAGAAACAAAGTTTTCAACAAAATCATCCGACTCCTCAAGCATAATAGCAGAAGAGTTTTTTGCTAAATAGTTAGCATTTAACACCTGATGGTTATCTGTTGCATATGGGAATGGTACCAGCAGTGAAGCTCTACCAATTATTGATAACTCAGCTATTGAGGTTGAACCTGCTCTGCAAACAACTAAATCAGACCATTCATATAATGAGCCTATATCATCAGAGTATGATATAACATCTGCATTTATCTGATATAAACTATATTTATCCATAACAGTCTTGCAATCCTTCTGACCTGTAATATGTTTTATAGAAATATTTTTATTATAAAAGTGTGAAAAAGCGAAAGGCATAGTTTTGTTGAGAAACATGGATCCTTGGCTTCCACCCATTACCATAATATTAATTGAAGATTTATTATTTTTATATTTATGTTCGGGATTAGTGAGCTTAGTAAAAGATTCTCGCACAGGATTTCCTGTATAAATGATTTTCTTATTATTTTTATTAAAACTTAATGGAAACGTCTCATATATTCGTTTTGCAAAGTAATAATTAATCTTATTTGCAGTTCCAACTATTGCATTCTGTTCATGTATAATAACAGGTATTGACATTATGTAACCAACAAAGGAAGGCGCAACGCTTACAAATCCACCAAAACCAAAGATCATGTTTGGCTTATATTTTTTAAATATCAAAACTGACTGGATAATTGATTGCATGAATGAAATTAATGAAATTATTTTTTTAGTTAAAGTCTTTCCTCTAATACCTCGAGAGTTTATCTTTTTCATTATTATATTAGGTTCTAAAACAATTTTATCTTCTAAACCATTTGGTGTTCCAATCCATAAAATCTTATAATCTTGAGAAATATATTTTTTTGCTATGGAAAGCGCCGGATAGATATGCCCACCTGTTCCACTTGCTAATATTACTATAGTTTTCATAATTAGTATTCCCTCAGGACAGCTTGACTTATTTTCTGTCTATTTTCTATCTGAATACGTATTAATAAACCAAAAAAGATGAACATTATTAACAGATTTGTTCCACCATAGCTAATGAAAGGCAAACCCATCCCTTTTGTGGGAGCTAGCCCAATATTTACTAAAATATGAATCAATGCTTGGAATGTAATGAAAAAACCAATCGTATATGATAAATATGAAGCAAATTTAAGATTATTTTTAGATGATATTATAGCTAATCTAATAATTCTAAAAAAGATAATAACAAATAGCAAAATAATAATTAAAGAAAAGATAAGACCTAATTCTTCTGCTATAAGTGCAAATATAAAATCATTATAAGACTCTGGTAAATAGTTTAGTTTTTGAACACTTGATCCTAACCCTAAACCAAAAATACCTCCTTTCCCAAAAGCTAAAAGTGAGGCGATCAACTGATAGCCGCTACCTGATGGATCATCCCATGGATTAAAAAAAGAAAGAACCCTTCTTAGTCTATATGGTTGATATAAAATAAGTGGTACTGCAGCAACAAGAACAAGAACAAAGTATGATAAAAGTTTTTTCAAATCTAAACCAGAGATTAACATCAATGAAAAGAAAGTAGAAACCAAAAGAACAGTACTGCCAAAATCCTTTTGCAGAAGAACAATCATAGACAAAATAATGATCATAAAAAGACATTTATTAAAAACTTTATTTACATCTGATCTACTTATAAAACTACATACCCAAAACATTATAAATAATCTTGATACTTCAGATACTTGAACAGTCATAAAACCCAAATCTAGCCATCTTCTTGCTCCATTAACTTCTTTACCAAGACCGGGTATAAATATTATTACAGATATAATCAAAGATAAAAGTAAAAATATTTTACTATAGTCATTATAAAAACTCAGTTTAATTCTTGATATTGTAAATGATAGCGTTATGCCCATAATTAGATATATAGAATGTTTTATAATAAAATAAAATGAGTTACCTCTTGTTTGATACGCATGATCTAATGTTGCAGATGTAATCATGATAAAACCAATAGCAGTAAGAGCAAATAGACATACAACTAAGGTATGATCAATACCTTGGCTGTCACTCAATAGAATATTTTTTCTTAAAAATTCAGTTAACATATTTATCAATTGCTTGTTTGAAAGCGTTGCCTCTTTCTTCAAAGTTATTAAACATGTCGAAACTTGGACTGGCAGGTGATAATAATATTTTACTACCATCACCTGCATGATCATTTGCTATCATTACTGCATCATCCATAGAATTAGCATTAATTATTTTAGTATTAATATTTAGTTGATGATATATATATTTTTTATTCTCTCCAATAAATATCAATAATTTTACTTTCTGATTAATTAAGGGTGATAGTGGTTTATAATTAATATCTTTTTTTGCACCACCCATTATTAGGATGACATTATTATCCAAATATTCTAATGCTACTTTTGTGGATGCAGAATTAGTAGACTTTGAATCATTATACCAATCTATATTTTTATAACTATGGACTAATTCAATTCTATGCGGCAAGTGACTATAGCTTATTAGCGATCTCAAACATTCTATAATATCTATATTTAATAGTTCAACCACAGAACAAACGCCCACTATATTTTCTAGATTATGGGTACCTCTGTATAGTAAATTAAACTTTTTATTGAAATATAGTGTTGATGAGTCATATGAAACCTGATTGATGACTTTATTGTTTATTAAAACATTAGTATCAGTTAATCCGTATACATATTTATCTTCTATTCCTATCTTGTTTTTATAGGCCTCCAACAAAGATTTATTTATTATTGAAAAATTGGATGATTTAAATATTTTCAATTTGATGTCCAAATAATAAAACATACTTTCATGTCGTTCTAGGTGGTCTTGATCTATATTTGCAAAAAGGCTTATATAAGAATTAAAGTCACACATATATTCCAATTGATAACTTGATAACTCCAATATTATGTAGTCATATAAATCTGTATTTACACTTAGAGGAGAAATCCCGTTATTCCCACAAGCTATAGCCTTTCGGCCTGAACAGCATAATACATGTTCTATCATTGAGACAATTGTCGTTTTGCCATTTGTACCAGTAACAGAAATAATGGGTTTATTACAATATTTTTTAAAAATATCAATATCTGTTAACTGTCGTATGCCCCTAGTTGCAGACTCCTTCAAAATTTCATGATTTTTATCAAACCCAGGACTGATGACTACCTCATCAATTTGATCAAAAATACTATCATCATATTTTTGCAGATATAATATATTTGCATTATATGTCGATATTGGTTGGTCAATATTTGATGCAGGTCTAGTATCAAAAATTCTGAATTCTATATCATTCTGTATAAAATAGTTTGCACAAGAAGAACCAGTAACACCAAGTCCTAATATTAATTTAATTCCACTCATTCTATCTAATTTTTAATGAAGCAAGTGCAATTAAAACAAGAATAAAAGTTATAATCCAAAACCGAACTATAATCTTAGGTTCTGGCCAACCTTTTTCTTCAAAATGATGATGTATTGGTGACATCAAAAATATTCTTTTTTTATATAATTTATAATATGACACTTGCATAATTACTGATAAGGCTTCGACGACAAATACACCACCCATTATTGCATATACTATTTCTAGTCTTAATATGACTGCTATACTCGCTAAAGCAGCGCCTAAAGACAAAGAACCAACATCCCCCATAAATATTTCAGCTGGATAAGAATTATACCAAAGAAATCCGAGGCCTGAACCAACAACAGCGCTTGCAAATATAGCTACTTCGGACACTTCTGGAAGATAAGGTATTAATAAATAATTAGCTATATTAAAATTGCTCTCAACATAAGCAAATACAACAAATGCCGCTGCTATCAAAATACATGGTAGTATTGCTAAACCATCTAGGCCATCAGTGAGGTTTACTGCATTACTTGACCCTGTAATCACAAAAATAACCCATGGTATGAAGAATATACCCAGGTATAAAGCGAAATCTTTAAAGAACGGAGCAGTTAGCATTATCTCCATTTCATTCGAAGAGGTGAAGAATATATATGAGGCAACAGCTCCTGAAAAAACTATTTGATAAAATAATTTAGTTTTTCCTTTGATACCATCACTAGATGATAGTATGAACTTTTTATAATCATCATAAAATCCAATCCCACCGAATGACAAGATAACGAATAATAATATCCAAATGTTCTTATTGAGAATATCAGACCATAATAGAGTACTTAAAACTATTGATATAATTATAATAATGCCACCCATAGAGGGTATATCTGCCTTATTAGTAATATGTGACTTAGGACCATCAGCTCTTATACTTTGATAAAGTTTTTTATCTATAAGTTTTTTTATAATAATAGGTCCTATTATCAAAGAAATTGAAAGAGCAGTTAGTGCAGATAATATAATCCTTAGAGTTAGGTACCTAAAGAGATCAAATCCAGAGTAAAATTGAGTAAGGTATTCAAAAAAATAATAAAGCATATAATTATTGTAGTATTTTTATAGTTTTAAATCATCCACAATAGTCTCAAAGCGCATAAACCTTGAAGCCTTTACTAAGATATTTGTATCGTTTTTCACTAGTGGCTTAATGAAGTCAATCAGATCAGAAGTACTATTAAAAGCATGAGCATTATCCCCAAAAGCCGCTATTACTGCTTGATTATGTTCTGTTATTATAAAAAGCTTATCTATATGATTTTTAGCTGCATAAAGAGCCAGATTTACATGATATTCCTCTGATTTCTTGCCAAGTTCGCCCATCTGACCCATAACAATCCAGCGTTTGCCACTACAGCTTAAAAGATCATTAATCGAAGCCTTGAAAGATTGTGGATTAGCATTATAGCTACTATCAATTATTCTAGAGTTATTAATGCCTTTATAAATCTTTGATCTACCATCAACACCATCATAATCATTCATAGCTGATAAAATATGTTCAGATCTAGCACCTATTTCGCTAGCTAGTGCAATTGAAAACAATACATTCAATATATTATGAGATTTAGTATTAATCACTCTAAGCTTAAATTCTGGCTCATATGGTGTTTTAACCGATAATTCCTTATCGCTGACTTCCATAGCAGAATAATCAGCTGTTTGATCATCTTTTGATATAGTTATGACATTGTTTAATTTATTTTTTTTAACCCACCGATCAAAATATTGATCACTTTTATTCAATATAACTTTTTTATTGAAACCCTGATTAAGAAAGATTTCTTCTTTAGTTGAAAGAATATTCTCCAAGGTTCCAAATGTATCAAGATGAGCTGGTGAGACATTAAGTAAAGCAACAACATCAGGTTTAGCAATATCTAATAATTCTTTAATATCACCTTCCTTGCTTGCACCCATTTCTAAGACAAATATCTCGCTATCACTTTTAGATTTTAATATTGATAATGGTAAACCAATATTGTTATTAAAGTTTCCAAATGTTTTGGTGGTGCTTTTATATTGATCTGTAATTTTTGCTGTAAGATCTGTAACAGTTGTTTTTCCATTAGTACCAGTAATTCCAATGATATTGGGTTTTATGATAGAAGAATAATATAATGCTAAGTCTATTAGAGCTCTATGAGTATCCTTAACCTTAATATATGGAATATCAGTCAAGTCAACTTCTGATATAACTGCTGAAGCACCTTTATCAATTGCTTCATTGATATAATTATGGCCATCAAAATCTTTTCCATGTAATGCAATAAAAATATCATTTGGAGAAATAGTTCTACTATCGATCGATACACCATTAAAAACAGCGTCAAAATGGATTGCTGATAATGGAAATATGTCTGACAAATCTGAAAGTTTAATTTTCATTTAATAAATATGATAAAGATTTTAAATCGTTGTGTTTGATAGATGTATCCCTATAATTAATAGTATCTTCATTTCCTTTTCCAACAATCATAACAATATCATTCTTTTGTGATATTTTAATAGACTTTTTAATAGCATCTTTCCTTTTTGGTATACTAAATATTTTATTTTTATTAGTAATGCCTCTAGATATATTATCAATAATTTTCTGTGAATTTTCATTTCTAGGGTTATCATCAGTCAGAATAATTACATCGCAATATTTATCGGCAATTTTTCCCATTTGTAGCCTTTTACTCTTATCTCTATTACCTCCACATCCAAAAACAATGATGGCTCTATTCATATATTTTGAATAAATAGTATGAATATCCTTTAATAGACCGCTAAGAGAATCAGGTGTATGAGCATAATCTATGATAAATTTCGCAAAATTCTTTTTTGAAAATATGTTAAGCCTACCCTTGATCGGCTTTAACTTTTCAAAAATAGGAATAATTTCTTTATCTTTCATTCTGGATTGTTTAAGTAGACCATATATCATGGATAGATTGTATTTAGTTGCAGTGTTATTGAAGAGCTTGGTTTTGTGTCCAAAAATATTATACTCACTATTAAAATAATTAACTTTAGCTTCGCTGGAAATCATCTTTATAATCTTTCTAGAATTCTTGCAATCTTCATTTATAAAAATCTTTTTTTTAGTCATCTTTAGCAAAATAGATTTTGCTCTCAGATATGATGAATGTGTTTTATGATAGTCTAAATGATCTTTGCTTATTTTTGTTATCACAGAAATATCAAAATTAATATGATCTAA
>Ga0222719_10001821_pt1 | contig 20206 bp, 21 predicted proteins | sample C33_34DmetaG_FD_165039 | JGI IMG/M metagenome (GOLD analysis project Ga0222719, IMG submission 165039) | Estuarine water microbial communities from San Francisco Bay, California, United States - C33_34D | ecosystem: Environmental > Aquatic > Marine > Unclassified | place: USA: California... | reverse complement strand
ACCGCCACCAGGATTACCGAAAACAATAGCAAGGTCACCAGGACCGAACCCACCTTGAATACCATCATTAAAAATAGGCCAAGGAGAAGGAATAGTAGGACGGTAATCAGTTCTATACCTAGTTTCAACATCTTTATTATATTCATGTCCAATATTTTTATCCATACCGGCTTTCATAGCTTTTTCAACTTGGTCTCTAATACCATCGAAATCTCCTTCTTTAAGAAGGTCAGCTGAGTTCAGTATAGCGTTTTTCATTTCTTGATTTTTACAAAAGGTTTGAAACTCCTCCTGTACGTAATCTAAATCATCTTGAGAAGCCTCGTATGAGTTTCTAAGTTCTTCTTTTAATGCAACCTGAAGTACTTCATTCTCTAATTTTTGAAGTTCTACTTTAAGAACGTCCATTGTAATGTTAGTATGGTACTTATCAAAATATTCACAAATTTGTTTAATAATCCATTTATGTGAATCTGCATCAAAATAATGATCGTGTAAAACGTCTCTTACATTAAGTAAAAAAGTTTTATCTGTAAGTAACGATCCTAAGACTTTTAGTTGGAATCCTTTTCCGTATTGTTGTAAACTTTTTAATGTCATTTATAACCTATTATTATATCTTAATATAAGATTTATTACTTTAATAACCAAGAAGAACTCTGTATTTTATCTCCTAATCCATCAATAAGTTTGATTCCTAATTCATTACAGATTTTTGCTTCTGGTATAGATTCATTAGTTTGATCGCCACCATTAGCAAATGATAAATAATAGTCGTAAGAGAAAAAATTATTGATAGCACTTAGAGTTTTGCATTGAGTTGAATCTCTATCAATTGAGATAAATGCTTTATCCACTACTTTAATCGCTCTTACAATTTTTAAACGTTCTTTTTCATCCATAAACGCTTTGCTTCCTTTTAACTCACGTTGAAAATCACTATTAATTATTACCCATAACTCAGAACCATGCACTCTAGCATTTTCAAAAAGTTCTAAATGGCCTTTATGAAGTGGGTTAAAGTACCCACTAACTATTACTGCGTTCATAACTTTCTGCAATTAATTTTTTGTATAGTGTTGTGGACCAACCATGATCTCTCTTAATATAATGGACAGGGATTTCTAAGTCATCCCCAGTGAAAGGTTTTCCTATATAATCTTCTCCTATGAACCTAATATTAAATTCACCTAATTTAAGTAAATCATACAGCTGCTCTTCATATGTATACCTTATTACATCCTTTACGGGTCTAATTTGCATAAGCATCTCTTTACGCTCTTCTACTGTAAGTATAGGTTTTAGTTTATGAGGTCTTTCAATTGAAGGATCAGTGTGAAGTAATACAACTAATGTATCACAGTATAATCCCATTTCTCTGAACATCTTTACGTAACCAGGATGTATAACATCGAAGTTACCTGCTATTACTCCTTTAATCATATTTCCAAAAAACTTGTAAAATTACTATAACAAATGCTAATATTAGAATAGTACCGGTTTTAATATTTACACCTTCTCTCATAAAAGCATAGGTCAATATAGTAAAACTAAAAATACCGGTAGCAAAACCTGTTAGTCTTGAAGGCCATAACTGACCATTAAATGCTTGGACTACATAAGTAGTGCCGTAAATATATGCCATACCTACCGGTATACCAAATAAACCGGCAACTATAATAGGATTATCTTTAACCCATTGATTTAAAAACTGTCCGTTAGTTTGAAACCATGATAATGATTGAGCTATAAAAAATAAGCCAGCTCCAATAAGAAAATCTTTTAAATTCATAATACTGTAGTTAAACCTCTGAAGTTTTCTAACCATCCTTCGGTATTTTTAGTAATACCTTCAATCTTATCTTGATCTAAAAGATGCAAAAAAGCTCCTGTTTGTAAATCTGGTACTGGTTCCTTTAATATTGATTCTACATAGGACTTTTCTTTACTGTCTAAAGAAGTATTATGAAGATCCATCAGCTCAAAATTAGTTTCTACTTTAGACCAGTTATGAATAATCTTTGCAAAAATCTTTTTACCGTCTAGATTTTTTTCTGCAATTTTATAGACATAATCTAAATCAGTTTTCTCTGTAAGTAATTTAGGAAATTGAGATACTATAGTCTTAATTCCTAATCCCTTAACCCCTTGGAGATTATCTGAATTATCACCGAGAAGTGCTTTTACAATATTGTAATTTGTAGGAAGTACTTTTAATTCATTAAAAATATTATCTTTATTGAAAGTTTTTTTCTTCACTGGAGCGTATACTTCAATATTATTGTCAATTAATTGTAAAAAGTCTTTATCTGAAGATACTATAGTAACTTTCTTTCCGGCATTAGACGCTCGTTTTGCTAGATAAGCCATTATATCATCTGCTTCTAACTTTTCAGCCATCATTTGCTGTACTGGTAGGCAATCTAAGTAATCTTGGGTTCTATATAACTGACCTATAAGAGCTTCTGTTTCCTCTTCTTTAGTATCGTACAGACCCCAGTGAGTAATTCTACTAGTAGCACGTTGTGCTTTATAATTAGGATCAATATTTTTTCTATTAGCGGAACCTCCTTTACCGTCCCATACTATTATTACTCTAGTTGGATCAAATATACGAGTAACGTACCCTAAAGAACGAAGAAACCCTACCAGGCCACCAACGTGGGAGCCTGATGGGTTCATCGCTTTGAGCAATGAAAAGCTACGAATTAGCATATTCATAGCATCTATAATCATAATATGATCATTCAAAGCTCGAGGAGGGGTCTCCTTTAATTTACTTAATATGTCGTCGTACGCCATTATATTTTATCTTTTATATGACCTTGGTCAGTCCATCCAATGATACTATACCTAACTCCAGATAAGACTTTATTTACTTTGTGTTCTATGGCAGAATCAAAAATTATACCTTCACCGGTTTTAAGTCTAAAAGAGTGTTCAGTTTTATTCTGTCTTAACACTAACTCACCACCGGTATAATCTTGGGGGTTTACCCCAATACTTATGGTATGTTTTCTCCGCCCATTAGTATCATAATGATATGCAAAATGATCGCCTACTTCGTACTTTAAAAGAAGCAAAGTGCGTATAGGTAAAGATGTAATATCCTGAATGCTTTCCTGTATCTGTTTAAATAACTCAGGGTGTAGATTAAGGTTATACTGTTGACTACTTCTAGCAGATTTATTAACAATAACCTTACCCGAGGAACGGTTTAAAGTTTCACTTTGTCTCCAATTATGTTCTGATAGTAAAATATCAAATATAGTAGATGAATCTACCATTTGGAGCTTAGTGTACATTAATCCAATATATTAGGAGTAATAGGAGTTTCTTCAAGATCTCCTTCTTCTATAAGATCGAAATCTACTGAACCTACTAACTTTAACCAGTGGTCTTTATGAGCATCTTTATACTTATCAATTTCCCTTTTATCGTCAGCTATAAAACCATGAGGGGTCATTACAATTCTACCTCTTGACTGCACTCCACCGATATGGTTCTTTTCTACCTGAACGTTGGTACGCTTGGCAAACTCTACCTGCATACCTGCTTTGATAGCTTTTATCTTAGATGTACCTGGGTTCGTAATATTACCAAAAGTAATAACAAGAGTTGCATCATACCACATCGACATTCCGCCTTTATTCTGCAACTTAGGTTGACCCATCGGTGATTCTGGTTTCATAGTCCAAACCTTATTGATAGCTACCAAAGTATTAGTATAGGGAGAGTTCTCTTTACGTGATAATAAGATCTTCTGATTAAGATTATTACCAAACTGAGTAGACATAGCTCCTGCGTTCCATTCGTTATTATTCTTATTAGAACGCACCGAAAGATCACATGGTACTGAGCCTATACTATCCCAGAAGAAGCACATATCATAGGGTAGATTACCTTTTGCCTGCTCATCCATAAGATCGGCAATATAAACTGCTACTTCTTCAATAGTATTGAGTTGACCTCTGTCAGCATATAAGAAATGACCTTCATAATCAATAACAGTACCATTTTCGTCTTTTACTTCCTCAAACTCAAGTCCCATCTCTTTAGCATGTTCCCAAGACCATTTCATCTCAGTTACAATAAAAACAGGTAATATACCCATCTTTTGTGCATTGACTGCTGCTTCTATTAAGGCAGTTGTTTTGCCCGTATCACTATGTCCACGCAAGAGAGTGATATGTCCGGTAGGAATACCGGGAAGGGAAGTAATGTCTTGAAAAGCTTTAGATAAAGGAATCCATCCTTGCTCTTTAAACTTCACAGAAGCATTAGAGAAGCCTTTTTTCTTCTTAAAATTACCTAAATTAAACGACTTACGTACTGCAGCGGCTGCTTTTTCTTGAGTTTCTTTTTTCTTTGCCATTATTCACTAAATAAGTCATCAAATTTACTAACTGTGTCTTGGTTATTAGCTGTAGCTGTTTCCAGGGTAAAGTCAGTCTTTTGAGGACTTGTGCTTTCTGGCATAATCTCAGATCCTGCTGCAGGAGTATTTTCTTCAGCTGAGCCTGGGTTTAGGTAGTTTTGAAGTTGTTTCTTAATAAAGTCATAATCATATTCATTATGTACTTCTACAGGATTAGGTTGTTCTTTCAACCACTTATCAACTAAGTCGTTATTATCAGAAAGAGGAGTTTGTTTAGGTTTGATTCTTACGGTAGTTTCAGGGTAAGGATTTCCTGGTCTCTGTTCTACTACCATATCCCATCCGTTAATTACATCTGTGAAGTCTCCTACATCTTCATCTTCTGCTAAAGCAAGTAAAGCTTTATAGATAGTAATACCAAATCCCCATAGTCTAACTCCCTTATCTTCTTCTCCTCTTACAACTACAGGAGCAAAAATACGAGTTTTAGGGTTAAGTTTACCTGAAAGAGACCAGTTATCTTTATCGTTGGTCTTTCTTAGTTCTTTTACGAACTCCTCGATTGGGTCTTGCTTACCAAAGTTTGATAAAGCTACCATCGGGTATTTTCCTACTCCGTAGTGGAACTTTAATTCCTTAAACGGAAATGCAGGATCATAGGCAGACGGTACGATACGAATCGTCTGTTTACCTTCTTGAGGCTTCCAAAAAATAGTAGAGTAATCTGTTTTTTCTTTTTGCTGACCGTTATTATTTAACGTATCTAGCTTTGCTTTAATAGCATTTAAATCCATATAACTAATTTTAAAATGTAACGTTTATTTATTAATATAAGAAGAATATTTTAATTCTCCAACTCTATAATTTTATAAAGTTTTGTATTAATTCTTTTGAGTTCGTGACCTTTAGTCAGAAGAATACAGTTTCTATAATCTGGCCAGTTTATTCTATAGGATGTATCTAATACTCCCCCATTTAATTCCTTTATGAGTGTATTAAGTGCATTTATTGTATACAGTGTATTAGATTCTTTTTTACGATGAACTAATATAGTATTATCTAAAAAAGAACCTATATTACCAAAATCTACATTATAAGTACATATATACTCTTCCTGACTTTTAGAATAAAGGACAAAAATTTTATTATATATGATCTTATACTTCTCTTTAACTTCAGTTAAAACTCCTTCAAGAGTTTCTTCTGAGGCGAAAGTACAAAATAATTTATTACTCATATCTTCGTTTAAATGTATAGGGTCGATATCGTAATCGAACTCCTTTAAAACAGCCTCCTGCGTCATATATAAATATCTTTCATGTTTATAAACAAAGATCTTTTGAGTATTTAAATTTTACTGGGTATTTTGTGCCTTCCTCTAGGATCTTTTTAATATCTTCTAATGTTTCTTTACCATCCTCTTTACTAAAGTCAAATAAAAATGCATCGTAAGTATATAAAACTACGTTAGTCTTTTTATTCTGTAAATACCTTAGAACATTCTTTAATATAAGAATATTTCTTGAAGTCTCTAACGATTGCATGATATAATTCATTAATTTTTGAGGATTCATGTCTTTTAAGTTGTTCGTAAAAGGTTTTCCACTAATTGGTGCTGAGACTTCTCCGTCCTCCTCGTATCGTTCCCATAAGCTTTTGATATAATCATCAATTCTTGTAAAGATTTCAAGGTGAGCCCACTTTTCGGGTATTTTTCCATAAATTGCATGAAAGTTAATTTGTTTTGCTTGTTGATATTCGTCTTCATTTATATCAGACTTATTGAAATACTGTCTTGCAAGTTGTTTATGGGCAGATTCGTCAGTCAACGCATAATTAATCTCATCGCAAAGTAAACGAAGGTGATAACCGTCAAAATCAAACTCAACAAAGTAGTCGTTTTGAGGTTTGAAACACTTTCGATGTTCTTGAGATTTTGGTATTGCAGCGAAATTAACGCTATTAAAAGCATTAGTAGGTCTGGATGTAACATTGTATAAGTTGTATGAAGTTAGTACTATATTATCGACTGTGTTATACAGAGGATTTCTTGGATTAAACATTTTATTAAAAGCTTCGTAATGAATTCCTAAACCTGACTGTTCTAATAAGAAAAAAACGTTAGTTGCAGTTTTGTTATAAAAGTCAAAACTAGAAGGAATTTTATAATCAATAATTTCTTTAATTTGATTGTAAACTTTATCACAAGACTCATAAAGTTTTGAAATAGGTATTAATTGGTTTATATTAGGTATATCTTTATATTTGTTGTAGAAATAATTAAGGGTATTAATTTCCTTACTGTAATCAAGTCTATCATATTTCACCATAGAGTAGAGTAACGATAGATCTATGGCAGACTGTAAGTTAAAGTGATAGAGAAGTTCTTTCTTATTCCTTGTATATAGTTTACCAGTATTAAGAAGGATACGGTAGACACGCTCTTTATCAACATTGAATCCTTCGTCATGTCTGATTGGGATTATGTATCCATGCTTAGACTTTATTGGTCTAATGTAAACAGCAACAGTTGAAGTAAGTTTAGGATGGTAAAAATCGTTAGACGAAATAACATCAACATACAGACCTACTTTTGCTAATCGCTGTAAACTTTCAAGTTTGCTTTCTTGCTCTACTATATAAAACACTTATATAACCTTTTTTAATAATATAAGAATATATTTTAGATTACCAAACTTTAAAGTGCATTTCTTCTTCGTCGGTTTCTGCTTACACTTCCAGTATTTTGAATAGGATTTCTCTGCCCACGTCTTTTACTGTACCTTCCTGTTTGCTGTGTTTGTCTTTTATACTCATTATACCTATCCTGTACCGTGTTACGTATAGTAGTAGGTTCATCAGGATCTTTGCCAGTTTTGTCCCTATATACTTTTTTCTGCTCTTTCCAAATATTCTGGATTATTGATCTTAAATTTGGTCTTCTTCTATCTCTAGCAGAGAGTAAAGTAAGAGCAAGTCGAGCTTCAGAAGGCTTAAGTTTAAGTAGATTATAGTTTAAAGTAGGATCAGGGATTTGTTCGCTCTTAGACTTCTTAGCAGCGGTGATAGTATATAAAACTGTTTTACCGTAAAACTTTTTATTATCCCTAGTCCAATTAGTATATAATTGTCTTTCATTTACCCGCAATCTCATACGAGTATTTACTTTAGATTCGTTACCCCATTCTGCAGCTTCTTCGGGTGTAAATTCATAAGGTACTCCTTTATCATCTTTCCACTTAGTTTTATTTAAAAGACTACTAAATAGTAGTACTGCTTTTTCTTCGTCTCTTTCTTGGTCTAATCTTCTTTTTTTCTTTTTATTTCTGGCTTTTGTGCTTATTTCAATTATATTTTGAGCCCATTTTCCCTCGTTAATAGTCATGTCATTAATAATTTCGAGAAATGCATTTTTACGCTCCTGCTTCTTCTGGTCTTCCTCTAGCTGTCTTAATCTGTTTTCTTGTTCATTTAACAAATTTTCTTGTTCGGCAGTTACTTGATCTTGGGAAGCAATAATGTCTTCTATCGAGGCTGAAACATTTCCAAGAAGCTCATCTGCAGCTGTAAAATCCCCAGCTAAATCTTCTGCAAAATCTAAATCTATTTTTGGAAGTTGAGGCAAGTTTAAAGTATCTGGGCCGAATCCTAAATCTTCCAATTCCTCTGCTTGTTCTACTGGGATTGGATCTTCAGGTTCTGGTAGGTTTACAATTTCTGGATCGCCGGAGTAATCATCTAAGCTTTCTAAAAGAAATTCTGTCTTATCTTCAAAGTAATCCGTTATTCCTGGTATTAATGTTTCAGCTTGTGCTAAAACATCTATGTTGTTATTTCTTACTCCAGGGTATACATATTTACCTATTTGATAATCGTCTGCTTTTCCAAAAATATACCAAGAAAGTACAAACGATCTTTTATACCTAAGACTTCTATATTGAACATAATCATCTTGACTTACTTCTATAATACTTTTGTTTCTTATATCAAATAAAACATATCTATCGATAGTACCTAATTGATAATCTGCTAGTAAAGGTCTAGGTCTGAATCTAACTATAACAGGTTCTGAATCTTCTTCTACTGGTACTTCTTTGGCAACAAATACAGCGTTATCGAAATTTCCTTTATCGAAATCTTCTTTAGTCATTGCAAAGACTTCTAAATTTCTAGTTTGAAATAATTCAATATCTCTAGTACCTAAAGTAATTCCAGGTACGCCAGATTTTTTGCTATCGGTTCCTAAGCTTTTATCTACTACACCAAATACTTCGTTGAGTAGTTTATCTATAATCTTATCAAGATCGAAGTTAAGACTAACATTCGACTTTAATTTTTTAATCATGGATTTTGGTGAATACATACTAAACGGCTGATTTATCTACAAAGTTATCTATTTTATCTTGAATTTTTTTGTTAACTTTAATATCATTGAATTGTTTAATAGGTTTATCTGGGTCACGGTTAAGCAGTGATAATCTACCAGATATATCAGTAGTCCACTCGTTATTCTGTATATTATGACTAATACTATTAATCATAAAATATACCCCTTCATCATAATTTATAGGTAATATACCTTTATCCAATACGAATCCTTGATAAATTACTAAACCTGATATACCTTGTAACTGTAAGTCAAATTCGAAAGGCATTAACCCAGGAACAGGATTGGTTGACTTTACTATATCACTCGTAGCAATTTGTCTATGAGGCTCAGCTAAGCTTTCACCATCAGATACTGCAAATGTTCTTCCTCCTACGAACGTTTCTACTGCATTTAAAATAGTTGGTAAAAATTTATCTTTATATGATTTGCTATTTTCAGTAGAATCAGTAGATGTATTTTCACCAGTACCAGGTTTAATTTTTTTTGCAAATCTATCAGAAACTCCTTTATTAAAACTGTTATTTACTGCTTGAAGCATACTGTTAATATTAGTGTTAGTGCTAGATGCAGCTATAGACAATTGACTAGTCATTTTCTTATCTATTTTAGATGTAATATTTAGATTAGTAACCAAAGAACCTTTTCCTATACTAGGTAAAATATTTTTTTGTATTTTTCTAGTGTTATCTAAAGAACTAAAATTATGATCTACTATAAAAACTGTAGGTGTATCATCGTCATCTGGTTGCTCTCTATAATAAAAGTCGAAATAATTTACACGTCCTAATGCTCTTTCTACTTCTGTCATAACCATTTTTAAATAGTCTATTACAGTTTGATCTTCAGGAGGTTGATCAGTTAATTTATCTAAAGTACTTATTAGAAAAGAAACATCTAAAAATATGTCGGTATAAATTTGATTACCTTTCCCTGATGCTGCTGGGAATCCTGGGTCGCCTTCTCCAAAAAATAATCTTTTATCTGCAGGTTTTTTTCTTAATAAACAGACATGAGGGTCGCTAGAAAAATGGTTATTATAACTAAGGAACTGACTGTTAATAGTATCTTTACCTTTACTATTAAATCCAAATTTAACTAATTCAGTACTATCATCTATATATAAATTTACAGTATTATTTATTATTTTTAAAAACGTACTAAACGTTATATAAAGTTTTTTTGCTCTATTTGGAACATCTGTACTTACATCGTGTAAATAATAAGGTTGATCAGCATCTTCAAAATCTAACTGGGGAAATTCATCATGTATAGCTTTCAGCATAGTTTCTCTTGCACCAGCTACTTTATATATGTAATTTAAAACAGTAAATATTTCAGAGGCAGAGTCTTGATTAGAGGGTTCAGATTTTTTATCTGATAACAATGACTCTAAAGCAGAAATTTGTGTAGTAAGACTTTTTGAGTTTTTTTTGATATTATTTACATCCCCTGCTCCAGTTGCTTTTAATCCTTCTAATATTTCTCCTTTGCTAGTAATATAAAAACTACAATCGTATCCTCCTTCATTGTTGTATGAATATTGAAAATTTACTACTGTACCTAAAGCAGCATCATAGTTATAATTACTTTCCTGCCTTAATTCCTTTATTTTTTTATTTACTGATTCGACATTATTTGCATTAAAAAAATCTACTACCGAGGGAATATTTGATATTACATTCTCATTATTATCATAATATACACTATGACCATATTCAATCAATACGTGATATCCTGGTCTAAGGTAAAGTTTTTCAAGAACATTAAGTTGAGAAAGACTGTTAACTTTAAAAGTGACTTCAGCTTTATTTAATGCTCCTTGAACTCCTTGAGATGTAATATTAACTTGTTCTATACCGGGCATAGGTCTAAATCCTGAAGCTTCTTCTTTAAAGTATGATGAATCATTACCAGATTGATTAAAGCCTTGATTTAATTTTGAAAGTATACCGCCTTGTAAAACATTATTTTTAGCTAGTTCTCTATCACCTTCAACTAATACACCAGAGGATACTCTAACCCAACTAGTATTTCCGTGCTGAACTATGAGATCTTTATCAGATAAATTCTGAGAGAGTCTTTTCTTTTTTCGCACTGCCAACTGTTGGCGAACTCCTGATATAAAAGGAGCACCTATTAAAGGTGGTTTGCTCATTATCTATTGCTGTTTGCGGCTCTGTACAAGTCTAAAACCCTAGATTTACTCAAAGGTATCCTCAACTGTACGCCTGGTTTTACTACTAGATTATCTCTTACGGACGTATTAGCAGAAGCTATTACCCACCAGAGTGAAGAATCGCCATAAAACTGCAGTGCAAGAGTATCAAATCTATCTCCGCCAGTACTTATAACATATATATCCTCTTCACTATCTGGTATATCTGGATATATTGGATTAAGATAGTAATTTTTTCCTTCGGAGGAAACTAATTTTTTTATATTATTATATCGTCTAAACATTATAATTCAAATTCTTCTGGTTCATCTTCATTCAGTCCTGCTAATGCTCCAAAACCGTCCTGTAAAGTTATTGGTTGACCAGATAAAAAAGGAGCACCGTTAGGGTCCGGATTAGTTATATAATGCTGTTGTCCAGTCTGTACAGAGAATCTATGAATAGGAGTAAATGCAATCGTACAGTCAAGAACATGAGGTAACTGCTGTACATCATATTCTTCATTACCTCCTAAACCTACTTCCCACGGATAATCGGTTTGCCATGAATAGTCAACTGCGCTGAGAAATCCGGGTTGGTCTACTATATAATCTCCTACTGTAGAAGTAATTAATGTACCTCTCATAAACCCGTTATCACTTGAATAGGTAGGTGCTGTAGTAGAAGCAAGCATTACTAATTTTTTATAGATAGGTTTTAGTTCTTGTCTTGAAAAAGCTGCTGCTTTAAATCCTATATTTATACTACGTCCAAATCCTCCATAAGTATAAAAGTCTTCTGCTCTACCTAAATATTTTTTACTATTCCAAGTTGCAGAATAAGAGTCTGAAAAAGAAGATAAAAATGCTCTAAAATATAAATTAACATTTAAGTTTTCGTCCGGGTTAATAATACCAAATTTAAACTTTATATGATCTTTTATTGCAGGTATAGGAGATTGAGTAGGTTCAAGTAAATTTCTTTGATCGCTAAATTCAGTTTTATTATCTATGTACTTATCAGTATACCTTCCTAATTTTCTGTTGGTTGATAATCCTATTCGAGTTTCTTTTTTTACTTCATTACTTATTTTTAAAGGAGCTTTGCCTGTAGGTGTTTCTTCAACTTTAGTAAAATCTTTTATTACACCATCTCCTATAGTATCATTAGATTTACTTTTTACAAAATCGTAAGCCGAAATCTTAGATGGATTTTTTAATTCTCTATTTAAAAGAAGATTACCATCTGCTAATGGGTGTTCGGCTCCAGGTTTTGGAGTCAAAGAAGACCAAGCTTCTTTTAGTTCACTTCTATCTTCGTCAAAGCCAGAGGGTATAGGTATTCTTCCTTGAAGTTTAGCTAACACATGAGGATTAGCACTGCCAGGAATATACTTACCTTTAGCTCCAAAACCATATACAAAATGAGTACCTGCTTCTGCTGCTACTTGAGCAAGCGTAGATGCTACTATAGATGGAGTCTGTACTGCTGACTGTGCTAACCCATCTGTTATTGTGTTACTTACATCTCTTATAGCACTACCTACTGCAGCGAAAAACTTTCCTAAATTATTACCTCCTTGACCTCTAGGTACATCGTCGGCCGGTCTTTGAACTGGTTTCCTGCTTCTTTGTTGATCAATAGCATTTAACTGTGCTAGGTTAGTAGTAAATTTAGGACTACCTAGTACTATCGCACGACCTATACGAGCTGCATCGTCACCTCGGGCTTCAACCTCTTTACTAACAGAATTATAAACTGGTGGGTTGTTTATATCTTTCTGTACAGCTGGTCCTAACCCGGTGTACCGTAAGCTCTTTAGAGTAGTACTTTTTAAGCTATTGATTAATGGCATTATTATTTAGGTAAATTATCAGTATATTTAGAAGGAGTTTGTCCATCTAAATCTAAAGTAGAAGACTTAGAGGGTAAAGAAATATCTGAACCTGCTCCTTTAATGTGAGTTTGAGAAGCTATATCTCTTCCTCCTTTAGATAAAGGTTGTGTGTCTCTTAATCCTAATACTGTATTGAATGTTTGATTGTTTAAAATTGACATAATATTAAGTTTTGTTTATAAATAGTTTTAAATTAATAACTCATCTTACTAGCATTAAGCTGTAAGCTTCTTCCAACAGTAGCAGTATCCATTTTAATTATTTTACCTTCTTTTGTTAAGGAAATAAGTTCTTCTAATAATGATTCTACGTTTCCTCCAAGTTTAGTACCACCTGCCATAGTGATTGTATCGGCAGCCATAGGTTTAATAACAAAATCTTCTACTTCAATTCCATCCTTAAAAAATGGTAACTCAGATACTACACCACCAAATTTTGAGTAATCAGGGTCAGCCATGGACGCTATACCTCTCGCTACACTTGGACCTCCCATTGCTCCTAATATTCCTCCTATCATAGTACCTGCTCCTGGAAAGATAGATCCTAATGCTGATCCTCCTAATGAACCTAAAACTGTTCCTATAGCACCGTATGCTCTTTCTCCTATAGCAGCATCTAGTTCTTTTCCAGTTAATCCTGAGTTTAAAAGACCTTGTATATCATTATATGCAAAAGCCCCTTCTAAAGCAGTAGCTAGTAATGGAAACTTAGCTATTTTACCAAGTACTTTTCCTATTCCACCTGCTTTTCCTAATGCTGTTTTAATGGCTTCCATAGGATTTAATTTCTTGAATCCTTCACTAACAAAATTTTTGGCACCAGAGAACATACCACCTAATTTATCCATGCCTGGTAAGCCTTTAAACGTACTACCGATAGTTTTAGAAAAATTGCTAATTCCTGACATAATAGTACCGCCTGGTTTAAATGCTTGAGCTATTCTACCACCGCTACCAAATAGTCCATCTTTTGTAAATGCTTGACCAATAGCGCTTTTAAGCCCAAAAAGATTTCCTATACTTTTTACTGTTTTGAATATAGTACTTAATCCTGATATAAGTCCTAAAAATTTAAAACCTGCAATGGCTGATAAAACTATTTTCCAGTTTTCAGCACCCATAGTATTTTCTCCTAACCATTTAAAAGTTTTTTCCAATGCAGGAATTACATCATCCTTTAGAAACGTACCTACCGACTGTATGCCGCTTTTTATTTTTTCTAAACTCGCTTGACCTGCTTCTGATGAAAGATAACCTACCATTTGTTCGGTTTTGCTAGCAGCAAAAGAAAGAAAATTTATTATTTCAGGAGCAAATTTAGTGATTATATTTCCAAACGCTAGCTGGATTCGTTCCATAGCTGATGCAAAGCCTTCTCCTAGCGTTACTTGACTCTGTAATTTATTAATAAGTTCTTCTCCAGATTTTGCTTGTTCACCTCCTTCTTTAGCATTTTCTTTAGATGCTTCCTTCATTGCTTTTTGATTCTTAAGCATAGTACCTAAATCATCAGCAGACATGTTGAAAGCGGCAGCTAATTTTTGTTGCTGTAATAGATTAAGATTTTGAAAGTCGGAAAAGGAACCAGCTTCTAATCTAATTTGTTTAGCAAGTTCTGCTTGATCGCCAGATAAAGCTGCTGCTCTAACTCTTTCTAAATTAAGTTGCCTACCTGTAAATAATTCAGCATCCATTTCAGCTTGAATAGAAGATTCAAAATCTAAGAATCCTTCCATTAAACTGTTAGTTTTTTCTAAAGAAGTACCTAATCTTCTAGCTTCTAAAGCAGCGGTTCGGATTCCTCCTGGAAATTTAGCAGTATTAATTGAAGTAGTAGCAGAAGCATGACTAACGTCTTGGAGTATAGTTTTAATACTAATAACTGAATCGTTAGTTTTATTAAAATTAGTAACTAGATCAGCTGCACTTCTTACAAACTCTCCTACATTTTCTTTAGAACCTGCAGTTTCTTTAAAAAGTTTAGCTCCTTCTTCAGCTGATAATCCTAATTTATTTACAAGTAATGATTGAGCAGTTAAAGTATCTTTTGAAAATACTGCAGAAGTACCGAATGTTTCATTTAAAGCTTGATTAATAGGTAATAACTTTTCTAAAGTCATACCAGTTCTTGCAGCAGCTGCTCTAATATTACCTAGTGAAATAGAAGCAGATTTACCTGCCATTACTAGATTTCTGTTAATCGAGACTACAGCCTGATCTAGTATGTTCATACCTTTAATAGCAGAAGATACAGCAAATGCAGCAAGAGCTTTGGCTCCTAATTTAACAAATTCTCCTAATCCTCTTAAAGTAGCTTTTATTGTACTTTCTCCAGCAGCCATTGAAGAGTCAAATAATTCAGCTGCTTTAGTTAAGTTATTAAATACAGTGCCGAGCACAGGAACGTCCCCGACTAAGTCTGAAAAGAAAGAAAAGAATCTACCTGCTTTTGTAATCTTAGTGGAAAGATCAAGCATTCCTTGCATCTGTTTCTGCAAGTCATCCGCAATATCTAACTGTCTTTGCCCAGAGGTAACTAATTCTCTATTTTTTTTAGCTTGAGCTTCTAATGCAGCTTTTTTCTCTCCTGATGCAGCAGCAGCTTTATCTTCTAATTTTTTAGCAGTATCTGCATATTTTTGTATTTTAGCTGCTATCTGTACTGCTTCATCAGCTGCTTTATTAGCTTGACTTTGAAGTTTGTTTCTAGTTCTTCTATTTGATAAATCGGCTTTAGATAATTTAGCTGCTGATCTGGCAAGCGTATTAAACGTCCCAAATCCTTTATTCATATCTTGAATTTCAGCTGTAGTTGCTCCAGCATCTTTGAGCTGTTGCTTCATATTAATAGAAGCATCTTTCATGATACTATTAAACTCTTGGCCGAGCATGTTAATTTTATTTAACTGCGCTGCTCTTTCCTTTTGGAGTTTAATATCGTTTGCTGGATCCGTTGCCATGAAAAAAGATTTTATTATAAATAGTAAAGGCTCCTATAATTATTTAGAAGCCTTAGTAGTATAGTCAGGTTTAATGGCTGGGCCCATTACTTTATCACCTATTGTAGTTTTACTCTCACTTTTTTTACTTTGTTCTTGATGATATTCATATATTTCATGGTATGAATATCTTCTCAACCAGATAGGCATATTATAAACCGTCTGGTAATCAAATCCGCCGTTACCGTGAAAAACTATTTGATGTATTTGTTTAAAAAGATTAGCTCTATATTCGGACGTCAGGCCAAAAAAAGTTTATCCCTACAGGTACATCGACAGCCTCCTCACTGCCGTCGTCATTTTCGACGTTAAATTTAAGGTCAATATCTGGGCATATAGTTTGGTAATGAAGTCTTAATTCTCTTGCTTCAGATGCTAATAAATAGTTATCTACGAAATCTCTAATAGTTTTAGAATCAGTTTGACCATTAATGGAAGTAATAAGATACTTTAATCTAGTTGACCCAGCAGTATTGCTATCTTTATTAATTTTTTTTCTACCTTCTACTTCTTTTTCTATATTTACTTCGTCTCCGTGAGTAAGAAATTTAAAAGTAATTTCGTTTCCGCTTCTAGAAAAAGTAAATGGAAATTCATTTTTTCCATCTTTAATTAACTTTTCGTCTAACTCACTATTATTAGCTTTAGATAAATCTACTGTATACTGTTGATCGTCAAAAGTAAAGGTATACTCTTGTCCGTAAGATAAAATTCTAGCTGCAACCATAATTGCATTTTTATCTCCAACCAATAACTGTTTATAATCTATTTTTTTATCAACTAAAAGAGATTGCATAAGTTTATCTATAGCAGTACCTTTTCGGATAAAGTTAATATTAGATAAAATATCTTCTTCTTTAGCAGTCATATACTTCATTTCTACTTTACCGCTAGAAAGAGGAGAATCAACAGGATAGAGTAATCCTTTTGATGGAAGTTCTACTGTTTCAGTAGGAACTTTAAAATTTGAATCCATAAATAATTAATTTAAAACTTGTTTGTATATAAATATACGAATAAAAAAATTTATAAACAACAAAAAACCCACCAATAAGGTGGGTCTTAAGTACTTGTCGGGTAATTTTTTAATAATTTAAAATGCAATAATCCATATTCACAGTAATTGCAAGTTCTGCAGTTTCATCAGTAGCCCAATCAAATGATCCTTGATTAAAGTTGGTAATGAAAGCTCCTTTAATTATCCATTCAGAAACTATGTCTCCTACAGGTCCTAAAAGGTTTAAGGTTATATCTTTTTTATAGAAGTCAGAATAACCAGCTCTACCTGTCACAGACTCATAAGATAGACGAGCCCATTCCATTACTTGCTGTGCTCCTGAAGGAGTGATTGGATCATATAATGTCATTGTCATTTCTCCCCACTCTCTTTTTCCACGAATCTTTCTGTATGAATTAATGTGGTCTAATTTTATTGCATTGTCGGTAAAGTTAGGAGCAGCTACGTTCTTTACCATGAACGATTCTATTCCGTCTATTACCATGTAAAATCTGTTTTGTACTTTCGGTTCGAAAGCTCTAAACATTATTTCGTTAGTATCTAGTATTGCCATTTTGTTTCTTTATTATAAATATTGGTTAATAAAATTATCCTCCAAAAGTTGCTCCTGTTGGTTCTAAAGTAAAGTCTAGAACTATAAACTCGGCAGTTTTAGAAGGCTGTATAAAGATCTGGCCAATCAATTGATTTCTGTCGATTACATCAGCTGTGTTGTTAGTATCATCCATTACAACTCTAAATGCATATAATCCTTGTCTTTGTACAACTGAATCTAAGTATGGATTAACAGCAGATAAGAATTTATTTCTAGTTGTAATAGTATTTTGGTCGAATACTAATGTGTTAGCTTGATCTCCAACGAATTTTTTGAGTTCGATCAATAATCTACGTACATTTACTCTATCTAAAGCAGAAGCTTTTTTCTGTAGTGTTTTCTGACCAAATACTGCTATACCTTGTCCAGGGAAAGTAGCGATTGGGTTAACATTACTAGAATAAAGAGTATCTCTTTCAGATCTTGTTAATTTTCTTTCTGCTTGTAATACTGAAGGAATACCTCCTCTAACTAATCCTGCTGGTGCAAACCATGGTGCAGAAGCTCCATCTGTAAATGTATATACTCCTGGAATAGTTACTGATGCAGGTACATATACGTTTTTCCCTGTCGCACTCCCTACTTGAACCCAAGGCCAGTAGGTTGCTGCATAAGAAGAATTAACTTCCGATGCTTCAGCAGTTACTGTCGTTACAGCAGATGTTCCGTGGGGAACTAAATCTACTACTGCAATACAGTCTCCTCTAGTCTCTGCTAGTGAGATTATACTGCCTACCTGTGTTGCTCCGTTATCGGCAAAAGAATGAATTAATCCTGGTGCTGAAATAATATTAAAGCTGTATTCGTCTTTGTTTTCTAAGATTGAAATAGCGTCATTATAATCAGCTCCTATCAATCCTTGTATTCCTCCTACACTGTTAGTAACATCCTTAAAGTAGGTAGCTCCATCTACTACATTAGTTCCTGTAGCTCCTGCAAATGCTCCTGATTGAGCTGTTGGAATAGATGCAGTATAGCTATTGTCTGATGCGTCAGTATTAATTGTAATACCGTCTGTACCTAAGTAAGCATTAGTCTTTTTGTTTACTGCTGATACTCTAATGTAATTAGAGCGGTTTGGATATTCTCCATTTGAAGTAAGGTAAGTGTTGGTTCCGTCTGAAGTTTTAGAAGTATTAACTGTACCGATTTGTTTTTCGATATAATTATCTTCATTAGGATCTAAACTTAGGTTACTGAACGTTTCAAGAATAATTTTACTCTTGTGATTGTCATCTCCTCTACGTACAAGTAGAGAGAATGTACCTTTGCTAGTATCTACGTTAGTAATTTCCCATCTTATATTATCAGTTGATCCGCTTTTAAGTGAACCATTACTAAGTTCGTCTGAGTCTTCGTAGCTGCTACCAGCAACGTTGTTGTATTGAATACCTTTACCTAATGTCTCTATTTCTATTACGGCAGTTTCGTTATAAGCTCCTGATCCTGATATAGGGGTAGCTGAAGAAGCTGTCCATCCTGCAGAACCGGATACAACTCGTGTAATCAGTGCAGTAGAGCCGCCTTGATCGAAATAGTTTTTTACTGCTAGAGAAGTAAAATATTCAACACTAGTAGACCCTGAGGTGAAAGTTCTTCCGAATTTTCTAGTATATTCACCAAACGAAGTAACTATTGTTGGTTGTTCGATTGGCCCGGTAACCGTTGGTCCGATAAAAGCTGCGCCTACTGCTTGTGCAGCAGGAGAAACGAATGAAATATCGTTCTCTCTCGTAAGGATACCAGGTGAAATTATAGTCTCTGCCATGTTAAAGTATTTAAGTGTTTTATATAAATATCGTGAGTTATTCTAAACCTACTATATATGTAGTGTAGTCACCTACTTAAATAAATAGTATACAGAGAGTCAAAACGATTTGTATTTTTAACTAATTTCTCCTGTGATTGTATTTACAGTGACATTCCCGTATTTGTCAGTGAGTTCTTGATTAAAATCTCTTTCTAATATATCTAAATTCTGTAAGGAAGTAAATAGCTGGTCTTTTTTTCTTTTAATAGTTATAAGTTGGAGTTCTGCAGCTCCTAAGTTACTTAGAAGATCTTTCCGATTATTGATAAAATTATTAAATTTAGCTAGCTCTTCTTTAGTAATAGTTTTTGGTTGCTTATTAGTTTTTGCCATTTTATTATTTATATTTTATGTTAATATAGTAATATACGAATTATTTTGCTGCTAACAATCTTTCAAGTACATGTTTTTCTCGTAAAGATATACCCTTATCGTCTAGTAAGTAATCAAAAGGCTGTTTGCCCATAACTAATCTGTTGTACTTAACACCCCACTTTTCTAGCTGACTTACTGTGTGTTGGTATAAATTAGCATATACTTTTGCAACATCCATATTATAGGTAAACATACCACGAGCAGTGTAAATAAAAATTTCGTGACCACTATCATATAGTTTATTAACTAATTCAATATTATCTGGGATAGGTTTACAATGCTCATATTTGTTCCTTCCTAAATGTTCGATACCTTCTGGTCTATAACATAAGGTATCATCTAAATCCACTGCTATAAGTTTAAATTGTTGCTTCATAAAGCTCTTCTAATTTTACTTTTAATCTGCTTTTAATTTTTTGATCAAAATCCGGGAGTTTTACCCTCTGTCTGGTATAGTGCCCGCATACTTTAATTACTTGCTCTTTATTGTCGATATTAAAATTATCAGTTTGCCATCTTTTCCATTTATTAGATTTAACACATTCTAGATACCATTTATCTATATCCTTTGAGTTAAGTTCCTCCAGTAT
>Ga0222719_10001819_pt1 | contig 20210 bp, 21 predicted proteins | sample C33_34DmetaG_FD_165039 | JGI IMG/M metagenome (GOLD analysis project Ga0222719, IMG submission 165039) | Estuarine water microbial communities from San Francisco Bay, California, United States - C33_34D | ecosystem: Environmental > Aquatic > Marine > Unclassified | place: USA: California... | reverse complement strand
ACGGGGCAGCACTGGGCGCTATGGGCGAGGTTTGTCCATTAGCATCACTGGCTAACAAAAACAAAGGCGGGGCAAGAAATTGCCTCGTCTGCCTACTGAACAGTGCCATCCCCCAATGACACAAATGACAAAAATGACAACTAATCTATAAACCTCTGTCATTTGCCCTCACATAGGACTTTCCATTTCCTTTGTCATTTCTGTCATTCTTGTCACATACCCATTTACAAAGATCACAAATACTATCACTCGTATTTAGGCACCGGCTTTGCCTAAACACGTTTATGGGCATTTTAGTGATTCATTGAATGGCACTTAAAAGACAACTGATAGTGGTTACCAGAGCCAGAGACTGATCTGTGTAACTGTCTATGTATATATACGTGTGGAAGGGGGGTGGATCATGCCTGCGGGGCATATAGGTGACGATAGATACGTGGTTCATGAAGATTGCTAATGCAGTTTAGGTGATACAGATAAGTGTTATTCAGGGTTTAGATGAATATCACTTACATACCCGCTTACCCCGTACTCAGTAGAAACTCAGATATCACTTAGCTGGTCACTTACCCTGTACTGATAACGATAAGGATATATGGGTCTATTCCATTACCCGAAGATTTCTCATCACTGTGAAACATACTGAGAAACATTTGTGCACATTGACAGTGAGTCACCTTCACGTAAACTGGCTGTAACAGTGCATTTCCATTGGTAATGGTGCCTAGATGTAGCGCAGACCTACACGCTGGCAGCACCATTTTTCCTATTTCATATCAAACCAAAGCCAACAATCGCCACGATTGGCTTGCGGGTGGCTTTATGGCTTTTATCGAAATTACAAACCGCTTGCCGTGGCTAATCATAGGCGGCATCGACAATGAATTCGACCTTCAGCTCTTCTCTTGCCAGCTTGGCCTGACCGCAGGCTCGTGCGGGTGCGTGACCATCGGGCACCCACATATTCCAGACTTCATTTAATCCTTTGAAATCATCCATATCCGCAAGCCAGATTGTCACTCTTAACATCTGTTCTTTTGATGATCCCGCCTCGTCTAGAAGCGTTTCGATCTTTTGCAAACAAACACGCACTTGCTCTTGGATCGTATCGCCTTCGGCCACTTGGCCGGTGAGATAGACAACGCCGTTATGTTTTACAATCTTGGAAGAGCGTTCGTTGACATGGATGCGTTCAATCATAATGGTCGTTCCTTTATTTGATAGTCTGATTTCGTGACGTCACCTGATGATCTGATTTTATAATCTAATTTGATGCTTTAATTGCATTCGCGTGCAAATGCCCAACTTTGACAAAAATCAACGCGCCATCATCTTTTGTATAGGGGCAATGTTCGCTGAGATGCGGGCTTCTTAGCCAGCTTCCCGCGGGATAGCTGTCATGCTCGTCATAGAAAGTGCCTTCAAGCACAAATATTTCTTCGCCGCCCCAATGTTTATGTGCATTAAACTGTGTGTTGGGCGCCCATTTCACAAGCGCAACAGTCTCGCCTTCATGCTGATGCAAAGGCATGACCTTTAGGCCATCAACCAATCCGGGGTGCCAAGGCTGGGCATTGGTGTTGGTCGCAAACTGGCTTTGGTCTTGCTGCTTAAATTGGTGAAGCTTCACAAAGATGGTAGCCCCTTCGGCACCGATTACCGGTTGATGTCTGGTGCCAATAGGATTGCGAATATAGGTGCCTGCTGGGTATTGCCCATGTTCATCACCAAACACACCATCAAGCACAAATATTTCTTCGCCGCCTGCATGTTCATGTGGTGAAAAGCTGCTATTGGGGGCGTAGCGCACCAAAGAGGTGGCGCGGGCAATTTCATCGCCAATGCGGTCAAGCTTCATACGCTCAACACCGGGCATTGGTGACGATTCCCAAACATATTCAGTGGGTTTGACCACAACACGCTGGGTAAAATCAGCATTTAATTCAATGGATGTGTCGATCATTGATATTGTCCTGCCCATCCTAACGGTACTTCAAAAAACCCATTGACGATCACTAGGATGGCTAAATATTGATAAGAAAAAATCATTCGGCAGACGCGCAATCGACTCCTCCCCCAAACACCAGCCATATCCGACCCCAGATCATGCCGCATGATAGTAGAGCTTCGGAATCCGTCAATAGGCGATGCTGCGTTCATCCGCCAATGACAGCTTGGCTTTGGGGCGGGCGGCTAAATTTCCATGTAAAAGAATTGTCCGCAGGCGGCGCTACTTCCTCAGAACGTTGCAAACTAACTTGCGTCCGTTAGGGGCATCAATCATGATCGCTGGCACATCAGGATTGACCGGACGACAAGGTATTTGAACCCATCTGTATCCTTCTGCCAACTGCCGATTCACCGCTTCATTATAAGCAGCATTGCACCCGCCAAGAAACACAAGCGTGACTGCTAAAAATATCCTATTCATTTGATAACCCTTGATTGACCGCCATCTTTAAAGGCGAGGTCTTTGTTCCTATTTCGTGGGGATTTAAACAAGCCTGGTGCCGTTCAATAGCCTTCAAACATGTTATATTGGATAACAGATTATCGCCTGAGTAAGGCAAATCTATGGCGCGAGATAAGGCTTGAACGACATTATCGGCGAATGGTTAAAAATCAATCGTAATTGACGGCTGATTGCCGCCATATCGCAAGCGCCTCATCCCAGCCTGGCATTTTATTGGCTTCATAACCAATTGTTGAACCTGTGGCGATCTTGGGAAAAATCTTCATTGCTTTCCGGTGGATCGGTGACAGGACAAATTTTCGCATATCCTTTTTGGTTTTCCATATGGTCAATGTGTGATGAAACCCACCAACCGATTTCACCTCACAGAAAAGAACGCCCCCAGATGATTTGGCTTGTTTAAATGCCGGAACAGCCAATAACCAAAATCGGATTGCCGCCAAAAACCCCTTGGCTTTCAGCCCCGTGACGGAAACATACATCAGAATATCGCACCTATATCAAACTAATAAAAATCATTATTGCCGCTCTGTTAGGCCTTTTAACCGTGAAAACACAAAATCTCACTAATCCAGCTGTTCAGCAAATTTGGTAATATCTTTAAACAGATTGCCAGCAGCGTATGATTCGTTAAATGACAAAGTCAAAAGAACCGTGTCCTTGCTGTCATCAAGTACAAGAAACTGCCCGCCATGCCCCTGAAACGCAAAAGCTGGCTTGCCATTAACCTGATAGACCCATGATTGATAGCCATATTGCTTGCTTGGGTTCGGACTTGCTACCGCATTTTTCACGCCATTGCTAAAAAATGCACCAAGACAGCTGTCTTTGCGCCGTTCGGTCATGACAAACCGCCCGAAACGCGCCCAGTCTTTTGCTGTCATCACCAAATCTGAATAGGTTACGGTTGTTCCCGATTTATCGGCAGTCCAATGCATATAGCCATCACCAGTAAATTTCTGGAAAATATGCTGATGAAAAACATCGCTTAGCGGCTTGCCAGCAATCTCCTCAACAAGAACCGAAAGCGCCAGCGAATCTGACGAATGATAATTCATCGTCTCGCCCTGTTTGCGCGCCGCCGTTTTATAAAATTTCAATGCGCCACGCACATCGGCGGCACCAGAAAATTTAGCAACACCACGCGCCTTTCGGTTGAACCGCTTTTCATCCGAACGGCCAATCGGGCTAACCCCGCTATTCATTTGAAGAATATTTCGAACCGAGACATCGCGGTAAGGCGTTGTTTTCAAAAAGCTGGAATAATCGCCAGCCTTATCATCAAGTGATTTCAACCTGCCATCGCATAACAAGGCGCCAACCGCAGCGCCGGCCGCCGTCTTGCTCATCGACATGCCCATCAAGGGAAAATGGCTATCAATCCCTTTTTTGCTGTTATAGCGCTCATAAATGATCTCATCGCCCTTCATTACAATGGCGGCCAAATTAAATTTATCGGCAAAGATTTTATCAAGCGCCGGATTGTCCTTTTTTGTGGTTTTTCCATTTGGCAGCGCGCCATAAACCGCAACATCCACGTCAAATTCAGCCAGCTTACCGGTTTTACCAAGCACGCTAAACGCCATCAAATTTTTCAAAAGCCGTTTTGGCGGATGATCGGCCATCGCAGCGAATGGCAGCATCGAAATTGAGGAAATCAATAGACCAAGAACAAGACGCTTCATCACAAATACTTTCAATCACAAGATAAAGATACGCCCGCACCGCAGCCTTGAAAAAACGCCACGTCACGACCAAAGGGTTTTCAACCATCCACCCGCAATGGCGGCGCTGTCAATGCGAGAAGATAGATAAACCTATTTCTTGCCGCGCTGTTTTTTGTGTGATGAAAATTTATGGCGCGTGACAATGATCATCCTGCATCGGCAAGCGGCGCAACCGCATTGAAGGTCAGCCGATCAGCCGCCTGATCCAGCCCAACCGCAATCACATCGCCATCTTGAAACCGGCCATCAAGCAAGGCTTCGGCAAGCGGGTTCTGCACCTTATTCTGGATTACCCGTTGTAATGGTCGTGCGCCGAATTGCGGATCATAGCCTTGTGCCGCCAGCCAGTTTTGCGCCGCCTCATCAAGGCTAAGGCTTATACCACGTTCGGCAAGCCGTGATTGCAACCGCGCCATCTGGATGGTGACAATGGCCCCCATATCATTTCGTGACAACCGCCGGAACAGCAAGATTTCATCAAGCCGGTTTAAAAATTCAGGCCGGAACATCTGATGCATTTCGGTCATGATTTCATCGCGGGCGGCCTCGGCAGGCGCGTCATCATCAAGCGCCAAAAGATGATCTGCACCAATATTTGAGGTCAGTAAAATCATCGTATTGCGGAAATCGACATGCCGCCCCTTGCCATCGGTCAACCGGCCTTCATCAAGCACCTGAAGCAGGATATTGAATAAATCGGGATGCGCCTTTTCAATTTCGTCAAACAGTACAATTTGATAAGGCCGACGACGTACCGCTTCGGTTAATGCGCCGCCTTCTTCATAACCAACATAACCAGGAGGCGCGCCAATCAGCCGTGCGACTGCGTGTTTTTCCATATATTCGGACATATCAATACGCAAAATGGCCGAATCATCATCAAACAGAAATTCGGCAAGCGCCTTGGCAAGTTCGGTTTTGCCAACTCCGGTTGGGCCAAGCATCAAAAAACTTCCCATTGGCTGGTTAGGGTCAGCAAGGCCAGCGCGCGCACGTCTTGTGGCATTGGCAACCGCCTTGACCGCATCGGCCTGCCCAATGATCCGTTTGCCAATGTAATCTTCCATTGCCAATAATTTGTCACGCTCGCCTTCCAGCATCTTATCAACCGGAATACCTGTCCAATTGCTGATCACACTGGCGATATGCTGGCTGGTCACTTCTTCATTCAGCAATTCGGATTCAGCAACAGCGGCCTTGGCGGCGGCAAGATCCTGCGCCAACGCCGGTAATTTGCCGTAAGTCAGTTCGGCTGCTGCTTCAAGATTGCCGTCACGCTGCGCCACATCAAGCGCGTGGCGCGCATCTTCAATCGCCTGTTGCAGGCTGACAACTTCAGCCGTTTTGGCCTTGATCGCATTCCATGCCGCGCCAAGCGTTTGAGATTGTTTTTCAAGATTGGCAAGCTCGGCCGCGATCGCATCAAGCCGTTTTTCATCGGGTTTATGCGACTCTTTTTGCAACGCCGCCTGTTCAATTTTCAACTGCATGATCTGGCGGTCGGTACGGTCAAGATCAGCCGGTTTGCTATCGGCCTCGATCCGCAAATGGCTTGCCGCCTCATCCATCACATCAATGGCTTTATCAGGTAAAAACCGCTCATTGATATAGCGTTGCGACAGGCGCGCCGCTGCGACAAGCGCATCATCCGTAATTCGCACACCGTGGTGAAGTTCATATTTTTCCTTGAGGCCGCGAAGCACAAAAATCGTGTCCTCAACCGAAGGTTCATCAACAAATACCGGTTGAAAACGGCGTGTTAGCGCCGCGTCTTTTTCAACATATTGCCGATATTCATCAAGGGTTGTGGCACCGATACAGCGCAACTCACCCCGCGCCAAAGCGGGTTTCAGCAAATTTGACGCATCCATCGCGCCATCGGTTTTGCCAGCGCCAACAAGCTGGTGCATTTCATCAATGAAAAGGATAATCTCGCCATCGCGATCCTGCACCTCTTTCAGCACAGATTTCAGCCGCTCTTCAAATTCGCCACGATATTTCGCCCCGGCAACAAGCGCCCCCATATCAAGCGAAAGCAGGGTTTTATTGGCAAGCGCCTCTGGCACATCAGAATTGATAATACGTTGCGCCAGCCCTTCGGCAATTGCCGTTTTGCCAACCCCGGGTTGGCCAATCAAAACCGGGTTGTTCTTTGTCCGGCGTGCCAGAATCTGGATTGTCCGGCGCACTTCGGCATCACGTCCAATAACCGGATCAAGCTTGCCATTACGCGCCGCTTCGGTCAGGTCGCTTGTATAGCGTGACAAGGCATCATAACTATCTTCGGCAGCGTCACTATCGGCGGTACGGCCTTTGCGCATCTCGTCAATCGCTGCGCCAAGTGGGGCGGCTTCAACGCCGGCCTTTTTTAGAATTTTGCCAACTGGCCCTGTTGATTTCGTCATGGCAAGAAGCAAAAGATCAACCGCGATAAACTGGTCATGGCGGGCTTTGGCCTCGGCTTCAACAGACGCAAAAATCCGCGCCAGATCAGCATCAAGCTGCAACTGGCCTGCGCCGCTTCCGGTGACTTGCGGAAATTTATCAAGACCGGCCTTTAGCAGTGCCGACAATGAGGCACTATCAGCGCCCGCCTTTGCCAGCAGCATTTTAACCGTCATATTATCGTCTTTTAGCAATGCTGCCAAAACATGTTCGGCGGTCAATTTCTGATGATTTGCCGCCAATGCTGCCGATTGTGCGGCACCAATGGCATTGCGTACCAAGGCCGTAAATTTATCACTTTGCATCACACTACTCCCCCATTTGGCCATCTACCAAATCACATAAATCACCTTGATCCTGCATCCCAGACCTTTTCGGGCCAGCTATTTTCGGGCTATGGCAACAAAACCAGCTTTCATGGCGAGAAAACATTGTCATTGCGCAGCCAGTAACGCACCGGAAAGCCGGCCCATTTGTCGCTGTGTATCAGGATCATTGGTATGAAAATCATGTGGGCATGACGAGATGCCATTTCAAGTTTTTTGGCAAAAATAATTGCCTGTCATTCGCCGGTTTGATCTTGCCGCTTGTCAGCGTCATGCCATCATGCTGAACTGCGGCATGACAACCAACCCATCACCCCTGCCACCAATCACCCCCACCGGCTTTATTGGCAATCGCGAATTTATTTTGACCGAATGGCGATTTTTGCTGTTCGGGCTGTTAATGGCGTTTTGGTCATCGCTTGGTCAGACTTTTTTCATTTCGCTTTTTTCAGGGCAAATTCGTGCCGCGCTTGATCTTAGCCATGGTGACTTTGGCACCTATTACGCGCTTGCCACAACCGCCAGCGCCATCAGCCTGATCTGGCTTGGCAAGCTTGCCGATATGATGAGGCTGGAAAAGCTGGCCATTTTCATTCTTGGCAGCCTATGTGTGGCGGCCATTCTATTCAGTCAAATTTCATCATTATGGATGCTTGTTGGCGGGCTATATTTGCTGCGGATGTTTGGGCAAGGCATGATGACACATGTCTACACAACCGCCATGGCACGGCGCTATGTTGTGACGCGTGGCCGCGCCATTTCGATTGCCCAGCTTGGCCACACGCTTAGCGAATCCATTGGACCGGCAAGCATTGTTGCGCTTCAGGCCGTTTTTGACTGGCGAAGCCTATGGATTGGCCTGCCATTGATTGCCTTTTTAACTCTGGCACCTTTCCTGCGACTTTTGACGCAGCGCACACGATTACAAGATGGCGAAGGGCTTGATGGTCTTGGAGCAAACCAGCCAATACCCGATCATGCCTATGGCGGTCAAAAACAATGGCGGCGCAACGAGGTTTTGCGCGATCCGGCCTTCTGGCTTGGCTTCATCTGGCTTGCCGCAGTGCCATCTTTTGTTTTGACCGGCCTGTTATTTCATCAAATCTATTTGGCCGAAGCCAAGGGTGTTGCCCTGTCAACATGGACGGCAAGCTATGTTCTTTATGCCGTTTTTGCGGTGATTGGCAGCCTGACCATCGGCCAGCTGATTGACCGGTTTTCGGCGCGCCGCGTTGCCGCGCATACGCTTTTGCCAAACACATTGGCCTGCCTTGCGCTCTGGCTTGGATCAGCCGAAATTGGCGTGCCGTTATTTTTTATTCTTTTTGGTTTGGCCATTGGCATGCCGCATGCCACCAATGCTGCCTTGGTCGCCGAGGTTTATGGCACCCGCTATATGGGCGAAATCAAAGCGCTGTTCATGCCGGTCGGAGTTTTTGCATCGGCCTTGTCACCAATGTTAATGGGGTGGATGATTGATGCTGGTTTGGGGTTGGACGCCTTGCTTGGGATGAATATCGCGCTTGCTTTTGGCGCGCAGATTATGGCCATGCTTGTCTTGCATTTTCGGAAAGCTTTGTGAATGATAGCCTTATGAATCACCGCTTTTTGACCCTCATATTTGCCCTTGTCATTAGCTTTGCCGTGCCAAATCCAAGCGCGGCGTCAAGCACGGGATTTGCCGTTGATGGCGAAGAATGGCCAGGGTTCTGGTTTGTTTGTGAATTTTCCCAACGCCAGCGCGCACCTGATGATGGCTGCAAGATGTTTGATGATGAGGGGTTTCAACTTGCCGAAGGCCGGCTTCGCTATATCCGCATGCTTGGCTCGACCGAAACCGCCTGCCGCGGCAATAAAAAGGGTCAGTGCTTTTCGGCAAACATGCCAAAAATTCGCATTTCACGAACCGATCGTGGCAAGCTAAGCCTTGGTGACAAGCAATTCAAGGTTCGCTATTTTGGCTGTACACAGATTTACTATTTTGCCGACACGCCGACTTACCGCGAAATCTGGCCTGACAAGAAACGTTGCTTTTGGGCCAGCAAGCGCCGCTTTTACATTGCCCCTTACCAAGGTAACGTAACCATCATCGATTAGATGCGTTACCGCCTTTAGCCATATGAGCCCAATCAATGACACTGACATCTGATGAATTGCCGATTTGCCATCCTGATACCGGCTTTATTTCGGTTGCTGGCGATGAGGCGTGTGCTTTTTTGCAATCAATCATCACGGCAAATGTTGAAACATTGCCAATTGGCGCGTGTCGCCCAGCGGCGCTGTTAACCCCGCAAGGCCGTGTGCTAATCGATATGATGGTTTACCGGCCCGCATTGGATCGGTTTTTGCTGCGAAGCGATGCAGCACGGCGTGATGATCTGTTTACCCGTCTTCGCCGCTATCGGTTGCGGCGACCCATTGATCTGGCGGTTGAAGCTGATATCAGGCTTGTTCTGTTGCTTGGCAAGCAGGACGCTGAAACAAGCGTCACCCCGATGATTATGTCCTGCCATGACCCGCGAAGCCCACAACTTGGCAGCCATTGTCTGGTCGAGGCAATTCATCTGCCAGCGCAAATGGGCGAAATTGATCGCTGGCACGCAACCCGCATTGCCGCCGGCGTTCCCGAAGGGTCGGTTGATCTGACCCCTGAACGCGCCTTGATGCTTGAGGCAGGCCTTGACCGGCTTGGTGCGGTTGATTTTGAAAAAGGCTGTTATGTTGGTCAGGAAGTGACCGCACGCACGCATTATCGCGGGCTGGTCAAACGTCGCCTTGTACCGTTAACCATCGCTGGCGATCCACCAGCCATTGATAGTGAAATCTCTTGGCAGGGCAGCGTCATTGGCAAAAGCAAAACCGCAGCCGCATTAAAAGGCTCGATCACCGGCACGCATGAGCAGACGGGCGCAAAATCAATTTGTTTGGCACTTTTGAAACTAAGTGACCTTCATGATATTCTTGATACATCTGCCGATGGTGATGACCTGACGGCTAATGGCCTAATGATCAATGGTCATGCCGCAAGATTGGCGCTAGCTGATTGGATGCAGCCATTGCCGCGCCAAACCAAATCATAAAAAGCCTTAGTTATAAAAGGCCTAATCACCACCGCCAAACAGGGCATTGGCTGCCGACTGAACCTTGTTTTTTTCAGCAATCAGCGATTCAACATGCGTGATTTCGGCCTGCATCGCCGCGACATAGGCCTGCAAATCCTCGATATTCCAGCGTTGCTTATCGGCTGGCAATCCGGCTGGCTTTAACCGGTCTAATTCATCATCCATCCCCTGCTCCTGCTTTTCATCACCTTTTCCACGGCCTTTTTCACGGCTGTTTTCCGCCTAATTTGCACTTTTTCACCGCTTCGGGGAAGGCAGGCTTTGCAATATCGCGCAATTCCCCCTATAAAGGGGGTACGTTTTCTCTTAATCTCAACGAATGAAACGCACCTAGCTCGCCCATGAATTTAACGGAGCGCGCCGGGGCGGCAATAGGTAAGACATATGACACAACTATTGATGCCAAAAGCCACCGCCGTATGGCTGATTGATAACACCGCGCTGTCTTTTGACCAGATTGGTGCCTTTTGTAATCTTCATCCGCTTGAGGTTCAGTCGATTGCCGATGGCGAAGCTGGCGTTGGCATTCAAGGTTATGACCCGATTTTGAACGGACAATTGACCCGCGCCGAGCTTGATCGTTGCGAAGCTGATCACACAGCGGTTCTGGTTTTGGCATCTTCGCATTTGCCAACACCGAATCGGCGTACCAAAGGCCCGCGCTACGTGCCAGTGGCACGCCGTGGCGACAAGCCTGACGCCATCATGTGGCTTGTAAAACATCACTCTGAATTGAAAGATTCGCAGATCATCAAATTGATTGGTACAACCAAGGAAACCATCGCCAAGATTCGCGACCGGTCACATTGGAATATTGCCAATATCACGGCAAAACATCCGGCGATGCTTGGCCTTTGCCGGCAAGATGATCTGAACGCTGCCATTGAAAAGGCTGGTGGATCAACACAGACCGAAGAACAGGTCTCAAACATGTCCGAATTACCATAAGGCAGCCAGATTGGCACATGACGCGAAGGAGCGGTATGTGGACAAAGACTCCGACGACCTACAACGCAATATTCAAAACCAGATCGCCATGATGGAGAGCGAACATCGCGATCTTGATTCGGTGATTGAACGGCTTGGTGAGGTTTTGCCTTTTGACCAGCTAAAGCTACAAAGATTGAAAAAGCGCAAACTTGTGCTGAAGGACGAAATGGCCAAATTACGAAGCCGGATTTTGCCAGATATCATTGCCTGATGGTGATAAATCAAGCAGACTGATCGCCGTTGATAGTGCCGGCCTGCAATCATCTGACTTATGCCAGCCCCTTCAAGACGTGACCCTTTCAAGACGTGACCATTTCAAGACGTAAATCGAGAATTTTATGACCGCAAAATCATCGCTACCCCGCATCGCCATCTGTATGGGAAGCCAGTCTGACTGGTCAACCATGAAAGCCGCTGCTGATATTCTTGATCAGTTGGGCGCGGCGCATGAGGTGAAAATCATCTCGGCGCATCGCACACCGGCACGGTTATCCAAATTTGCCGAAACCGCGCATGAAAATGGCTTTGGCGTGATCATTGCTGGCGCTGGCGGTGCGGCGCATTTGCCCGGGATGATTGCGGCTCATACGCATTTGCCAGTTCTTGGTGTTCCGGTTGAATCGGCAGCGCTGAAAGGCATGGATTCGCTATTATCAATCGTGCAGATGCCTGCTGGCGTTCCGGTTGGCACCCTCGCCATTGGCGTTGCTGGCGCGAAAAATGCGGCGTTGCTGGCGGTGCAGATTCTTGCCCTGTCGAATGCTGATCTTGGCCAAAGAATTATCGCATGGCGGCAAAGCCAGACCGATAATGTTGCCGAAGCGCCGGAATAATCCATTGCCATACGCACCGCAAAAAACCATTGGCATTCTTGGCAGTGGACAGCTTGGCCGGATGCTGGTGATTGCTGCCAGCCAGCTTGGTTTTCGAACCCATATTTTTGCCCCTGACGCCACCAACAGCCCTGCCGGTGATATCGCGCATGATTGTACCGAAGCTGGCTATGATGATCTGGTGGCGCTTGCCGCCTTTGCCAGCAAAATTGACGCGGTTACTAGTGAATTTGAGAATGTACCAGCAAGCGCGATGGCCTTTCTGGCCAAACATTGTCTTGCCAGCCCGGGTGAGGCCGCGCTTCATACCGCTCAACACCGGATTCGCGAAAAGACGCTTGCTCGCGATCTTGGCATTGAAACGCCCGCTTTCTGGCACATCACCAATGCCGCCGATCTGCATCATGCAATGGCCGAATTAGGCGGCGATGGGGTGCTGAAAACCTGCCAGCTTGGCTATGATGGCAAGGGCCAAATCCGGCTTTCCCAAAATGATGATCTTGACGCTGGTTTTGCCGTGCTTGGCACAAATGATGCCATTCTCGAAGAAATGGTGGCTTTTCGTGCCGAAGCAAGCTTTTTGATTGCCCGCGCCGCCGATGGCAGCATCGCGCATTTTCCGGCAAGCCTGAATGAACATAAAGACGGTATTCTAGCCCGATCCGTAGCACCGGCCGACCTGCCAGCAGCGGTTATCGACGCTGGTCAAAATGCCATTCAAAAGCTGGCCACGGCGCTTGATGTTACAGGTCTTTTGGCATTGGAAACTTTTGTCACGGACGATCATCGCCTTTTATTCAATGAAATAGCACCGCGACCGCATAATTCATTCCACTGGAGCATCGAAGGCTGCGCCAATAGTCAATTTACCCAATTGATCCGCGCTGTTGCTGGCATGCCTTTGGGAAGCACCAATTGCTATGGGCAATGGCAAATGGATAATCTTCTTGGTGAGGACATGACCCGCCTTGATACGCTTGCCAGCACAAGCGGGCTGCATCTTCATCTCTATGGCAAAGCCGAGGCCAAACCGGGCCGCAAAATGGGCCATACAAACCGGCAAATCAAGCCGGTCTAATCACGCCCGAATAAACATGCCCAGAACGGCCGCTTGTTATGTCTTGCCAAGGCTGGTCAGGTCGAATGGCGTTGCCTGATACAAATCATTGATCCAATTGGCCATAAGCAAAAAGGCAAAAGGCCGCCAATTATTGATTGGTGGCAGCGTCGGATCATCATTCGGATAGTAATTTTCCGGCAAAGCCGTCTTTAGCCCCGCGGCAACATCGCGCTGATATTCATCACCAAGCGTTGTGGCATCATATTCAAGATGATTAAACACAAACAGGTCACCGGTTACCGAATCACGAACCATACCGGCACCGCATGACCCGCCTTCAGCCAGAACATCTAGTCCCGCCGCTGCCAGATCTTCGCTTCGATTCATCGTATAACGTGACGCCGGCATCGGAAACCGGTCGGTAAAACCATTCATCAACCGACCCGAAACATCGCTTAACCCATGTTCGAAAATGCCGAAAAGCTTTGCCCCAATTTCATATTTCGGCACTTGGTGAAAATGCCATAACAGCGCCTGCGCGCCCCAGCAAATGCCAAGCCTGCGGAAACAATGGGTGCGCGACCATTCCATGATTTCGGTCAATTCAGACCAATAGGTCACATCCTCAAATGGCAAGGTTTCAACCGGCGCACCAGTGACAATCAGCGCATCAAAATAATCATCCCGCACATCATCAAGCTGGCGGTAAAACCGACGTAAATAGCCCGGTTCCGTATTGCGCGGCGTATAGCTTGCCGTTGTCATCAAGATCATTTCGACCTGAAGCGGCGAATTGCCAAATAATCTGGCAAATTGGATTTCGGTATCGCGTTTTTTTGGCATCAGATTAAGCAGCAGCAACCGCAATGGCCGGATATCCTGACTGACGGCCTGCTGTTGCGGAATGATATCAACAGCTTCAGCATGCAACGCTTCAAGCGCGGGCAAATTATCAGGTACTCTAATTGGCATCGAGGCTCCTCTTGGCAATCACCACCCGATGGCACTGATCTACAAATCTGGCGGCGGTTACAACCACCTTTATTCCCGCGTTATACCGGTTTTCTTGGTAATGTCCAATGCGCGGCGGGCAAGGCCTTAACACATGGTTAGCCCCGCCCCATCACCATGCCGGCTGATTATGACTGGTTGGCGTGAATGGCGGGCGGGAATGGTTAGCGTGAATGGCGTTTGGCCAAACCCTGCATCAAGCTGTTGGCAATCCGCTCACCAGCCGAAATGACCGATCGCACCGGTTTGGTGATTTTGGGAATGCGGGCAATATCGGCAAGCCGCCGGTCAAGAAAATCAACGGTTCCGTCAAGATTGCCGCTATTATCAGCAAGCCATGCCAGCACCGTCGCGCTGTACACCGCGGCAAGTGACCCGCGCTTGGTATAAAAGGAAAAGCTGGTATCGCGCTGGCCTGCGGCGCGCCACATCGAATCAACCGTTTCATAAAGAAGCTTGGCCGATAATTTGGCATTGGCAGGCATCGCCAGAAGGCTAAGCGCACGGCGAACCGCATCTTTATCAGGCTGAGCAATTTCAAGCCGCAACAGCACCAGTGCCCGAATCGTCAAATGCACTTTTTCCGGACGCTCAGGAAGCGCCAGAAACGCTTCAACCATTGATTGATCTGCCAAGCGTGAGTGAAGCGCGATTGCATCGATTGCGCCGCGCGGAAACGCGGTATGAACCGCCGCCGCATCATAACCCGAATCAGCTGCACCAGCGATCAGCGCTGCCTCGCCCCAGCCGTCAAACGGCACATGAAGCATTGATGCCCGCAGAATCGCAACGGCGTCGGGATCAGGCTGGAACTGTTCATCATGCATGGGTGATGTCCTTCAAAAAACATGCCACAAGGCAAAAAATCATGCCACAAGGGTGCTTGGCCGGTCAAAACCAGCCCCGCATTTGCATTATATAGTTATATTTCCAGCCAATGCCACCCCGCCGCCGCCACAATGACCGTTTAATGTTTGCAACTTGTGAACTGCTATGATAAACAACCGGCCTACTCAAAACGGATTATCAGATATCTTTAGAAGGGATGTGAAAGACGTGTACGTCACCGTTAGAGACAATAATGTTGACCAGGCACTGCGTGTTCTTAAAAAGAAAATGCAGCGCGAAGGTGTGTTCCGCGAAATGAAAAATCGCCGGTCCTTTGAAAAGCCATCCGAGCGCCGCGCGCGCGAGACTGCCGAGTCAACCCGTCGGGTGCGCAAGTTAATGCGCAAACGTTTGGAACGCGAAGGCTATTAGATCAATCTAACTTGATCAGGCCTTACAACATGAAAACCGCCAAGCAGTTGGCGGTTTTTTCATATGTGCTGACGCCATTTGATCCCCCCTACTATTTGGCAGAATCCGCGGTTTTGGCTTGCATAGTCTCAACCGATCAGCGAAAACAAGAATGCTTATATACCGTTTGATATGCATAATGGAATCGACAAGATGATAATTGGTGCTCCAAAAGAAATTGCTGTTGATGAAAAACGCGTCGCCATGACGCCCGACAGCGCTACACAATTACAAAAGCTTGGTTATGACTGTCTTGTACAGTCAGGCGCAGGCCTGCATGCCGGTTTTTCCGATGCAGCTTATGAAAAAGCTGGTGTCAAAATCGCCAAAACTGCTGCCGAATTGTGGAAAACCGCCGATATCATTAGCAAGGTTCGCCCGCCAGAGGCAGATGAAGTCAAGTTCCTGAAAAAAGGGAAGCTGTTAATATCATTCTTTTATCCGGCACAAAACACTGACCAGATGGCGCTGATTGCAAAACAAGATGCCAATGTCATTGCCATGGATATGGTTCCCAGAATTAGCCGCGCGCAGAAAATGGATGCGCTATCGTCAATGGCAAACATTGCCGGATACCGGTCAGTAATCGAAGCCGGCAACAATTTTGGTCGTTTTTTCACAGGCCAAATCACCGCAGCGGGCAAAGTGCCGCCTGCCAAGGTTTTGGTCGTTGGTGCTGGCGTGGCTGGCTTGGCCGCAATTGGCACCGCCACCTCGCTTGGCGCAATCACCCTTGCCTTTGATGTGCGGCCGGAAGTTGCTGAACAAATCGAATCAATGGGCGCCGAATTTGTCTATCTTGATTTTGAAGAAGCTCAGCAGGACGGCGCGGCAACCGGCGGTTATGCCGCCCCATCAAGCCCTGAGTTCCGTGAAAAGCAGCTGGAAAAATTTCGTGAATTAGCGCCTGAGGTTGATATCGTCATCACCACCGCGCTGATCCCGGGAAGAGACGCGCCAAAGCTGTGGCTTGCAGATATGGTCGCTGACATGAAGCCCGGCTCGGTTATTGTTGATTTGGCGGCCGAGCGTGGCGGCAATTGCGATCTTACCGTTCCCAATGAAAAGATTATCACTGACAATGGCGTGACAATCGTTGGTTACACCGATTTTCCAAGCCGCATGGCAGCGCAATCCTCGACCCTTTATGCAACAAATATTCGCCATATGATGGCCGATCTGACACCCGAAAAAGACGGTCAGACTGTTCATAACATGGAAGATGATGTGATCCGCGGTGCAACCGCCACATTTGGTGGAGCGGTTACATTCCCGCCACCTGCACCCAAGGTTCAGGCGATTGCCGCAAAGCCAAAGGAAAAAATACCCGAGCGCACTGCCGAAGAAATTCGTGCTGATGAGATTGCCGCGTTCAAGCAAACGACCAAAAATCAGGTTATGCTTTTGACCATTGGCGGCGCAGCTTTGTTGGCAGTTGGAGCCTATGCACCCGCCAGCTTCATGCAACATTTCATTGTGTTTGTGTTATCGGTCTTTGTCGGTTTCCAGGTGATCTGGAACGTCAGTCATTCACTGCACACACCGTTGATGGCGATTACGAATGCGATTTCATCAATTATTATTCTCGGGGCTATCCTGCAGATCGGCTCAAGCAGCTTTCTGGTGACTGTGCTTGCAGGCATTTCCGTATTCTTTGCTGGAATTAATATTTTCGGTGGCTTCCTCGTAACACGTCGCATGCTTGCCATGTTCCAGAAATCTTAAGGAGACCAGAACGATGGATCTAGGTTTCACCACTGCTGTTTATGTTGTCGCGGCTATTCTGTTCATTCTGTCGCTCGGCGGGCTGTCGGGTCAGGAAAGCGCAAAACGCGCCGTTTGGTATGGTATTTTTGGTATGGGGCTGGCGGTCTTGGCGACCGTTATTGGCCCGGGGGCTGGCTTGTGGCAGCTAACGGCTGTTTTGGTTGCGATTGGCGGATTGATTGGCTATCAGCTTGCGTCAAAAGTTGAAATGACCCAGATGCCGGAACTGGTTGCGGGCATGCACGCACTGGTTGGTCTGGCTGCCGTCTTTGTCGGGTTTAACGCGCATTTTGAACTTGCCAATGTTCTAACCATGGATGACACGGCAAAAAAGGCGCTTGAAGGGTTTGCCGCATTGCTGGCAAAGAAATCGGGTGCCGAGATCAATATCCTGCGGGTTGAGGCATCACTTGGCATCTGGATTGGTGCGGTTACCTTTACTGGCTCGGTGATTGCTTACGGCAAGCTATCTGGAAAAGTGACATCAGCCGCAACCAAGCTTCCCGGCGGGCATCTATTGAATGCCACGGCGGCGATCTCATCATTGGTTTGCCTTGGCTGGTATCTGACAAGTGGCGCGTTACTGCCGCTGGTTATTCTGACAATCCTCGCCCTTTTCATCGGCTATCACTTGATCATGGGTATTGGCGGTGCTGATATGCCGGTGGTTGTATCAATGCTGAATTCCTATTCGGGTTGGGCAGCGGCCGCGATTGGCTTTAGCCTTGGCAATGATCTGCTGATCGTTGTTGGTGCGCTTGTTGGCTCGTCAGGCGCGATCTTGTCCTACATCATGTGTAAGGCGATGAACCGATCCTTTGTCAGTGTTATCCTTGGCGGGTTTGGCGGCACGGCTGGCCCGCAGATGGAAGTTGAAGGCGAGCAGATTGCGATTGATGCCGATGGTGTTGCAGCAGCGCTTGAAGATGCCGAAAGCATTGTCATTATCCCGGGTTACGGCATGGCGGTGGCACAGGCACAGCAAAATGTTGCCGAACTTACCAGACGGCTTCGGGCGAAAGGCAAAACAGTACGCTTTGCAATTCATCCTGTTGCTGGCCGGCTTCCTGGGCATATGAACGTGCTGTTAGCCGAAGCCAAAGTGCCCTATGACATCGTTCTTGAGATGGATGAAATCAATGATGATTTCCCAAGCACCGATGTTGCCATCGTGATTGGTTCCAACGACATTGTGAATCCAGCAGCACAAGACGATCCGAACAGCCCGATTGCCGGCATGCCCGTTCTGGAATGCTGGAAAGCAAAACAGGTTTTCGTGTCAAAGCGCGGCCAAGGCACCGGATATTCGGGCATTGAAAATCCGCTGTTTTTCAAAGAAAACACCCGCATGTTCTATGGTGATGCCAAAGCGTCACTTGACCAGCTATTGGTGGTTATTTCGGGTCATTGATCCATTACCATATAACCGCCTACCAAAAAGGCAGCCCTGATTGAACGGGGCTGCCTTTTTCTTGGTCTATTTTCGGCGGATTGGATTTATCTTGCGCCCGTCCTAGCCGGTATGGGATGCAATCAAATTATCGGGAAGCCCGACTTTGGTTGCAGCCGCGCGTTGCCGTTCGGCAAGCGCATCAACCGAGAAATCATCAATCAGCTCATGGAATAATTCATGCCAATTCACTTCGGCACCAAGATGCATGAAAACCGATCCAAGCCCAACAGCCGCCCGATCGGTCAGCACAAATTCACGCGGCGGCTTAATCCCGCCAATGCGTTTCAACTCGGTATGAACCTTGCCAGCCAGATCACGTCCCGCCTTGCCACCTCGCATTTGCTGGATGGGGCGAACCCGATTTTCAAGAAGCGGAGCATAAATAAATTCGGCCCACATATTCAAAACATCAATCGCCTCGTTATCGAGCCCGACAAACCCCCAGCGTTCATAGGCATCGACGGCCTGATCACGGTTATTATCGCGAAGCGCCTTATAAAGCTCGATCACACCAGCGACAAATTGCGGCCGGAACAGGCGGATTGACCCGAAATCCATAAGATTGATGCTGTGATCCTTGGCAATCGAATAATTGCCAAGATGCGGATCACCATGGATAACGCCATAATAATAAAACGGCACATACCAGACCCGAAACATGGTTTTCGCAATTTCATTGCGCGTTGCCTGATCGGGGTTGGTTTCAAGAAAGGCCATTAGCCGCTGGCCTTCAAGCCAGTTCATGGTTAAAAGCCGGTTTGTTGATAATTCTGGAATATGGCTTGGCACCTGCACCTTTGTCTCATCAGCAAGCATATGCTGATAAAGCTGCATATTCATCGCTTCGCGACGGTAATCAAGCTCTTCTAAAAGCCGCTCGGATAATTCGTCATAAATATCCGATGTCGAAATCGCCGAATCATAACGCTCATAAAGCTGGAATAGCAATTTGAGCTGTTTCAGATCGGCCTCAATCGCCGAATGCATGTCGGGATATTGTAATTTCACTGCCAAAGGTGCGTTATCCAGCCCCATCGCCTGATGAACCTGTCCAAGCGATGCCGCCGATACCGCATCACGGCCAAAGCTGCTGAATTTCTGCTGCCAATCAGCGCCAAGCTCGGCCGCCATGCGGCGCTTGGTGAATAGCCAGCCCATTGATGGCGCATCGGCCTGCAACCCTGCCAGCTCTTCGGCATATTCCGGTGGCAACGCATCGGGAATGGTTGAGAGAATCTGCGCCACTTTCATGATCGGGCCTTTCAGCCCACCAAGCGCTTGCCGCAAATCAGCCGCATGTTTACCGCGATCAATTTCCCAACCAAGATAGCGTTCACCGGCAACCCGCGCCGCAAGCCCGCCCATTGTTGAGGTTACTTTTGCATAACGGCGGATACGACCGCCAAACTGCCGGTCGCTGGCTGCATCATGATCACCGCTCATTGCCATTATTTCAGTCCTTCCAACTCGTCAATCATGCCACTAATCATATCCAGCCCAAGCGCCCAGAAAGCTGGCTTGCTGGCATCAAGGTCAAAATGTTGCAAGGCCACATCATAACGTTCGGTGCCGCCAGCCTTTAACAGATTTTTATAATTCTGGATAAACAGATGGTCGGTCTTGCTGGCCTGCGCCAATTGATATTTCTGCCAGAGCGCATTCACCAAACAATCACCAAACGCATAGGCGTAAACATAAAATGGC
>Ga0222719_10001818_pt1 | contig 20214 bp, 14 predicted proteins | sample C33_34DmetaG_FD_165039 | JGI IMG/M metagenome (GOLD analysis project Ga0222719, IMG submission 165039) | Estuarine water microbial communities from San Francisco Bay, California, United States - C33_34D | ecosystem: Environmental > Aquatic > Marine > Unclassified | place: USA: California... | reverse complement strand
GCTTGGTTCGGCTGTGCCCTAACTGCTCAATCAATGGAAAACATCCTTGTCAGTCTAGATACTAACGGTGCTACTGGTATCACACTTGGTATCAACGGTGGCACTAACGCAGGTAAGTCAACCTGGACTGCTGCTGCTAACACTGCCTACAATAACCTTATCGCAAAAGGTTGGACCATTTCCTTCAACACTTAATTAACTGTGGCACCATTCACTGAAGACCTAAGTATATTTTTAAGCACATCAGATTTTGCGGTGCCAGTTGTTGCTGGTGCAATTTCAGGACTAGGCATTCTAGATATGCCTTCAGAAATTATTGCTGATGGAGTTGTGCTTACGACTGACTACAAGCTTACTTGTGAGTCTTCAAAATTCAAGAACCTGCTTCACAGCGATGCGATAACGGTGGACGGCGTAAACTACACCGTAAGAAGCGCAGCCTTAATTGATGATGGTGCGTTTTGTGAAGTCATGTTGATGAAAAACTAATGGCCACTAGACGCGAGCAAATCTTGGCCCAGATTGCCACAACACTGGCCAGCACCGCTGGCGTTAGCGGGAGGGTGTATCGGTCGAGGGTTACAGCGGCTGCAAGGGCTGAGACTCCGATGATCGTGATCGAGCCAGTGAATGATGTTGCTCAACAGCAGACTTCTTTGCCAAAGCTTGACTGGACAATGCGGGTGAGAGTCGTTGTGATTACTAGGTCAACAACTCCCTATACAGATGCAGATTCGGTAATCGAATCGATGCATTCCAAGCTTATGGCTGATTTGACTATTGGGGGTTATGCGATTGATGTGCAGCCTGTTTTGACAAGCTTTGAGTTTCTTGATGCAGACCAACCTGCTGGCGTGTTTTCTAATGAGTACGACGTCAAATACAGAACATCAGTAGCAGACCTTACTGTCTACTAAGGTTTAAGCAGTTGCAAGGATTACGATGAAAGACGAGTACAGCGGTCAAGGTGGGTCGTATCTTCTCGATCCAGAAACCGGAAAACGCACTCTGATTAAGCGAACACTTCCCGCCGACCCCCCACAAGAAAATGGCACCACTTCTTCTACGCAAACGACTGATTCTGATCGAAACGGAGTCCAGTTACGGAGTCGATCCGACTCCAACCGGAACCGACGCGGTTTTGGTGAGGGATCTGAACATCACCCCGCAGCAAAGTGAAGTTGTTGGACGTGATTTAATCCGTCCTTACTTAGGCGCTTCTGAACAGTTGCTGGCTAACACTCGCGTTGAATGTACTTTCAGCGTTGAGTTAGCGGGGTCTGGCACTGCTGGCACCGCGCCTCAGTACGGTAAGGCACTGCAGGCTTGTGGCCTTAGTGAAACTGTTGCTGCTGGTACGTCAGTAACGTATGCGCCAGTAAGCTCATCTTTCAGTTCAGTCACTATTCACTACAACATCGATGGTGTTCGCCACAAGGTGACTGGTGCCAGAGGAACATTCACCTTGAATGGATCCGTGGGAGAAATTCCAACCATCGATTTCACGATGACGGGTATCTACAACGCTCCTGATGATTCAGCACTGCCGAGCGTTACTTACGCAAACCAAGCGACACCGCTGATCTTCAAGAACGGCAACACAGACACCTTCTCCTTGCTTTCTTACTCTGGCTGCCTGCAGTCAATTAGTTTTGACATCGGCAACTCTGTTGTTTACCGCGAGCTGATTGGATGCAACAAGGAAGTGATCATTACTGATCGCCAAGCCAGCGGAAGCGTGAGTATGGAGATGATTTCGATTGCCACGAAGGATTATTTCACTGCTGCACTGACTGACAGTGCGCTGGGCAACCTCACGTTCCAGCACGGCACAACCGCAGGGAACATTGTTGATTTTGCTAGTACCCGGATCGACATTGGAGACGTGAGCTACGGGGATCAAGACGGCATTGCGATGCTGAACATCCCATACACCGCGATCCCATCAACGGCAGGGAACGATGAGATGACGCTCGTGTATAGTTGATCCGAGGGAGCCAAGGCCCTTAGTGGAACCATGGCCGTGTTGGAGAGCACGGCCTTTTTTGTTGCTGTAAGCTAATTACAGTTAAACTTGCTCGATGGCTTTCGTTCGCAAAAAGGTCAAAACTTTTAAGTGGCCTGTAACCGTGGAAGAGCCTGCTGATGGTGGAGTCTTTGATGAATCCACTTTTGACGCAGTGTTCAAGCGCGTACCACGTTCTGAGTTCCAGAAGCTTGCAGACAAGGGTGATCATGACTTGCTCAAAGCAGTCATGACCGGATGGGAGGGAATTGAAGACGAAGACGGCAAACCGTTGCCGTTCTCCCAGGTAGCAATGAAAGAATTTGCCGATGATCCGTATTGGATTCGTGGTGTCTTGAAGGCATACACCGAAACTTTTGAAGGCGCAAAACTGGGAAACTAAAAGATGCCGTCAAGTATTGGGCGAATGGCGGCAAAAGGATAGAGGACAAAAGTAGTGATGACGCAGCGGCATTTGGATTGAAGCCGCAGCGTCAAGCCGCTCCTGAAGAGGAGCACTTTGAGGTGTGGGAAGAGAATTGGGATACGTTGATGATGTTCCTGCGAATGCAGACGCAGTGGACTGTAACGATGGGAGGTTACGTTGGATTGAAATATGAGGTGTTGCTAGGTGCGTCAGGACTGATGTCCCTTTATGATGTAGAGAATCCCCGTGAGATGCTGGAGAGCCTTCAAGTAATGGAAGCTGCTGCACTCTCTGAGCTGAACAAAAAAGATGGCAAGTAAAAGCGTTTCACCTGTTGATATTGTACTTAACGTTAAAGGCAGCGAAAAGCTGCAAAAATTAAATAGTTCGTTCCGCGATTTATCAAAACAACTTAACAAGCTTTCAACCGGAGACCTTCAGAAAGCAACTGACGATGTACGAAAGTTTGCTGCAGAAGCTGGCAATAGCGAAGCGACAATAAAGGCTCAGATTAAAGCGTTTGAAGGCTTGCGAGCGCAAGCCAACGTGACAAGTACGGTCTATAGAGACCTTGGGAAGGGTATTGTCGATCTCAAAGCCTCGCTTGACGGGCTTGGCGCAAAATCGCAGGCTCGCGCTAAAAATCTTGCTGAGGTTGGCACAAGCGCCAAGTCTTCTGTTTCTCAAATAAAGGAGGCCATCGAGGAGTTAAAGCTTCTGTCAAAAGAAGCTAGGACGGGCTCTGACGCATTTGCTCGGCTGAAGAGCAATATCGCACAGATGGGGGACGCGCTGGAGATAGCAGAAGGCAAGGCTAAGAAGCAAAGAGAAATATCAAATCTCCTCAATGGCACGCTACGCAAAAGTTCAACTCTTATCGGGTTGCAATCTAGAGCCTACAGAGAAAGAGTTGCCATAACAGAAAAGCAGATTCAAGCGATTGACCTGCTTTCACAAAAAGAAAGGTCTACGGTTGCAAATACGGAGAAAAGACTTCGGCTGGAGGAAAAGCTTCAAAATCAGCTTCTTAAGGTTGCCCAGACTGGATACCTTGAGTTTGTTGCGTCTAGCCGTAGCGAGACTATCAAGCTGGCAGAGGCATTCAATAGCACGGATGCAGGCATCAATTCTTTCAGGACAAGATTAAAAGCTCTTGACAAAGATTTCGGCAAGCTTCCGAAAACTACGGCAGGGCTTAACCAAAAGTTAGCAGAGCTAAAAATTGAGCTTAATAATACTGTCAGATCAAGCTCTGACTACACCCGTGTTTCTAACGAAATTATCGGCATTCAGAAAGAGCTTGCCAAGGAGACAGGTGAAAGTGCTCAAGCGTTTGAAAGACTGAACAGAGCGCAGGAAGGAGCCGAGCGCAGAGCTGTCAAGCTTGCGGGTGCAGGCGAATATGTTGCTTCTGTTTCTGGCCTTGGATCCAAAGCTGCTGCTGAACGCATTGCGCGTGGAGGCACCCCGGTCATTGGTCAAATGCGCTCTCGGGAAGGGCGTCCTCAGGGCTATAGGGATCCTGCCTCTGGAGCAATGATTGCGCCTGGTGTCGGAACTTTTGCTAGTAGGAGAGCTTTTAGACAGGCAGGCGCTACTGCTTACGACAGACCTATCTCGCCAGAACTACCGCCTGCTATGGTGGCGGCGAGAGAGGCCCGGAAAAAAGAAATTGAGGATCGAATCAATAATCTGAAAAAGATTAACGCTGAGAACGATGCGCTACGGCAACAAGCAGCTATTCGACGATCTATCGAAAAGAACCAAAGAAGAGTTGCCGCCAAAGCTCCACGGGAGCAGCCGATGCGTGAAATTAGCGCACTGTACGGCCAGATTGGCGAGATTGGCATGGGCAAGATTATAACCGACATTGACATGATGGGGAAATCTTACAAAGAGGTCTCGGCGGATATTCGTGCGGCTACCGCCGCATCTAACGGCAGTATTTCAAGCCTGGAGAAGCAGCGAAGCGTTTGGACCCAATTACGAAATGGGCTTGACCCTGCTAGCGATGCTTTCAAGGAAGTAACAAGGGACATCGAAAGAGTAGACCGAGCTTTAGAAAAAACTTCCCGCAGAAGCCGCAAATTCTCCCCCGGTAAAGCGGCCCAAGTTGCTGGCGCAACGATTTCAGGCGGTATCTTTGGTGGCCCTGAAGGATTCCTTGGTGGTGCAATTGGTGGTGCGGTTGGTGGTGTTGGCGGGTCTTTTGCTGGTGCTGCACTTGGCGCTCAGGTAGGTCAGCTCAGGCAAGCGCTTGGTGGTTTTGCTGATTATGCAGCAAGTATCAAGAGGCTGAGGATTGCACTGGAAGGCATTGCCGGAACTCAGGGTGAATACAATCGAGCACTTGCTGCAGCAGCCAGTGTCACAAAAGAATTAAATGTTCCACAAGAAACTGCCATTAGGGGGATCACTCGACTTACCGCAGCAGTAAAAGGCGCTGGCGGAGGTGTTGCTGATGCGGAGCTTGCGTTTAAGAATATCACTGCTGCTATTACGGCCACTGGCGGCGGAGCAGAACAAGTTGAAGGAGCCGTAACTGCGCTCGTTCAGATTTTCTCGAAGGGCAAGGTCAGCGCAGAAGAGATTAACCAGATTGCAGAAAGATTGCCTGGTACGTTTAACAAAATTGCTGAAGCGTCAGGCAGGACCGGCCCAGAGTTGTCAAAAGCTTTACAGCAGGGCGAGGTCGGTCTGAATGATCTGATGAAGTTCTTAGTTCAGTTGGGTGGCGAATACGGCGAATTGGCTGAAAAGATTGCTGGGTCTTCTGAGTCAGCTGGTGCAAGACTGACGGTTGCATATAACAAGATGCGGATTGAGATAGGTAAAGCACTTCAGCCGATTGGTGCTGAGTTTCAGGAAGCGTTTTTGGAATTTATTACCGATATTGGCCCAAGCTTGGTGGTTATGGCGAAGGCTGTTGGAGAAGGGATGCGTTTTATTATTCAAAACAGAGGCGCGATATTGACTATTGCATCTTTCGCGGCAAAGCTTGTTGCCGTGAATTTTGCACTAAAAGCGTTTGTTGCTTTAAATGGGCCACTAAAACTTATGTTCGCATTAATAAGAACTGGGTTCAGACAAACCACTCAGCAGGCGTCTCTTGCTGCGACAAAGCTGGCCAGGTTTGGAGCGACAGTGAAAACTTTAGCTGCGTCCTTAGTGGCGCCAATCGTAATAACCTTTGCCATCGTTGGCGCAGAGCTGGTTATATCTTACTTCAATAGAATTAAGCAAGCAAAAGCTGACCTTGACGCTTCTGGCACAAAACCTCAAGGTGAAGTTTTCTTCAGGTCAATCGGTGGAACGGCTGCAACGAAAGAAACGCTGAGATCAAACTTTAAGGATATTGTCAAGAATCTTGATATTGTCGAAGCTAGGCTCGCGAAAACAAAGAAAAGTATTAAAGAGTTTAAGGCATCGCAATCAGATGGTGGCGAGCGGGCCATGGGGGGAAGTGCGCCTCCTCTCGCTGGTGTAGCAGTCCCAGAAGACTTGACATCAAGGCTAAAAGCAGACGAGGCAGAGATAGCAAGACTTCGACTGAACTATAAAACTTTAATTGAGAAGTACCCTAGTGCTCCAGAAGCCGCTAAAGGTCTAACCGACTACGGTTCTCTCACCGGCACTGATACCGGCGGCGGCGGCGGCGGCGGCGGCGGCAAGTTCAGAGAGTCGCAACTGCCACGGCTTCAGGACAAGTACGACTCGCTGATTCGATCCGGCCCACTGGCGGACATTCAAAGATTTCAGATCGCAAATTCACTCGCCCTAGTTCGGGCGCAAAAAGATAACAATACAGAGCTAGTTTACACGATAAAAAATAACGCTATAAATCTTGACTTCGGGGAGAAAGAGCTTGGAGTAAGAAACAAATACCTGGATGCTATGAATGCTGCGAACAAAACGGAGGATATTGCAGAACGTCAATTACAAGAAAAAATTGCAGGATTGGAACGAGACCTTGATCTTGAAAAGCTAATTGTTTCGGCAAATGGTGAGCTACTAGCCCTTAAGCAAGACCAAGCTATTGCATCGGAAATAATCGCCAAAGCGTCCGAAGACGAGCTGTTTAACTTACGCGATCAGCTTGGCTTGGTGTCAAACGAGGACAGGATTAACAGGTTTAGGCAATCAAGAAAAGACGCAGGGGATCCAAACGCTGAACAGCAAACCGATCTGTTCCGCCAAACAATAGACCCAACGTTGACGGAAGGCTTAAGCCAAAACATTCGCAGTTTGAAAAAAGAACTGGAAGATCTGGTAAATCCAATCAACCAAATCACTGGCGCAGCAAACGCTATTGGCAGTGCATTTTCACAGTCGTTTACAAATGCAATCACTGGTGCCACAAGTGCGAAGCAGGCATTAGCTGATTTCTTTAAGAGTGTTGGCAGTTATTTCTTGGACATGGCGGGGCAGATTATTGCGAAGATGGTGACAATGGCAGTTTTAAATACTGTTGTTAACTTGCTGCCTGGTGGCGGATTCAATCTTGGGAGCACACCGCTAGGCGCGGGTGGTGGCGAAGTTGGTGGGATCGGGACTTTAGGGCCAAACTTCGGCATTGCTCAACGCGCCGCAGGCGGTCCAGTGAACGCGAATACGCCTTACATCGTTGGCGAGCGTGGGCCTGAGCTTATGGTTCCTTCAGGCAACGGAACCATTATTCCAAACGATGTCTTTTCGGCAAGTCGTGCTGCTATCTCTGGCGGTGGTCCGTTAGGTGCCGCTGGAAACTCTGTTGATCTTGGTAAAGATGGAATGGTCGAGAGCCGCAATTACATCAGCAACAACTACTCAACTCAGCAAGCCATTGCTCAAAGTCAAGCAGCTGTATCGTCAAGTTCAATGTCAATGGAGCGTGTGATTGAGCGCAAAGCCGCAGAACGTCAAGCAACTGAAATGTCAGAACCGATCAGAGTTAAGCTGGACACTACCGTAATCAACAATGTGGAATATCTCACCGTTGAGCAAGGTCTTGCGCTTTCTGAGTCCGCTTCTCGCAAGGCTCGTAGCCAAGTGTTTTCTGACCTAAGGCAGCGACCTGCGTCAAGGTCAAAAGTGGGGCTTGGTTGATGCTTGCAATTGGTACTTATCTTAAGCTTGTTGACTTTGAAGGCTCAGACACTGGCTATGCTTTCCAAAACTTTTTCCAAGGCGAGTCGCGCACGTATTTAGGCACAAGCTATGTGTTTGCAGGTTTTGGCTTTAGTGGCGGTACCCTGGACCTACAGGCTGCCAATATTTCAGCGGCAGTTGTTTTTGCTGTAAATCAACTGGATTTAAGTATTTTTCAGACAGCATCAGATCAACGTTGGCTTGCGGAGATACGCACGGTATGGCTTGACCCAGATACGTTGGTTGAGACAAACCGTTACAGCGAAGAGCTGTATGCAGTGCTTGGATTTGAGCATGATACGAGTAGGCTACAGGTAAGACTGGGTAACCCTTTGGACGCGATTGAAGCAAACATTCCAAGGCGTGTCCTTACCCAGGTAAGCGTCGGGGAACTTCCCTCTACCGGAAACATTTCATTGAGATAATGCTAAGCCCTAACAAAAATCGAATCATGCTTCTCCCGCAGGATCGGGAGATTATTGACATCACTGGGATGTCTGAAGAGCAGTATGTCTTTTTCTGCCGACAGGCGATTTTACACAGCAAGCTAAGACCTGGCGAGCCTGTTGCTCTTACTGGGCTTGAGATTATTGTTATCAATCTGGTTATTGGGCTTGTTCTTTCTGCTGCGTCGGCATTACTAGCACCCAAGCCCCAAGTAAGAAAAGCTCCTGACGTTAGAACAAGGAATGTAGACGGGCAGACTATTGTCAGGGGGGATCAGTTTACAGCCAAAAGTGGTTTTGACACTATTCAAAACGTTGTCGAGATCGGCAGCACTATACCTATTGTTTACGCCAATCGCCAGTTAATTGACGGTAAATATTACGGTGGAATTAGAATTAATACAAACTTACTTTGGAGTCAAATTTACAGTATCGGTGGCGGGCAACTGCTGAAAGCTATTTTTTTAGTGGGCGAATCTAGCAGCATTGATGACAGGCTTTCTGGAATGATTCTTGACAACGAGCAGTTTGCTATTGGTAACAATCTTTTAAACGGTTACGATTTAAGTCTTTCGACAACAGGAAGGCTGTCTATCTATTACAACAACATTGGCGGGCGGATTACTTCAGGTGACTATATTGCTGGCGCTTCTCCTTTTTCTGATATAGCAAATTCGGAAAATGAAGGCGCAGATGACGTATTCCAAGTGAAAAACGTAAACGGGGGTTACGAGCCTTCTTTTTGTTTTGCATCAAAGCCTTCTACTCAAACCTCAATAGGAGTGTATGGATTCATTGGCAATAATTTGGGCTACAGAGTAAACCCTGTATTCAGACCGGGCAGGCAGTTTGTTGTAAGAACAGACAATGAAGTTAATTGCAAGTCTGATTGGCAAGAACTTGCAAATCGTGCTAAGCAAGACACAATTTTTCCCGGCAAGTCTTGTCTTTACGCAAGAAATGGATCAGAAATATCTGGCAACAGCGTTCAAGTAGCTGAAAAAGATCAGCTGAGCTATAGACTTTTAAGTACATGTGCCCTAAGCGATTATCCAAACGGTTTCACGCGGGGTGGAAACTTAGGTCAAGCGACTGTTGGAGACGTTGCCGGGGCGGTAGCAGGTCGCCAAAAACAATACGACGAATTGATAACTATTGGTCAACTCTACAAGATAGGCAGCGCATTAGCTATTTGTTCTAATCGGGATGCGCAGCCATTCTTATCCGATGCCGATCAAACTCCAACTGGTGGAGGTCGGGATATGACCGCAACATTTACGGTGGTTCGCTCAGGCGCAGTTGATTTTGTCTCTCTGAACGATGCAGATAATTCCTCCTCTCGAATAGCAAGTAGCACGGCTCATATAATGCGCTGCGCTATAGCCAATATCGTGACCGAGCGCGGTTCCAGGATGATAGAAATTGGCCTTAGAAGTCGCTTGCAGTTAAGCGTTTCAGGTATCTGCAATTTCAGAGACAGTAAGCCTTATTCTCAAATAGACGCAGAGGCTTGTGACAACTTCCTTGGCGACAATGCCGATGGCGCTAATCCTGTTAATTTTAATAGCGGCACCTACACCGGCCCGGAGCTGAGATATAGTTTTTTCCGTATCTCCTACCGAGTAGCCTCAAGCAACGCATTCTTCACAGAAATAGGAACTATTTTTGGAACCAGAGGTGCCACAGGTGTTGATGTCTACAATTACATAAAATTAGATTTTACTTTTGAAAATCGTTACGAAATAAGGATCGAGCCCTTGACCTCTTGGGAAATAAGGACTGGCGCGGCTAGTGGGGATCTAGCCGTTTTGGATTACGCGGTTCAAAATACTCAAATTATCAACGAAGGTGGAGTTCGGATCGAATTCTCTGGAGAAATCATTCCGCGAAGTGTCGACAGCTTTGGAGTATCAGTTTTTTATCCAAAAGACGGCAACCAACTAACGGGTAACAGAGAAGACAGCCCTTATTATGTTGATTCTTACGCGAAAATTGCTGAGGCTTTTATTTACAACGAGGTTACAAGTAGTGCCACTCAGCCTGAGCATGAAATTGTTTACGTAAACAACGTTTCAACTAGCCCTATAGTCCCAAAGTATTTTGCTTCAGCAATTGTAGGTCTAAACATCAAAAGCAGCGAGGAGGTAAAAAACCTTCAGCAATTTAGCGTTTACGTTAACAAAGGCGTTACCTCCACAAGCATGTTCCCCAACGTGCTATACGATCTCTTTACGAACGATAGATACGGGGTTGGTAAAATAATGAGTTCTGCTCAGATTGACAAAGCAAGTTTTGATTCGGCGGCAGATTGGAACTATTCAAGAAAGTATTTTTTTGATGGCGCTATTACCGAAAAGCAGAATCTCAGGACTTGGGGCGCTCAAAGAGCTGCTGATTTTCTTCTAGACCTTGTTATAAGAAATGGCAAATTTGCTTTGCAGCCTGTAGCCAACTTTGAAGGGTCAGAAAAAATAACGCAACTTTTCACCTCAGGCAATATTATCGAAGGTTCGTTTGAGTTAAATTATTTTGACGCTGCGGATCGCATCCCTCCAAGGGTTTCCGTCAAGTGGCGCCAAGAGCGAACCGATCTTGGAGACTCGTCCAAGGGCTTATTCCCTGTCGTAAGAGAAGTCATAGTCAGAGAAGCTGGCGTTGAAAATTTTGCTCCTATAGAGTCAATTGATATTAGCGATTTTGCCACAAGCGAAAGGCACGCAGTTGATAGAGGCAAATGGGAATGTAAGTTTCGCAGGCTTGTGACCCATTCGATCAAATTTAAGACTACCCCTAGCCAAGCAAGTCTTGATATTGGAGGAGTCTTCAAGCTAGGGCTTGAAACTACAACCTTCAATCAACCGCAGAATGGAGCAATTGCCGCTGACGGCACGATTACTTCTTGGCCACCTTTGGCTGACGGTAATTACTCTGTATTGCTTTGGGATGGTGCGTCAACAAGCATTACCGAAACAACCATGTCGGTTCAAGGCGGTGCAACGAATTTTTCTAATTCAGTGTTTTGCATAAACAGTGGAAGCACGAATGTGCAGACATACAAAACTCAATCTCTTTCGTTCGATGAAGACGGTAACATTGAGGTTGAAGCTATTCACTTTCCAACCAACAGCAACGACGAAAGCCTAATCGTCGATGGCTTTGACAATGACAGCAACTGGATCTTGGAGGGTCTGATCAACTAATGGCAGTCTTCTTTCCATCACTTACACCGACTCGGCGTACTTACACGGTTGGCGATTACCCAACCAAGCGTTTTAAAAGTATAAGCGGGGCTGGAACGACCAGGCTTTATGGCAGTAAAGCCTTTGATGCTGTCTTGGACTTGGAATTCTCAACTAACGATGCAGAGCTGACAACGATTTTGGTTTGTTTTAACTCTGCATACGGTTCAGGCACTGCTTTAACCCTTCCGTCTTCAATCTTCGATGGAATGAATGCTGCCTTACAGAGTCAAATCCCAAGCCATGTGACTTGGCGTTGGCAAGAAACTCCTCAAGTCCAATCAGTTTTCAATGATCGATCAACAGTTACTGTCAAATTAATCGGCACATTGGATGGTTGACTTCAGTGAGTAGAATAGATCAAAAGGCTTATAGGCATGGCTGTTCGCACTGGCAGTAATGGGCAATTGCGATGGAGGGGGACTGTAGTCGCTCGCGTGCGCTCTTGGTCAGCAAATATTGCAAAAGACTCGTTGGAGACTACGAGCATTGGGGCCTTTGACCGTTCCTACGTTTCGGGTTTGAGGGGTGTAACGGGAACAGCAGACATTATGTATGACCCAGGTGAGGCAAGCGCAACAGCGCTTTTCAACGATGTTTTGAATAATTCTTCAGAACCTTTGAGTAACATTGAGCTTGTTTTGGATTCTGCTGGCGGCAGCCAGTTAAGCGGTTCTGCAGTTTTGACAAGTATTTCTGCCAGCGTTTCCGTTGGTGCGGTCACCTCTTGCAGCGTTGGTTTCCAGATTTCTGGACCTTTGACTGGAGGATTCTAATGCTATGGCGGTACTTGGAATTGATGGAATTGTTCGACTGAGAAGAGAAGCGCCGCTGCCTATTGTTGTAAGCTCTTCAGTCCTCAGGGCCGATATTAACGCTCTTGTTTTAAATAATCAAGATTTCTGGTCAGGGGATGAGGTCTATCTTTTTTCGCAAGAAGGGCTTCCTTTGTCAGGCCAGTGCTCAAACGGCTCTGCAATGTATGCAGGAGGATTTCTTGAAACAGGCCCTAATCGTTCTCACATATCAGGCAATGATGATTTCTTCTACAAAAGAGGCGTAGGAGAAGATTCGAGTAATTTTTACTGTGGAATTGGAGTCAAAAGTGCGGAATATTTTATTTATAGGGATTCCCTGAACAGGCTTAGCTTCTATACAGATTATTGCTCTGCTGTTAACGGTGGGTCTATCAATAAAGTGGACTTGGCTCAGTACGATTTCAACTTTTTGTTAATTGCTGCGGCAGGTACTGAGGAATACAACAATGCTCTAACCGAATGCGTCTCAGGCGTCGGAGATTACAGATTCAGCGACGTTAGAGATGAAGTAACGCTTGAAAGTATTTGCGACTTTGCCCCTTTATATCAAAGCCCTGCTGCAGGCACTGCTGAGTATGATGACGCGGACCTTACTCCAAGGAGTGCGGTAAACGGTTTTCCTTGGGTGTTGCAATGTGAGTTAGCTGAATGGTCTCTTGAATTAGACGGGGCAGCTGTTGATACTACTCAGGTTGGCGAGAAATTTGGCGAAAATGTAAAAAGTATTATTACAGGTGGTGGAAAGTTTGATTTCCAAGTTGGAGAGGTAGGGCATTCGCCCGCTAGCGGCGACAGGGCTGTTGACGCAAGCTACTTGCTTCAGCTTCTGCAGTTAACGGAGCGTGGCGCGAAGGCTGAAGCGGAATTTTGGTTAATGCAGCGAAAAGTTAGCGATGCGTGCAGTGTTTTGGCTAGAGGTGGGCTTTATTACGCTACAAATATTTTGATAACGAACATTGCGGTGAACGTCAGGGCTACGGATGTCATCGTCGGTTCTGCTAACTTCGCGACATCTGGCGAGATTGCATTAAAAGTAGGAGTATAATGACTAAAGTGGGACAAAGAGCATTCGGTTAAATGGCAATCGTTACACCGGGTCAGCCTGGAGCTATTGACAATATTGACATTAGTCAAAACACGTTCCGTACTCAGGTCGGTGAGGTCACCAGCGCGGTGTTGCGTCTTGCTGGCGGAGAAGTGGACTCAACGTCTACGACAACGCTTTACGTTAACCAAGAAATTGGTTCTGACAAATTTGTTGCGGGTATCGCAGACAATACGGTAACTCCTCCTCTAAGCAATCAACAGCTTACTTGCGGCTACTCGGAGTCAGCGCCCTTCAAGACCCTCAATAGGGCGCTAATTGAAGCAGCTCGCCTGTCTGTTCAAAGCGGAGTTGGAAATGATTTGTATGACCGTGTTGTAATCAGAGTCGCGGCCAGCGAATACGTTATTGATAACACTCCGAGCACAGGTCTAGCTGTGAGCCAGTGGCCTAATACTTATGAGCCTACTGAAGAAGACCTAAGAGCTTTTAACTCTGACGACATGGGGATTATTCTCCCAAGAGGAGTTTCAATTATTGGTGCTGACCTTCGCAAAAGCGTTATACGTCCCAGGTCTGTGCCAAGTGCAGGCGGCAATCCAGTAACCGACAGAGGCAGTTTATTCAAGACCACTGGAGGTTCGTTCTTTTTTAATTTTACATTTAAAGATTCTCTCAATTATACTTCGTCTCATCACTTACTTCAAGCGTTTTCTTTTTGCTCTCAGTCAGATTTAGTCGCATATTATCAAAAAGTTGCAACAGTATTTGGAATTCCTTCTTCTGACGTTGAAGTTATAAATCCAGGCGAAACACAAATTACCACCCAGTACCCTGACAATCAGGTTTCAGCTGCGACAGATTCTGTCAATGGCAGTTCTGGGTACGTCTTTAATTGCAGCTTGCGCTCCAATTACGGCATGTGCGGCATGTATCTCGACGGAAGCGATGGTGTCTCAGGACTGCGCTCAATGGTCGTAGCCCAGTTCACAATTGTTTCGCTTCAGCGTGACATGAACGCTTGGCAGATTTATACAGGAGGGTCTTGGCAGACTTGTAGTGGATACAGTGAGTACATAAACGCAGATAGTAATGATGTAAGATCGCGAATCTCTGGAAGCTTTTCTGCTTCTACTGGAAACTATGAAACTGATTATAGAAGTTTTGGCTTCAAGGTCACAAATAACGCTTTAACGCAAGAGGTCAGCTGTTTTGTTATCGGCTCAAGCGTGCATCACTGGACTTCTTCAGGCGGAGAATGCACTATTACCAATAGTAATAGCAATTTTGGCAACACAGCTTTACTTAGCAGTGGTTTTAGAGGTATTGGAACAACAGGTGGTGCGTTCGCTCAAGACAAAGGATTCCAAGCACTTCGTGTCCGTAGACCTCTAAAAGTAAAAACAGATGGAAGCAACATTCGCAGAATCGGAATTGGTAACGTATCCAGCTTGGGATACGACAGTGCAACAGGAACTATCAATCTACAAGTTGCTTTTGACCCAGAGACAACTTTCGCTAACAACGGGTATAGCTTAAAAGAAGGAGACTATATTTGGATTGAAAATAATAGCCGCACTGAGGGGCCAGGGGCTTCATTAAACCAAGCAATTGATGTACGTGCAAAGCTGGCCTCTGTGCCTTTTAATTCGGCAACCCCTACTCAGATAATCGTTGTTGATGGAGGTATTGACGACCCTAGCGTAAACAATATCTCAACCATTTCAAACCAAACTTTAGAAGGTAACCGTGTTTACATCAGAAGGCTTTCTGACACTAGGAAGCCCGAAGAACGTGAATATTCGTTGATTGTTTCTGGTAGCTCAACAACTCGCAGACCTGTAGGAAATTACATTTTACGCTTAGGAAACCGTAGTACCCTCAACCAACAACTAGACCCTGCAAACAATTCAAACGAGGTCTTTATTGTTTCGACTTCAAAAGACTCACACGCCTCTTTTGGCAGCGATGTTTATAAAATTGTTATCCGCCCTGGAGATAGCGCATCTTCTTTCAATTCTTCTACTTTTTACAGAGTAGGAACTCCTGTTTCAAGAAATAATAGAGTGTTCCGAAGCAAAAGAAACAAAAGATTTAGCACGTTTTCCACTGAAAACTTTGAGGCAAGCTTACCAATGCTTCCTGATGAAAGAGGTGTTGAACTTTTAAGAACATCCTCGGGACCGTTGTTAGTTTTAGATAGCGACTTGTCAAACAGTCCTACAAGCACTGACCTTGGAATAAATCAATCAACAAACACCTTGATTCTTGATCAAGTAAGGAGCAGCACTGATTTCCAAGGCGTAAGTTCTTTTATGAGAGCCATTGGGTACACAGCTCAAAATGTTGGAATACAAGAAAACGGAACACTTTCCGGGACTATTCTTGAACAACAAGATACAGAAGCATCGAGAGATTGGAACCCTGCTGATCCCCTCAGCCCTGTCCCTTCTGGGAAAATCGACTCTAGGACAAACTGGCCACTAGAGTTTAACCGACCAAGCCTTATTAGAGCTTTTGCGCACGCCTATGAATTTGTTGGATATGGAAACTACACAAAAGCGTTGCCAAAATATCAAGCAACACCATTGTCTCAGCAAAATAAAATTGATTATTTTGCGGTGAATTTATTAGGCGGTCGCTGCTATAACACTGGATTCAACGAAGATGGCCTTTTAGTCCAAGGCAACGTAATTACGGACCTTGGCACCAACCAAACTGTAAATAGTGAAATTGCTGGTTTGGGCGCTTTAGCCGGAGACCCTGATTTCCCGGCAACTCCTACTGATTTTGAAACTTTAAACGTTACGCAGCTTTTACAGTCTTCTCAGCGTACAGAGTTAACTAACGAGGTGCTAATTAATGGAACGGTTGAAGGTTCCGTCACATTTGCAGATGGCGTATTACCTGAAGCGACAGAAACGCAAAGAGGTGTTGTTAAGCTTGCAACTGACTCAGATGCTGCAGGAATTAGCAGCCCATCAACTGCAAACGATGTTGACGCTTTAACAGCAAAAAATCTCGGCTCTGTGCGTGGGGTGGCAGATGGTCTTTGCGATCTGGATTCGACCGCCAAAATCCCAGTGGCGAGGATACCCGACCTAGATGGTTCTGGTCTGGTTCAAAACGCTTCTACTACGGTCAAAGGTATTGTTGAGCTTGCTACTGGTGCCGAAACGCTTGCGCTAAGTGATGCAACCAGAACTGTAACTCCATCGTCACTAAGCAGTGCAAGAGGTGTTGCGAACGGTTTTGCAAGCCTGGATGCAACAGGTCTTGTTCCAGTAGCGCAGATTCCTCCAGTAAATCCAAGCGATGTTATCAAGCTAACGCCTGCACTGTGGGTAAACGGTTCAGCGACTAATTTTGACAATTCAACGAACTTTACTTTTGTGCAAAACGCAAACACGGCTGCGATTGATTTAGGAACACCGCTGAATGCTGTACCTGGGACTTCTGGATTTATTTTGGTCACCAGAGGAGTCTCAGCTACTACGCCATTTACCTCAATCAATGGAAGCAACTGGTCTGGAGTGGTTAATACATTTGTGAGCCCAATAACCAATTCAGAAGGACTATCAGGAACCGTGTTGATCGGATACTATGTTGCAACTTCAACCAACATAGTTTTCACCGCCTCTATGGTTGCTTGATTATGGTCACTGCAGTACCCGCTTTTTTTGGTAGCAAGGCTCAAACCCGCAAGCCTTCTGCTGTAGATTTGACTATTCTTTTTGACGAATCAGGTTCTAATTTTAACTTTATAGCTGCTTTCAAAAATAAAGCAAACATTACTGCAATTGAAAACTCTTTAGTAGCAGAGGGTGTTGGTGTTGGAACTGATTTAAATAGATATAGGATTGGCGGCTTTCTGCGTGCTTTTTATGCGGACTTTAATGCGTCTTCTCAGAAAACTTTTATCAATAGCGGCGAAATTCAAAACGCAGCCTGGGGCCAAAACGACGCTGGTTTTGAATACGGGGAAAACCAAGAAGACGAAACAGGAGCCATTTTCGCTGCTTCGCAACCAATTTTCGGTTTAAATGCACCGCAGGACAACCTTAGACCTGTAGGTAACAATATTGGTCGAATTACGATTTCACAATCAACAGAAGAGAGTGCTGGCGTCTACAACGGTTCAGGTTTAGATGCACTTATGAGGACCAATGAAAAACAAAGATTAGTTTTTATTGACGGGGGTCGCGATCAAGAGCCGCAATGCAGTGATTTGCAACGATTAATTACTATAGGCACTGTTCCTAGCGGGTCTAGGGTTTACGGGTTTGTTTTTACAGGAGAAACTGAAGCAACGGTTATTTTTTCACCTAGCGGAGTAACAACCGGAACGCAGTTAAGTGACTTGACCATCGTAAAAAATATTAGCAAGACAACTCTTTCATGCGAAGGATTTGTTGCAGGCAGAAGCCTTGGCCCTAATCAAACCAGAGATGAAACAACGAATGTTGGGCATTACGCAAATCTTACTGGTGGAGCAGTGCTGGCATTATCGGCTTGCACGCCAAACTTTCCACTGGCCTTTGAAGTGCTCGGGAAAATACTTGGAGAGCTGTTGTTTGATCAGTCGTTGTAACAGCTAGAATCAGCATAATGGTCAATACCAGAATCTTCGCTCTATAGCAAATGGCACTCGATATTGTCCACAAGAAGAGTGGTGTATCTCAAAGGCTTCCGGTCGCTAGCGATCTAGGACTAGGCGAAATTGCTGTCAATTACAACGCTGACGGCCCATTTCTGACATGCAAAGACACTGCCGGAAATGTCCGAAAAATTAACAATATTTGGGTTAGCGCCACTGCGCCAAATGGGGCAAGCCCTGGAGATCCTTGGCTTGACACAAGCGTAACCCCAGCAAGGCTTTTCATATATCAAGATTCTTCGACGCAATTCACTCCTGCAATAACAATAAACACAGCAACTCCAAGCTCAACCGGCACTGTTCAGCTTGCTAGCGCAACTGACATTACTAATGGATCGCCTGGGCGTGTAGTAGATGCTTCTCAGCTGCAGTCTGAAATCAGCAGCTTTCTTGTTGGGGTTAACGCAACATCTCCGTTGGTGGTTGGCGGAACCTCAACCCAGCCAAACATTTCAATTACTCCTGGCACGGCAGGTCAAATATTTAGAACCAACGCGCAGGGCAATGCGGTTGAATTTACAAGCGATTTAAGCGTTCCTGGAAATTTGGATGTCATAGGCGATGTTTACGTAGGCCCTGGAGCGCCTTCTTCTCCTAGCCTAACTATTCATTCAAACGGCGAGATTACTGCTGGAGCATACAACAATATTAACGTAGGTCGTGGCGGTAATTCTGTTGTAACCAATACGAGTGTAGGAACAGAAAACTTAGAGAGCAATACTACTGGGGCGTCGAACTCTTCCTTCGGAAAACAATCTCTTCAAAGCAATACTACTGGGAACTCGAACTCTTCCTTCGGAAGACAATCTCTTCAAAGCAATACCGAGGCAAGCGATAACACGTCGGTTGGGCATCAATCTCTGCAAGCGAACACGCTAGGGAATGCTAATACTTCAGTCGGAAGATCAGCTCTTAGTAGCAATTTGACTGGTAATGAAAATACTGCCGTGGGCTACTCGTCTCTTATTGATTGCACAACAGGGTCTTATAACGTAGCGGTCGGCAAGTTTACAGCAGCTGATCTTATTGGAGGAAGCAACAATACCGTAGTGGGGTCTTCAGCTTTAAGGCTTTCCACAACAGGAGAATTTAATGTCGCTTTGGGGGAGAGCGCTGCATACTACTTCAGCGGAAACAATAACACGGTTCTTGGAGCCTATCTAGGTAATTCAAGCGAAACAGCAATAAGTGATACCGTAGTTATTTCAGCAGGCCGAACAGAGAAGCTTAGGATTAATTCAACTGGATCTTTGCTTTTTGGTGGTTCGTTACCTGCTAGCCCCAATATTCAGTTTGATAGCAGCGGAGATGGAAGCTTTGCTGGTTCGGTCACGATTACAGGGGATTTGACTGTCAATGGAACGACAACAACACTGGACACTCAGAATCTTCGGGTCGAAGATAAGAACATTGAGCTTGGCGTAGTAGCAAGCCCAACAAACACAACCGCAGACCTTGGAGGAATAACACTTAAAGGAGCCACGGACAAAACCTTTAGGTGGTTACAGAGTGGAGAAAATTGGAAATCATCTGAACATTTAGACCTTGCAATTAACAAGGAATATCGAATCGCAGGGACAAGGGTTCTAGACGCTACGAGCTTGGGTGCAGGCATTGTCGGATCAAGCCTGACAAGTGTCGGTACGATTGCCACAGGTGCTTGGCAAGGAACTGCGGTCGGAGTTGCGTATGGAGGAACCGGACAGACGACTTATGCAAATGGCGAGATCTTGGTAGGTACTAGCAGTGGATCATTAGCAAAAGCCACTATTACTGGTGGAACAGGGCTGACAACTGTTAACGCTAGCGGATCCATTACGCTCAACTTAGACAACACCGCCGTAACACCAGGAAGCTATACAAACGCAGCAATCACAGTAGACCAGCAAGGAAGGATTACGGCTGCTAGCAATGGAAGCGCAGGATCGTATCTGACTGCTTCAGATATTGGCGTAACTGTCGAAGCGTTTGACGCTGCAACAGTTAAGGAAGACGAAAATCAAACATTTACCAAAGCTCAGCGTGGAAGTATCACAGCATTAACCGATGCAGCCAACATAGCGATCAATTTGAATGAAAACAACTTTTACAGCGTAACGCTCGCCGGAAACAGAACACTTGACAATCCAACAAACTTAACTGCCGGGCAATCCGGTTGTATTTTCATTACTCAGGATGGCACGGGAAACAGAACACTTGCATTCGGAAGCAATTACGATTTCGCTGGAGGTATCACTCCAGCCCTGTCGGTCAACCCTGGTGCTGTTGATGTCTTGAGTTACGTTGTCCGCTTGGACGGAGCAACCCCCTCAATTATTTGCTCACTCACAAACAATTTTTCTTGAGGTAAAACGATGATTCCAGGCAGCATCTTTCCATTATTTTTGACAGCAGGCGAATGGCTGATAGTTGACACTTGGGATGCTAATACTCAAGGAGTCAACATGTCT
>Ga0222719_10001817_pt1 | contig 20219 bp, 14 predicted proteins | sample C33_34DmetaG_FD_165039 | JGI IMG/M metagenome (GOLD analysis project Ga0222719, IMG submission 165039) | Estuarine water microbial communities from San Francisco Bay, California, United States - C33_34D | ecosystem: Environmental > Aquatic > Marine > Unclassified | place: USA: California... | reverse complement strand
TTTTACACTTGCCATGATAAGTAATATTTTCAACCATGTGTTTTGTATCATGTTCTCTCCTTGTGATCTTCTTTTCCCTAATATACTCTTTTTGGGAGTTATGTGATGAAAATTCGATTTACACTTTTTAAAGTGAGCAATTCATTGAAACCAACACTATGTTTCATTTTCTTGTCTTTTTATGACTCGTTCTCAATGCTCTTCATTATCCTATCAACAAAATCTTCAAAAATCATTACGAAGGCTTGACCAAACCGTCGCCGAAGCGCAACCGAACCATCTCTTCCCACCCACCCACAAGTTCTCCTCGCAGCCCTACGGGCGCCCGAACAGGCGCTCGTCGCCGAGCACTTGTTCCTCGATGCGCGCCATGTACAGCGCCTTCGCCTCCTCGTCGTCCTCGCCCCAGCGCGCTTCGTCCGGCACGCCCCCCTCGCCGCGCTTGCGCGAAACCGTCCACAGCCCCCAGTAGCGCGGCACGCGCGCATTGTACGCGAGGCTGAGGTCCAGCACGTGGCGCTCAAGCTGTTCTTGGGATCCTCGACATATCGTGGAGAGGTACGTTTCAAAGGCATGCTCCTAGCTTCAGGGCGTGGCAGTTGGCGGGGGGGTTCTCTTGTCTGGTGTTTTATGACAGAGACTCGTTGATTTTTCCCAAAATAGAAAGTTCACTAAAAATATTTGAGTAAAAATAGATCACAAAAAATTACTCAACCATTGACTTTTAAAAAGTCAATTACTGCACGCAGAAAGGAGCTTCCGCCACACGACCCCCCCGCGCGCAAGAGTTTTGCGGCAGCCTACAACTGTGAGGGTGCTGCGCGCACGTGAGCATGCCACGTTCACGCGCGCCTTGTTTTTGAGGAACCCAACCCTTTTTTCTCGGTTGCAACGCACAGTCGAGAGGAGAACGTGCTCAAACTCGATTCCCTGGCACTTGTCGACCGTAAAGACCTCAACGCGACCTGCGAGCTCCGCGTCTGCCGCGACGCGCATCTTGAGCTCGCGGACCTGTGCAGCGTAGAAGGTGAGGATTGCAACGTTGCCTTTTGGGGGTCTGTACTTTCGCATGACTTCGCATGCCTTCTTGATGGTAAGATCGGCCTGTTTCTTGTTCATTGTGGACTTTCCAGGGTGCGTCTCTTCTTCGTCCTTGCAATTGATCAACCTGAGTGCGTCCGTGCTGGAAACGTTCCCTCGAGCAAGCTGCACACTCGCTGGGGTTGTCAAACGATTCCCGTAGAACGCATCCGAGACATAGCCAGCAATACGTGGGTGCATACGGTACTGCTCACTGAGAAAGTGGTACTTGTTGGAGGCGTCGATGCAACGCTCCAAAAGAGAGCGGTTATGATTGGTCCCGAGAAGCGTCTCCTTCTGCAAAAGTGAGAAGGGCTCGATCTGCTTGTGATCTCCCACCAAGAGAAAACTCTGTGGATAAAGATTTGCAAGAAGTGCAGTGCTTGATTCCTTCACGCAGCCACACTCATCCACGATCACAGTGTGTACACGAAGATCTTGTTCCATGTAGTTCTTATACTCCCTTAGAACCTTACCGCACGACGCAACGCTCGCTACAAACACTCTTGCACGCGAAAAGATACCCCTCATCAAAATTGGTTTTTGCTTCGAAAGGGTTTCAGACAGTTGAACAGCTGCAGCGCGTGCCACACAATAGCGGTACATCAGTCTCCAAAGATCTGTCGCCTCGATGCGACACTTCTTGCACTTCCGCACAGGAGGCGTGGGAGCTTCTTCCTTCTCCTTCTTTTTCTCCTTCTTCTCATACTCCTCCCTTTTCTTTTCATACTTGCTCCAGTTTTCTTTGCATTCTATGCAGGGCTTCATTTTTCCTTCATCCTTTTTGCAACCAGAAAGTTCTCCATTCCATTCTTCTAACATCTTCGTCGCTGTAGACACACAAGGAAGCGCCTCGTAGCGCTTCTCCACCGTAAACCTTTTGGCAATGGGTTCCAAACGACTGCCGAATGCAAGAAGTTCTCCGTTGACTGCCACACTCACTTTCTCGACAATGGCAGCGACAGCAACGTTTCTTGTGCAGGTAACAAAGGCTATTTCATTGTTTGGAAGCCTTGTGGAAATCACGTGAAATATCGTAGTGGATTTCCCAGTTCCAGGGGGGCCTTGAATCTTCTCGACGGCGTACGTGAGGTCGCGGACCGCTTGACACTGTGAATCGTTTGGGCAGTTGCATTCCCTCTTCTTCACTGTATCCTCCCAATCTTGAGAAAGAGGTTTCCATCCACCTTTCAAAAGAAGTTTCGGGTTGACAATCGAGTTAATCACATTATTTCCTCCTTCATATTTTGAAAGTCTTTTGAGAGCCTTGTACTCGGAAACAAAATCTCCGATATATCCCAAGTGAATGAATTTATAAACACGTTCCTTCAAATCCTCATTGTCACCAACAAATACTCTTCTGTTTGTTGCTGTAGTCTTAAGACAGACCCAAAAACCATCGTCCTCCTCATCCACTCCCACAACCAAAAATCTTGCAGCATTGCCATCCTCTCTCAAGTAGAAAAGATTGAAAAAGAGCGACCCCTCCTCAAATTTTCCGTTCTTCTTTGGTAACCAAAAATGAACAGAATCGTCTTCTTTATCTTTCTCGTGGAATATCATCGCAACGATTTCATTTGACTTGCTGTTGAAAAATTCGTAATACTCTGTAAGAAGGTTGTTTTGAATCGTGTTGCAGTAGAGTGTGCATGTTGCAAACGTTTCAGGAACTTCTCTCAGACTCTTCGGCGCTGGGTCCAACCAGACCCCGTACTCGTTATCGTCAAGGAACGGCATGCCTGTGGGGCGTGCTGGTCTTTTGTGGAGCGGTGTCAGAATCTCTCCGGGTTTTAAACAAAACACGTAAGACATTTTCCCCAAAATAGATCAAGTTGAGTAAAACTTTTGCCCAAAATAGAAAACACATATTTTTAGTCAACTTTCTTTTTGACGTGTTTGAAAAGGGTTGGAGAAGGTCACTTTTCACCGCAACAAGACAGCTCCACGGTGCTTCCATGAATAAGAAACCGTGCGGAATTTTGAGGCTCCTCCACCCTGTGAAAAGGACTGTTCACAAAAAGGTGACATTTCGGCTTGGGATTAAGGAGGGGGGCGTGGAGAGCAAGAGGAAACTGGTTCCCTTTACGGGGTCTGTTCTTGCACCGGCGCCCATGGCGACGGGCCCCGACACATCGGACAACGTGTCAAAGACAGACGGCACGCAGCTTTTCTCGCGTCGATTTCAAAGGAGTATGCGGACAGTGCCTGTTCATACAAATCAAAGTTTGCGTCGTGCAAGATCATCCAGCGACGAAAGAGATGGTTCCGACGTTTTCTGGTAAACGACCTTTTGAACCTCGGGAGACCGAAGGCGTGTGGGTTTGGTGCCTCCTTGGGGTCGAACTCGATTGTGAGAGGAGAGCAAAAGCATGGCACGCAGATGCCGTGTTTTCCAAGGCACGGGAATTGAATAAACTGCGGTTTTGAGTCGTGGCAAATCGGGCACTCGCGCGGGGGGTCGTGCCGCTCAAAAGTGAGCGAGCCGTACGGCCAGAACTCGTGGAAGCAGAAGGAGCACACCCCGCCCTTCCCGTCCAGGTGGAGCTGCGACTCCGTGTTCCCGCACACCGCAAAGTTCGCACATCGACGGTGCGTGTGGAGCTGCAGGAGTGGACCCATCCCATCGGAAAGCGCTCGCGGGGATCCGCGAGCGCTCATGTGGAAAGTTGCAAGCGGGTGCGCGTGGCAGCGGGAGAAAAGCATGCGGAAATATTGATTGGTAAAAGAGGCTTTTATGTTGCCTCTTTGTCGGACTCGCCGTGAAACACGGTCAAGCTGCACTTCTGGTTTCTACGATAGATATTCGTGACGAGAATATCCAGCCCCAGCTTTTTTTGGGGGGGCATACGCGCTATCTCCCACTCACGGCGGTGTGTTGGACAGAAATCCTCAGGGTGTTGTGGAGTGAACCACTTGCGCAAGATCTTCTTGGCAATCCTCAAGAGGTTCACTCTGTGGTGAAATTGTGCCAGTGAAGCTTCCGTGCACTGGAGGTGCTTAAGAAGCACCTTCTTCTGATGCTCAAGCATCAGTATGCGCTTCTCTTGCCTGAAAAGCGCAAGGTCCCGATTACGGACTTGAGCACTGAGCCTCTCGCACTTCTTTCGCAAGGCCCGTGTGGCAGCGTGCAGCGCCCGTCGTGACTTACGTGGAATTTGGGGTTTCTCCCCTGACCGTGTTGCGACCATGGCTGGAAATAGTGAAGAATCTAACACCCACCCGCTTTTATACGCACCACCAGAAATCCCGGCACACGGGTCGGTGCGGGTTGGGTGTTTCGCTGGGTTAAGAATGCAGTGTGGACGCGTGGTCTGTAGAGAGAGGGGGAGGGGGTGGGCGCCGCGGGTGCTTCTGATACATGAGAGAGTTGTGCATGAAATGCGGTTTACCACACGCACAGATAGAGAGCTGTTTAGGCTCGCTCAGGCTGAACTTAAGGTTCCTCAGGCTCATACATAGCGCGAATGCATTCTAGCAAGTAGATTGCTTCGGTGACGTGAGTTTGAATATTTTCGTACTTCTTCAGATCCTCGATTACGGCGCCGTACTTTCGTTTCAACGAGGCTGTTCTGGACTTCTCCCGTTCACTCATGAAGTGGTTGAGAAGCCCCAGTGTCTTAAGGAGATTCCGTGTCGATTCTCCTTGTTCGGGATTGTCGATTTTGGACTTGAGGACCTTCATAAGCGAGTGTCCTTTCTGGTCCTTGAGAAGTAAGAAGTCACTTATGATTTTTATGAGGTCTGGTTGTTTTTGACACAGCAATGCAATGACATCGCAAGTGGCGATGTATGTTGCCACGCTCGCGTGTTTGCGTTCATCTTCTGTGAGCATATTCTTGGCGACGATGATGACGAATTTTGGCACCCGAATGGTGATCGAATCACCTCTGAGTAATTCTTCGTAGTCGTCGACCATAAAGAGGACCACGTCGTTGTGTTTATTCATAAGTGTTCTAATGATGGCGATCCCACACTGCTGAACGGTGTCAGACACGCCGACGTCGCTTTGCGTGGAGTTATTGTCCATGTAGGACATGATGTTCTTGATCAAGGTGTACATATCGTTCAAGTCGAACTTGCCATCTTCGAGTGCATCAACAGCAATTTCCGTGCGTCTCAACCACTGACGCAACTCAGGTCTGTTCGACGATTTTCCAAAGGAAACCTGAATCATTTGAAGTATCAATCCTTCACCTTGGCAAACTGTTTAAATATTCCACGACAAAATGTCTACGACCTGTAACATGGAACATGTTTTAACTCTGTGCCGCGTCTCAGGCAGCACGGCGATGCGCCGTGTGAAGCGACACTTGGCAATTTATTTTTTCACAAGAACCCGGTTGCGAGCGTCTTGCATTCCTCGCCGAGCCGGATGAGTGGGTAGCGACAGCTCCAGGCGCAGTCACCTGGTGTCTTGAAGACGGAGTCGGGCGGGGTAGCGGGGCACGGGGAGCAGGAGCCGCACGGGGCGGCGGAGCTTGGGTTGGATGTGTCGAGGAAGTATCCAAGTGAGCACCGTGGGGCGCCGTCGATGGGGGACGCGCAGTCGGGTGGGGCCTGTGCGGCGATCTCTTGGAGCGTGGAGGCTGGTGGTGGGGTTGTTTCTGGAGGCGGGATGCAAGCGTCCTGTGTCGGGGCGAGGACGGTCCCATTGGTGCACTCCCACTCGCAACTGTGGTTCAAACCCTGGATTCTTCCTGCGGACACAGGCACCGCGTTGGAGGGGATCGCTGTGCACGGGGCGCACCCGGTGAAGTGGTTCTCGAGGGTGCAGGATTGCTGTTCGTAATACCCGACTTCACAGCGCGGGTCGCAATCAATGCAGCGGTGATTGATGGAGTCCTTTACAAAGGGAAACGGGCACGTCCAGTCACAGCCGTTGATTTCGTAGAAGAACGGGTCGGCGCCGTTGGGCCCCGGGGCGGGGAGCAGCGAGACGTTGCACGATTCGCAGACCGTGTCGGACGTCTCGTTGCACGGGGAGAGCTCGATCTCGCCGGTACCGCACACGTCGCATGGGACGCACTGAGTGTCCTCGTAAGGGGTGCACGCCTCCTGGAATGCAGGGAAGGAGACGACCGAGCAATTCCGGAGGGAGCAGGGTTCGCACACAAAGTTGCTGTTTTCGTCATTCGCGAGGTAGTATCCCGTGTTGCATTCGAATGGACACGAAAGGTTATTGTAGCGGAGCTGTCCGCGCCCCGTGTATTCTGCGTTTGCAATGGAGAGTGGGGCGCAGGGAGTGCATTCCCCACACTTGCTCCAGACGTGGCCGATGGGGCACTCTGGGTCGCGGCAGTAGACGCACTCTTGCATCTCGGCATTGAACTCGTAGTGTTTGTTGCACTCCCATTCACAGTCATCTGAGATTTTGTACGACGCGTTTCCGGGGGTTGCGTCGTCGCACTTGCGGCAGCGCGGGATATGCTCCTCGTCCAGATTTTCGGCGTCACACGACGCCTCTGGGACAATTTGCACCTCGAGTGAGGTCTGGAAAACGTGCATGATGGGTTCTGCGGGATACGGTTCGGGTGCGGAGCCTTGCAACGTGACTTGGAAGTGGGTCGGGGTGGCACTGGGATTGGGAATGAAATCACGCGCAAAGACAGTCGCCTTGAACGGGACCTCGGGGGGTGCCGCGAGAAACTGGTGGGTATTTGGTGTGGAGGACGAAGGGAGCAACGGCGTCTCTGTGACGACACACTTCTCCGTATTGGAGGCCTGGGCTACTTCGCTGTCGATCAGCGAGACGCACACCCGAAACTCTACGCCAAACTGGAGCGAGTAAAACACCACTGTGCCCTCGATCTGTAGGATGGAGCGTGCTGTGTAGTCGAGCAGGATCTCGCCGGAAGGGACGGTGCCGTTCTCCAGAAACTCGAATGTATCCACGTGGGCGGGGAGACGGTCCGGAGTGAACGCGTACAGTTCGCACTTCCGGAACCCTGCGACGCAGTGCACGTCACACCACTCTCCGAGCGCGCCCCCGGAACTAATAACGACGGCGTTTTCGTCCTTGGTGCGGCACAGACGGCATGTGGAGTCGCGGTCCGCAGCGCACTCCGTCGTGTACTGCAGCCCCGAGCGCGTGCGAAAAGACCCCTCGGTACCGCAGACGGAGCCCGTGCACGGAAAGCACAGGGGTGTCTCATCTTGAGCGGTCTCGAGGTTCCACTGAAAATACCCTGGGAGGCATCCCTCGGAACACGTGCCCATTACGCTGGGGGTCAGATACGCCTGGCCTGGGTTTGTGGCGTCCAAGCCCGCGCACGCAACGCACGCGTTGTCGTTCTCAAGTCCACACTCGAGAACCTGCTGCCCCGTCGCGCAGCTCAGGTCTGTTGAGCACGGCTTGCACTCTGGCACGCTCCGGTCGTACCAGTAGCCCTCCGCACATTTGTACGAGCACTCCTGCTCCCCCTCAACCCACGACCCGTTCTGCATCGAGGTTATCGCGGGGCACGCTTCGCACATTGCCTCGTTCGAGTAAAGCCCAAACGAGCAGCCCACCGTACGCTGCCCCGCCTCACACGGCGTCTCCACGTCACACGGCCGGCAGTCCCCGTTCACGAAGCCGTAATCTCTTTTGCGTGTGCACTCGGTCACTGCGCACGAGCCGGGCAGGATGGTGAGGTGCACGTAATCCACGAGCACGAGAGCTGCTCTTGTGTTCTCAATTACTAGTTTTCCGGTCTGGAGCTCCTCAACTGTAAGCGTCGCGGTTCCCTGCAGCGTAACTTCATCGCCCACGTCTAGGTCTTGTTTCACAATGAGTTTTGTATCCATGGAGTCAGATGTCAGATACATAATGACGGTGGTGGGGTCGTCGTCGCCCCCTATTCCTGTGTCGTGTGAGACTTTTGTTTCGAGGAAAAAAGAAACAGTAGCCGAGGGTAAATCCTGGGAGTCTGTGATGTCGGATGAAAGAGAATAGCGATAGCGATACTGAGAGTTTTCAGCAGCATCATGGTAAATCTCAAGATAAGATGTTTCCTCATTATTTTGAACGGTTGCCTTGTCGGCTTTATCTTTAACAAAAATTAACCAATAATAATTATCAGTTTGAGAATTTTTTTGTGCATACCAGTCAAAAAACGCATCATCGACCAAGCTCGGGCTTAAGAAAAGGTTATCGATGATCAGGTCTTCAACTCCTCTTTCATAACTTAATATAAAAAACATATTTTTCCTTAAAGCATTTGTTCCTTTAAGTCGTCGAAAGTCGATCAATCCAGTGTACGATTCATATGTATTTTTGATCCCCGAAAATGATAATGATTTTGAGTAGTAATTATCTGTGTCTGGGAGAAACGGTCGTAGCATAACAGTCAGTGTCGCGTCTTGGTTTTTGTTCGAAAAAAAACGAGCAGAGAATGAGTAAGCCACGCCCTTTCGATAGTCAAACGTAACATCGAGATCGTTGTCAATCCATGGTACGCTGGACACATCCACATCAACCACAACGCTGGATCCGGGGGTCATTTTCAGATATCCATTAGATCCTCCGACTCCCTTGCCCACATCACGCACCACGTAGACACTTCCCTTCCCTTGCCATGTTTGTTTTGAGAACATTACGTCACTCCATTCGGTAAATTCCGAGGCCGACTGCACCGCGGGCAATGCCTGCGTCACGACCGCAGAGTCCAGCTTCAGCTTTTCGAAATATCCGTCGTCGTCGATGAGCTGGTGCTTCCGGTGCGTAGCGGAGGCGCGGTTGGTCCCGTCGTACACGGGGGTGTCGAGTGTCGTGTCGATGGCCCCGGTGCAAGCTGCGCAGGTGCGTTGGAACGGGGGCGAGCACTGGGTTTCGAATTGATGGGAGGGACAGCTCGCTGTGAGCGAGGAAAGGCACAATTCGTCGCATGCAAGACCCGTGAATCCAGTAGGGCACGTACTCGCAGAGCACTCCCAGAGAACAAGCGCGAGCAGGAGTATTGCTCGTGGTATCTGCATCCCGGGTCGGTCGAGTTCTCCGCAACTCGTTAAATAATGTTTGAGTGAGATACGCATAAATATTTCTTGCAAGCATATAAAAATCACAAGGTGAACAAGAAGTAGGATGAGGGTGCTCTGTGTTGTACTGCTACTGCTAGCAGTTTCTGCGCAAGATTCACTTACCGGTCCAAATCCCACGATAAAAGTAACAACCACATTTCAAGAAAACAAGGTCTTGCGTGTAACTCTTGGAGACTTTGAAATTCAGATCACAGGGAAAACGTTTGCGTGCTTTCAATTGTCGAAAGAGATATCAAAGAAAAGAATTCCAAGTAACGAGAAATTAATAGGGGGTCGGAACATCACATTTACGGTTCACGTTAGTACACACAGCGCTCGTGAGACCATCTTTGACACTGACTTTCATCATGAATTGGATAATGTAGAGCTTCAGCTCGAAAACCTTGTCACTTTGCAAACCGGGATGAGCTATGCAGAGTTCACGCCGTATTTGGGAGTCGCGGTGCAAACGTCGTACGACGGTGCAGAGGATCCCAAGCTGGTACTCAATAGCGGTGAATATCGTATTCTTTATGGTAAAGAAACAGCTGCAAAGCATTTCTTTGATACTCTTTCCGTGTGCTTGTACCCGGAAATCGGTTGTAAAGATGTACCAGTGTTTCTTGCTTTTGGTGAGATTCCACTTAGCCAGAAAAGTCTTACATTGGAAAACTATGTCAGAGACACGGCATTAAGGTACGATAGTACAGGTTGGAAAGACAATCAAGGAACATACGTGAAGAAACTAAGCGCTGATAATGCTTTCGTGAATGCATATTATGATTTTTCTTCCACGGGAACAAACACATTTAAAGTGCAGAATGCATTCGAGAAAGTATCTGGAGATCTCGCCTTCTCTGCCACCATTAGCGTACGCTTTCCCACAACAGACGATTCGAAAACTGACATTTTTAAATCGTGTGGTGATCCAGAAGAATGCTCTTCGTCCAAGCTACAGTTTCAAAGGACACCAGGGAATCATGTGCAAGCAACACTTTGTGGAAACGAGTATACGTTTTCAGCTTCTGAGAGTGTGTGGAAAACGTTTTCAGTGGGTGTCTCCGGAGACGGGAGATTCATTAGCTTTTACGAAGACAATTATCCTGTGCATGTTGCCTCACCCCCTGTCGCCTGTGAATTCGAAGCAACGATGTTCCGAGTTGCATCATCTGCATCCTCTGACACGCACCTACAATATGCAATTGTCAACCGCCCACTGCCGTACACCAAACAAATCCGGTTTTATGAAGGTACCATTGAATCGGACGGGCTTGTATCTCAAGAAAGACTCGCAATGCATCTGCAAAACATAGCTGGTTTGTATCTTCAAGCATCACTCACCAAAGTAAACGAAAAAAGTTTCGACTTGAAATTGATGGAGGTAGGCGGGATTACCACGGTAGTTCTGCAACCAGCGAACGTTGAATCTTCCCTCACGCAGTATGGCAGCAACGAACTGAAACTTTCAAACTTTGAACTGACGCGTATCAACCTTTTCCAACTCAATTTCATCGTGCGAAGATTGAAAGACTGCACTGGAACGACAAAGCATTGCATTGAGGATGGTGTGGTCCGCAATGTGTCGTCTGTGCTTGTGAACCGTAGAATTGTAGTGCCAGATTATTCAGACGACGGAAGCTTTGATGTGGATGAGTCCTTTCTCAGTGGATGGGGAACGAATCGAGACTCAATGTTGTCTTTCTTTGTGCGCACAACAAATGACGTGGGTGAACAAGGAATCAATCTTGTTGTTCATTTGCCACTGGCGGAAGACGTCGATGGAGCATACGTTCCACTTTTCCTGCGAATTTCCAATTCAACACTTCAGTTTGATAGGAACAATAAAGTTATTTTCACTGATTCTCTTCCTAAGACAACCATGTTGCAAATCAAGGTGAAGATTGAAAATGGAAATGCTGTTTTCTTTAGAGACGAGGAGGAAATATACAAACACTCTTTTGGTCGATTGAAGGCATTGTCCGGAATGAACTTTACGTCTTCGATTTTGAATTTCCGGGACGGAGTTCGTGAAGTGTTCAACGTACACATTTTGACTCATCTTGATGAATCGTGTTACTGTCGAGTAGAGAAAAACCCCATTGGATTCTACGGTGACGTGAAAAAATCGTGCGGTGCAAACGCCACTACTCGGTTTCCGGGTGCACTCGACGCATCAGAGTGTGTGTGTAAGGAAGGATACAGAGATACTGGGGACAAAGACGAAGACGATGTGGTCATATGCGAAGAAGACGTCGCTGAAATGAACACGGGGCGTGACGACGAGCGCTTTATCTTTCTTGGATATTGTGGATTGGGGGCACAGTGCTTAAACTCCCTCAATATCACTTATGATGAAGAAACTGGAGCGGCCTGTTCGTGCGCAGATGATTGCTTTGATTACGAAACAAACAACGCACCCCCATGCTGTCGCAACAAATGCTCGCGGTGCCCCCCCAATGCTACCTCGCCTTACTATGAGCGCTGCAAATGCATATGGGACTACACCACGGCCACTCCCCAAAACGTGGGTGCGAACTCGTCAAGTTTGCTGTGCGAGGGGTGGATGTGTGGCCCGGGAAAGCAGCTGTCCCTCGGGCGCTGCGAGCCGTGCCCGGACAACATGTACAAGCCAGGAACGAACGTGAACAAGTGCAAGGCTTGCGAGAAATGCCCGGAGGGCGAAACGCGCGTGGGCTGCACTGGAGCGTCGCAGGGGATATGCAGGAAATGCCAGACCTGCGCCTTTGGCTCGACCCAAATCGAGGCGTGCTCGGATTTCCAGGACACACGCTGCGTCAAAAATGTTTGCACGGTTCCAGCCGGAAAATGTGCGACCAATCAGTTCTACCGCGGCTGTGAAAGTGATTTCGTGCAAGGCGTCACGGAAGAATGCTCCGCGTGCAGTTACAGCAACCCAATCGACTGTGGAGACGGGTTCTTTCTGGATAACTTTTGCGATGGAACGCAGACAAGGAATAATATGTGCGATTCCTGTAACAATTACAAGTGTAGAGAAAATCACAAAACACTCAAAAAAGGAGATTGTGGTGACGAATCGAATCCTAATGCAACCATGATCAAAGATAATATTGTATGCTCTGAGGAGTGCAACAACGATCAGCAAGGTGTATTCACTGAGAAACTTTGTTCTTCGCAAATTTCATTCTGATTGTGAGTGATTTATTTAAGCCGTGAAAGATCATTTATAATGAAACACATGAATCGATTATCATTGATATTTCACATATTCACGCTGTGTTTACTTGTGCTGTGCGTTTCTTGTAAATTTTTGCATAATGAACTTTGTCAGGATGAAGGTGTAACGAACTTCAAATCCGAGTTTAAGGAGTCTAATGACGACAATTACCTACGTACTCATTTTCAATTCTTGGAAAACAGACATCTTTTGATGGATCCTGTCAGATTTCCAAGAACCAATTGGGATTTTCGAGTAGATTGTGATGATAATTGTTTAAGGGATGGGACACGGTGGCATAAAGATACTTGTCAATTACAATTAACGTCCAATGAATATTTGACGAACCAAAACGGAGAATGTGACACAGATCCCACAATCATTCATAGAGTCAAATTACCCAGTTATATTTGGTCTGACTACATGAGTTCCGAATATGAGTTTGGACCTTATGGGTTTGGACCTTATGAAGAAACTTGTACTGAGCTGTATCGAATCTGTAAGTCTTACGACAGCTATTATGATTTGATTCGAAGCGGCTGCGGAAATTATCAAGATAGATGTCCGAAAGGTTATCCGTTGAGTTATTTCTGGCAAAGACCTCCATCACATGAAGTGTATGATGTGTACATGTTCTATAAAGTAGACACCTCTATAACTTTATCTCAAATACCACTAGGCAGATCATTATTACCCAGGCTATCATTAGATAAGTATGGTGAAATGGATAAATATCAACGAGATCTGAATTCGGGTTCTATAGAATTTACAAAATGGTTTTTTATTCCAGATAGAATTGTCCGCGATTCTACAACTGGAAACTTGTTTTCTACAATTACGATGTCGTACATCAAAGATGTGCAAATTCCAGGGGTTCGACAAGCTTATGGTTTAACTCAGGAACCACAAATTTTGAATGCTTTGAATTGTACCCAAGACAATAACGGATGCCTTGAATTATACAATCAATTCCGAAGACAAGACGTGACGTCTCCGGGTTGTTACTGTTTGAATGTTGTTTGGAATGAATTTATTTTATGCGATCATCTTGATAACACGTATTACACCCATACTCTGGCAAGCAGCAGCTCATGTGATTCATGGATTACATTCTTGCGAGGTCACGATGCGGACCACGCTGTTCGTTTTTTCAATCAGTTGGAGGGAGTAGTTGGAGGGATTGATATTACTATTCCAAAGGAATGTATCTACGAAAGCAATTTGATTGATTATGCTAATGTTGATGAAGATATTGTTTTTGACATTCCTTATTCAAACAAAATTGATATTTTGAAACCTTGGAAGAAGACTCTACCTCACGGATATTCCGCATGGTGTTTACGAATTAACTTGAAACAGTTTCAAGATAAGATGTTTCAGTGCACAAAAGATAATAGAGAATATTTTGTTGAGTACGAAAAAGAGGAACTTTCAACAGAAGATTTTGATTATGCAGCGTTTCGATACTATGACAACACAGGAAAAGTTTTACCAGCAAAAATACACGGAAGATTTAAAGCTACGTCAAATGATGCTGTTTTAAATTCACTTCAGGAAGGAGATGACTGGACCGATGATTCATATACTTGCAAAACAGGATATTTTGAAGAGTTTAATACTTTACAGTATTCTTTTTATTGTGCGCAAAACCCTGACTGTAACAAAACAAGCATGAAGACGTATGATTTTTGTAATGAGAATAATTGGAAACTAGAGTATGATGGTTTGGAGTACCTGATCAAACAAGCTTACTGTGAACCTATCACCCATTATCAGGATTTCGAGGATAATGGAAAACTTGATTGTCTGCATCGATCTGTTGAATCCGAACAAGGATTTTATTTTAATGGGCGAATAGACAGTAATTCCGAGTTAGTATACAGTGCTTGTACAACATGTGTATCTGGAGATCCAGATTACACAGAGCGTCCTTGTTCCAATGTCTTGGATGCGAGATGCAAGTGCCCCGACAATCAAATCTTTGGTCGTTTGTCATTACCAGAGGGCACCGAACTGAGCGATGCGCAAAGATATATGACTGGACACAACACGAGCGAGTGTATTCCCTGCAACACGTGTGATCCATTGGAAGGGTTTTATGAAGAAAAATCTTGCGAAATTGAGGTTCTCTACTGGAACGGAGATGTCTCTGAGGAGACTCAAATATCAAATGATTACTTGGTTGCCGGAGCAGGATACTACACGGTTGTGCAGGACACACAGTGTGGAACGTGTGATAAAACTTGTGGATCAGGTAAATATCGAGATTGCTCTGCAAACAACGATTGTGAAGAGTGCAGTTGTGTTTTTGGAGATCTTGGAAAAGAAGAGGCATACTGTTACGTGAACACTACGGTGTGCGATGGCACGGGCTTTCAAAACGCCGGCGCAGAAGTTAAACGCTTTGATGATATCGTATGTGAAGCTGGATTTTATAAAAATTTGGATTCTCTACTGGGCACCGTAGGAAGTGACGAGTATTACAAGTATGTCGACACCACTGACCGTACACGGGAGAATCTTTGTGAAGAATGTGAGTTGACAAGTGAGATCAAAACTTACACTGGTAAATTCTATGATTCTTACAAGCTGTATTGTAAAGGTATAATAGATCCTTACGAGGAAACATTCCGAATGTTGAACAATGTTTTTTACAACAAATCGTTGGCATGTACTGGTACATCCTATGAACTCGTAGACCAGGACGGTTGTCAACAATGTACTGAAATTCCTAAATTCTCTTCTCATATTGAAATTTTAGAATGTAACCAAGCGGATTGTGAGGGACAAAATGACCGGATCAATCATGGGGTGGAAGATTGTGACTATCAATGCGACAGTGGTTATTATGAGAATGAAGGGAAATGTGAGTCGTGTGATGTACCATGTCCCGCGGGGCAATACCGTCCCGTAACAGAATGTACAAACAATATACAGAAACTTCCAGACTGCGAGTTATGCAAGCAAGTTAAGTGTTCCCCAGGGCAATATATTTTTGAATGCGAAAATGGAGACGAGGATAATTCCTGCAAAGACTGTAGCGAATTGACTTGTGACGCCGATCAAGTACTGCAAGCATGCCCTGGAACTGAGAAATCAGACACGTCGCAATGCGTGGATTGTGGCGCAGAGAATACGAACACTCTGCAGATTCCAGCCAATGCAACCGCGGTCACGTCGGCGGGTGGAGATGCCTGCGGCTTCCAGTGCAACGCTGGCTTCTACCGAGAAGGGAACGAGTGTCTTCTGTGCCCCACCGATGTTTTACAAGAGCGTTGCTGCTTGGACTGGGTTGCTGAGAATGAAGGTGAGAACATAGAGATTTGTCCGTACGCCCTCTTACTGGATACATGTGACATTCCGGGTGTACAGCACGGGCGGCCTGAATGTGTGTGCAAGGCAGGGAACGTTCTTTCTAAAAACAAATGCACCGCGTGTAGCGCGAACAAGTTCACAGAAACGGATTTCAATCACACTACCTGTAAAAGCTGCAAAAAGGGGAAATATTCCAACGCAGGATCGTCATCATGTACTCCCTGCCCCGTAAACAAATACCGGGAAAACATAGGGATGAGTCAGTGCCAGGTTTGTGAAGCGGGGACTTCCAACCAGACTGGACAGTATAACTGCGAGACTGGCTGTTATCCAGGGGAGAAAGCCCGGGCAAAGGTCGAGCTAGGATACTGGGTTTTCAACACAGGCACCTCCGTGTGTGATAACGTGTTTGAGCTTCCATCGTCGTGTCTCATAAACGGTACTCTGTATTGCGAAACATTAGAGGAGATGAGGTGGGGTGATACTCAAGAGAGATGTGAGAGCAGTGCGTTCGAATATTCGTCACAAGAACCTACGTATACTACCGAGTGTGTCCCTTGCGAAAGTGGTTACGCTTGGTCAGGAAATTTCAACCCGTTTGATGATTCTGCCACAGAGGACACAAGCAGCAATGGGGGGGGAACCTCGCAGGATTCTGATGCGTCGAGTGGATCTAGTGCTACGTGCACTTCGTTCCTTTGTAATCCTTGAAAAGGATTGTTTGATTGGTACATTTACTTCGGGTCAAAACAGGATCTTTTGCTTGAATAGCCTAGGGAGTCTCTTTTGCTTGAATAGTCTAGGGAGGCTCTTTCGCTTGAGCTCTCAGAGTCAACGGCCTGGGCTGCCTCTAGCAGAACCCCCAACTTCCTCTTGTTCGGCTTCACGCACTTCCTCACCTTGTGCTCTGCGTCATCCCAGAGGTGGTTGAGGTTCTTGTACACGTTTCTCGTGTTGAACTCGTACTCTCGGTGGTAAAGACAGTCCCGGGTACTGTATATCGGATTCCCTTCAGCATCCTTCTTCTTCGTGGGATCCTTATCAATTGGACCGCGGAACTTACGAGCCCTGTGTGCTTTCGCTTCACGAGGGGCGACAAAGCCAAGCGCGCGGAACATTTCCATGCACCCACTGGTGCCTTTCTTTTTGAAGCCTTTTGATCCCTCATAACGCCCGAAGTGAAGGTTCTCCAGAGCTCGAAATGCATCATTGTACTTCTCCATCTCTTCCTTACGTACCTCCCACTTCCTCCACGGACGCAGGAAATGCTCTATCCCCCCCTCTTCGCCCGGAAACATGAGCACGTTGACCATCATGCCATTCCGGTGCATGCGTATGAGGAGTTCGTTGATCAAGAAAACCCTCACAGCCTTCGTGTTCAACTCAGAGCAGCCGTAGAGATTTCCGAACTTCTCATTGAGGAAGCGGAAAAACTTCTCCTTCTTCTTCTCGCAGTATTTACCGATGCCCTCTATTAAGGGTAAAACAGAACGATTAACGTCCTTCTCGGAGAAGTTCTCCCCCCTCCTCTTCTGCTTTTTCATGTGGGCCCCCCCCTCCCCCACTGCATGATGATGCGGCGGCTGGGAAACGGAAGCGATTTGTTCCATGCTGCCGCACCAGGAACGTGGCTGGTTTGCGAGACGCCTCTTGTCCTCTGCAATTGAAGGACCGGCGCCCGGCGAACCAACAAATTTCCCAGATTAGAGTTGCCTAAAAGACCACTAAGTTAACTTAAAATAAGTAACCTTTACAGCAAGATCTAATACAAAGTCAATAACTTGACTTAAATATTGATTGGTGAAAAATGGGGTGAGTGGTACGCAGTGAGGGAAAGGTGGGGCCATGGGGCTTGCAGGGCGCGGGCACTCTGAGAATGGGTTTCTTGTGGATTCATTTTCCACTGGTTTGGGACTTTCCACAAGTTGTTTTGTTGTGTCCTACCTCTCCGCATTGGGAACATTTTTTCACTTGGATTGTACCTGGTTCGCAAAGAACCTCTGCGTCTTCGTGATATCGGTTGTTCTCGATGAGTTTTCCCCTCAACGCTGCACGCAAATCCCTGGAAGAACTACCAGTCGGTAGAGCGCTGGTCTTTGCCTCGGAAACGGTTGTCCCTCGCTCGGGGATCTCCAAAAGAAGGTACTCCTCAGGAGCTTCCACTTCAGAGAAGCCAGGGTCGATGGACACCAAGTTGTCCTGTAAATCCTGAGGCGTTTCATACTCGCCATCGTCAGGAAACGGATTGGCCGATGCTAAGTTCAGGTCACGCTCCCAAAGGTCTTGCCCCCAGAGGGGGACCTCCTCATAAGGATCGTCCATGATAAAGAGCTACCTCTGCAAGCTCCTCCATCTTAAATACGCGCACTCCACATGATTGCGCGCGTCGCAACCATCAAGTATTAAAGTGGTAGCGTGTGGTGCGTGGGTGTGAGGCAAATCATGAGTTCAGAAAATAACAAAAAGCGATTTACTAATCCTCTTAACATTACTTGGCAGCTGAAACTGAATCAAATAGAATTGGAAGAGAAGGTACATGCAATCATTGAGACAATAAAAACGGTACATAACAAAGATTATCAAGAATCCTTAGATAAAAATCTGCGTGGCGCAAACAAAAAAATCGAAGAAAGAAAAAACAAATTATCTAAGAAGAAGGAATCTGGATCACGCCAACCTGCAAAACCTGCAGAAAAAGCTGAAAAACCGAAAGCGGGAAATTTTCAATATTAAGATAGATCATGGGCAACAGACCTGCACCTATTTTTACAATAAACAAAAATAACCTGAACTCCTGCAGCGCCAGACGCGCGCCGCTTTGCGATGGAGCCTGCGGGACTCGAACCCGCGACCTCCGCTTCATAAGAGCGGCGCTCTAGCCCACTGAGCCAAGGCTCCTTGGTTGTAGTTGCTTGGTATATAACAAGAGCACAAGAGGCGTGTGCGCGTGTATTTCACGAGAGAGACTTATGGGTGAAATAACATCATGGAAGATGTTTAACACCTTTTTAGGAGAAAAATTTAAAAAGTTTTCGGATCACTATAGAACTTTTAGGTTTACTACACAATTTGATCCCAAAGGAACATTTCGAAGTGATTTTGGCAATTTTGATACAGTTGAAGACCGAGTAAGAATATTTTTCTTTGATCCTCCCAACACAAGAATAATTGAAACTGAAATTCCAAAAATAAGTGAAAATGTATTAGAATTTTATTTTCAAGATTTAAAAGACGAGAATGGAAAGTTCCTCTTCAAAATTTCAATGATACACGAAAAAACGATAGAATTAATCTTTCAACAACGTAATTCCGAAGTCATCTACAATTCATCTATCTACTTTTCACGGTGTTTAGACAGAGCATATGAAAAATTTAAGAAGCTCGCAGATTCTAAAGAAAACAAAATAATTGCATACAGGTTTTCTAATTCAGAAATGACGAAAGACAATTTTTTTGAGGAAAGAGTTGAAGACTTCTGTTCACGTCATAACTTTCGCTACAATAGTGAGCCAAAGGACATTGTCGTACCTGAATGGACACTAACGGACAAAAATGATCAGAAATATTCTTTAACGATATCAAATATTCCAGCAGGTCCATGTATATTCTTTAAGAAGCTTGCACCAAGTGCAGTGCTGAGAGAAGATGGAACTGATGAAAATGATCTTCTAATACATCTTGCTGAAGACCTTCAAAACGGATTTAACACATTTTCTAATCTTTTTCAACCAAATATTGATGAAAAAGTAGAACGTCTTTTAGACGTAGAAAAATGGTTTCAGGTTAAAGAACAACCTCAATCATGGGAAGAAAATTACGTTGCCATAGAGGAAATGCGAAAGCAGTTTAAAAACATGATAGTTATGATTGAGAAAAATAATTTGCTTCCTGTCAATCCTGACCGGATATCACTTGAAGATTCTCCACTTGAAATTTGTGAAAAACTAAAACGATGGTTTAAAAAACTCCTCGAACTTCACTTTGGTCTTCGCGCACGGCAATTGGGTTCGCGGAAGAAATACAGTATTTTCTACGAGCACCGCATCACGAACGCGATAGCGGAGCATATTATGGACGAGCCGAGTGTGAATGAGGCGTTTGCGCACTTTCAATCATTGCTGCAGCAGTGTGGCGCGCTTTGATAGCACTACGATCTGGCCGCTTTGCGATGGATAGATCAACCGAACATTCTGGAACCAACGAAAGAAAATTATGAATGGTATGACAATCAGTTCAACGGTGATCTTACAGATATCGGAGGACAGCATGCTGAATACGGAGATATCATTGAAGAGCTTTTGGAATCCTAAGAGGGCCTCGTCATCGACGATCTCGAAAACCGCGTTCGCTCCAGAGGGTGGCACGCAAGGATGCGCACTCGGGGAAATTCTTCTTTCTCAATCACTTGTATATCCAACCCAGTTGCTGCAACGCGCTTGATTGACGAATGTGAACAAAGAAACCTCCACGAACACAAAAAGACAGAAAAGGACAACCATTATCATTCTGCTACAACCCTTGCGTAGATTCGTGCGTGGTCTTTGAGTTCGCGGGTTATTGTTTTGGATATCCGCAAAGTAAACACGATGATAGTAGAATACATGTGACGTGGCACTGTATACTTTTGACA
>Ga0222719_10001816_pt1 | contig 20221 bp, 13 predicted proteins | sample C33_34DmetaG_FD_165039 | JGI IMG/M metagenome (GOLD analysis project Ga0222719, IMG submission 165039) | Estuarine water microbial communities from San Francisco Bay, California, United States - C33_34D | ecosystem: Environmental > Aquatic > Marine > Unclassified | place: USA: California... | reverse complement strand
ATAATCTACGTGCCTATTACCAATCTTAATCTTTGGTTCATTCAAAGTAAGTCTTGCCCTTGAACGAAATACAGCATCTAATCCAAATTTCTTGCCGAATTGATCTGATGCTTCAAGAATAACCGGAGCAAATAGATTATATTCCGGAGCTACGATCGTTTTCTTTTCTACATTATTAAAATCTTCGTGCAAATACATTGTACTTGAGAAGCCTGGATTATTTTCCTGCGCCTGACCAAATGAAATATCTGGAACAAAGCTCCATTTTAATTTACACATAGCATCGAATAAATACTGTGAATACTTATCACCGATTATATTATCTTTAACTAAAATCATTAGAACCTCACATTTACTCGAGGATATGGAAAAATGTCGACAGGTATAATTCGAATGCATGCTGTGCTATTCTGATTCCTGTCTTTATTTTCTACAATATGGTTTAACTGAAACTTACAGTTGTTTACTTTATCCGATAGATCTACACCAAGATCTTTGAATACTCTTGGAATTTTACCATTATTAAAACAATCAATAATTGTTTCAAGTGTATGGTATGAACCATAGTGAGTCGATGCAGAGTCAAACATGATATAAGAATCATCAGACATTTGTGGTAAATAATCGGCTAATAGCTTTACAATATCAAATGGTCCATGAGCGAAATCAGAAAAGAGAATATCAATATTGCCAAGATCTAAACGATCAATTTTCTTATTAATAAAATTAATTTGTTGGAAATTAAATCGATTGACAATATTCTTAATATACTCAGGATATTTTTCTTCATAGATTCCAGTGGCCATGCCGACTGAAGTCTTGAGTCTATCCCATTCACTCCCATCGTCAACAGTATGGATGACACCGGACTTGTTTTCTTCAAGTGCCAGAGCTGTCCAGAGAGCAACACTCCCAAGCCCGGTGCCAAGTTCTACTACAGTCTGAGGCTTCATCATCTTTACGATCGAATAGAGATAGATCGCAAAGTCCTCTGTGCCGTAGATTGAACCAATACTATCGGTATACTTTTTCAGTTCCGAAAATTTATCCATTATCTGAACCTATTCGGTCCATGTACCCAGACAACAATTACCCAACGCTCACCCTTTGTAACAGGTGATACACGGTGAACGAGATAACTCGGGAAGAATGAAATAGAACCTTGCTCATCAACTGCTTGAACAATATTACCATTGTTATTGATCTCAAGTTTACCACCTTCGTAAGCACTACGATCTGTCAAAGGAATTGACAAAGATAATTTTCTTGTAGCAGACTTGCCATCACCACAATCGATATGCCAATCATAGTGGCCATTCTCTTCACTCTTATAATGAAGAAGTTGAAGTGCATGAGTAATACCAAGAAGATCAAACTTATAATATTCTGCATTTGCATTACCAACTGCTGCAGCAATCTTATCAAAGATCCATTTTGTATCTTCGCGATATTCAATATTATAGGTATCGACTGCACGAATCTTTGGATCATATGTTCCTTCTGATTCACCCGACCCGACAGTCGACTTGACAGGATAAAGTTTGTTATTCAAATCAAGAATACGCTGACACTCTTCTGGTGAGAAAGTGTGTTCAGGTTTGAATCCACTATGATATGTCGCAGCACCCGGGAATACATCATCACATGTGCGAATCATCACTCCATCAGTAATTACCTGAGAATTCAGTTCAGTCACAGGTGCTGATGCGGGTTGTTGTACTGGTTTTTCTACGAGTCGTGCAGCTGATTTATCTACACCAAGTTCTGGTCTCTTATCATATGCCCATTCAGCATGCTGACCATTCTTATCAACATAATGTAAGAAAACCTGAACCTGCCACTTACCTTTATATTCAGGACGCCAGTGATATAGTTCATTACCATGATACATGACAAGATCACCGACATTAATCTCAAGTTGTGAACCTACTACATCATCATCTGATTTACCCATATAGATTGGCCAGATACCTGATCCTGGATCGAATCCAAGAGTCATCGTACCCGAAATCTCACATGATGGACGATCTTTATGTTTGACTAGAATCTCACCAGGACGATAGATTCTTGCATATGTGTATGCAGGTGCCAGTTCAATACCAAGTTGTGCTGATAGTGGTTCACAAAGTTTTTCAAGTAATCCATCAAGAATCGGATCACCGTATACACTATCAGAAACAGGACATTGCTCGTCCTTGACAAGTTTCCCCTGTTCATGTAGACTAAACATATAGTCTGTTAATTGGCCACAGTCTTCACGACTGACTACGTTCGACAAGTAAATGTACTTGTTCTTCTTAAAATATTCTGCTGTGTTCATTATAATACCTCTGGATAAAATGCTCTATAAAACCACATATGATTATCTATAACTCCCTTGTGAAAGCTATCTGAGAGTACTCGTTTAGGTTCAGACCACGAAATCATCTGTGGTTGTACAACATGGTCTGTCTTTTCTCGAAAGTAAGCATTATCATGCTCAAACATTGTTGACTGTTCAATATTATTCAAGTCATGATTATAGTAGTCAACATCGAGAAACTCATAAATTCTTTTTAACATATAAATTGGATCTTTGAGAAAGTCTTCATACCTAACAAACTTAATCTTCTTTGGGTCAAACATCTTAATATACTTTTGAATATCATGTTTCAATGCAATAGAAAAAGCATTTGGTTCATTGAAATGATAATGATATTTCTCTTCTTCAGACATCGATCCATACATTGTATTATCATCTGAATATGTATGAAGTGCTTTAATTTTTTGATTGACTCGATCAAACGATTCTACAATATCTCGAAGGTCTCTGACAAGGACAAGATGTTTTGAGTTGGGAAAGAGATGATGAAGTCCGGACCAAGATCGAGACTTTGAGATTACGATTGGTTTATCTGAAAGACCTTCATACCAACCTTTTGTTCCACCCTGTACAAGTCCGTACATAGCATCATCTGCCTGTTTGCAAGACATCGCTTGAAACTTTTCTTTATATCGAGACTTGACAAGAATCTGCTCTGCTAGAATCTCAGGATAGACATCTGATGCAGTTGTAAAGATTTCTGGATTTTGTTGTAGTATATTCATCAGAACAGTAGAACCTGTTCTCGGAAGACCACCACAAAAATGCAATTGTTTCATAATTAAACTCAAAGATTAAATTGTATAGTATTATATATTAATATTGTGAACCCGATCCAAGTTCAACTACGGCTGTTAGATCTCCGACATCTGTGCCATTTGTGTCCGATGCAAATGGAAACTTATCGATATTGTTTGCAATTGCGGGTCTTCTGCCTCCAGCAGTATATCCGTTAGTCGTAGATGATGATCCCGAACCCCTTCTCATAGCAACCGCTAGATCTGCTACATCTGTTGAGTTTCCATCGGCTGAAAACGGAAATTTTTGAATATCATTTCTTTCTCCTGGAGGTGTTCCTCCTGACACATATCCATGAGTAGTTGAACTTTGACCAACATGTTGGTATACTATAAATAACAGATCTCCAACATCTGTAGCATTACCATCAACACTAAATGAAAATTTGTCAATAGTGTTTACTATAGGAGTTCCACCTGCTGATCTGTATCCATGAGTACTTGATGATTGACCAGTAGTATTATTTTTACTCTCAGTTAGATCACCAACATCAGTTGCATTGCCATCAACACTAAACGAAAACTTGTCTATAACATTGGTATAACCCGGATTAACAGTACCTCCAGCAGTATATCCATTTTCAGAAGAAGATGCTCCAGCTGGGGTTTGTATTCTATTAGCTGTTGTTAAGTCACCAACATCACTTCCATTCCCATCAGTCGCAAAAGCATATTTTTCAATTGTGTTAAGATATGTAGATCCCGGAAATGAAGTTCCTCCAGAACTATATCCATGAGTTAAACTCTTTTGACCAGTTGCTGCTGATGCAACATTAACTAAATCCCCAACATCCGTAGCATTGCCATCAGATGTAAACGAATATTTTTCAATAGTATCTACAGTAGTTGGTGAGCTTGATGGGGATATACCTCCAGCATTATATCCACTCACAGAACCTTGAAATGAATAGGTTTCAATAGTCTCAGCACTATCAACTGCATTCCATGCTGTTCCATTATAAAAATAAATTGTACCAGCAGAAGTGGCAGCAAGTGTTCCAATAAATACAGAATCAGTTGGCATTACGCCAGCACTGTCATACAATATAGTACCATCACTTACTTGTTCAGATGCTCGTGTAAGTCTTAGAATATCTGAAATAGAACTCGATGAATCAGTGGCATTTGATTTTGCTTCGAGTGCTGCAATAATTTCTGTTAAACTAATTGTCATTTAACTTTCCTGTCCAGCTGGAGCCCATCGAGCGCTTGTTAGATCCCCAACATCTGTAGCGTTTTCATCAGTGCTGAAAGGAAATTTGTCAACTGTATTAGAACGATTTGGTGATCCGATCGCTGGATTATATCCAGCAGATGTATATCCATGTGTTGTTGAAGATGTGCCAGCGCCTTGAGCACGCGCCAAAGTAATATCGGCTATGTCTGTACCATTAGCATCAGTTGCAAATGGATATTTATCAATACTATTTAATTGTGCTCCTCCAGGATGAGCTCTGCCTCCAGCTGAATATCCATCAGTCTCTGAATTAGAACCTGAGTTTCCATATCTTGCACTTGACAAATCTGCAACATCAGTTGCGTTACCATCTGTACTAAATGGAAACTTTTCAATCATTGAATGCTGAGCATCTGGCCCGGGAAATGCATTACCTCCTGCAACATATCCGTGAGTAGTTGATCCGTTACCACCAAGTTCAGATCTATCATCTGTTAAATCTCCAACATCTGTAGCATTAGCATCAGCAACTAAAGAAAATTTCTGAATAACATTAATACGGCTAGGAGTCTCTCCTCCAGAAACGTATCCGTGTGTCGTTGATTCAGCAGCTGCTGAAGTATAACTTGTTACTGTTAAATCTCCTACATCAGTAGAATTCTCATCAACCGAAAACGAAAACTTTTGAATAACATTAGAATATGATGGGGTAGCTCCTCCAGCAACATATCCATGAGTAGTTGAGCGAATTCCTGTTGCTGCGTAAACTCCCGATAACAGATCCCCAACATCAGTCGCGTTACCATCAGTAGAAAATGGTATTTTGTCAATAATATTTGATCCCGGAGGTACACTTCCTCCCGAAGTATATGAAGCTACAGATCCTTGAGCAACAAGGCCTGCAGCTGCTGCTCCGTCCAATGATCCAGTCAATGTATCCCATGTACCATTATTAAATTTAATGATACCGGCAGACTTTACATATGCTAATTTAATATTTGTTGTTGTGGCATCAGGTAATGCACCATCACTATCATAAGAGATAATAGTGTTGCCATCAGCAAGTTTAATTGCTTTCAGAGTATCAAGAATCTCAGCAGTACTCGTAGACGAATCAATATTATTCGCCTTGTACTGTAGAGTTTCAAATAATCCTTTTACATTAATTGGCATGATTACACCTGCATAGCGCCTTCTGTTTTGTGAGCAATGAGTAGATCTCCTACATCAGTAGCATTTGCATCGGTGCTGAAAGGAAATTTATCGATAACGTTAGTGACTGCCGGACCTAGATCTCCTCCAGCGCCATATCCACTGGCTGTAGATGAAGTTCCATTTTTTTCGAATGCAGACACTGTTGTATCACCAACATCTGTTGCATTGCCATCAGATGCAAAAGAAAATTTATCGATGGTATTATGAATAGTTGCGGATGGCCAAGGAGTTCCTCCAGACGCGTATCCATGTGAACTCGAATTTTGACCTTGCCCTGCTGCTCCTCCAAATCTTCGAGCAACAGTTAAGTCCCCAACATCAGTCATTGTGCCTTCTGTGGCAAAAGGAAACTTTTCGATAGCATTTATCGTTGTGATCGCTGCATTAGCTCCACCATATGCATACAGAACCGTGCCAGAGTTGCATGCATAAGAATTGAGTGAAATTGTAGCTGTATCTCCTACATTTGTATTTGACGTATCAGCTGCAAATTCATATTTAGAAATTCTAGTAGTAAATCCTGCAGGCCAAGGATTGACACCAGCAACTTGATATGCTGCATATTCACTAGAACTATAACTGCTAGAACTATGTGCAACATGATTGTTAGTAGTCGCAGCATTACCATCACTTGCAAATGAAAACTTATCGACAGTCACGACCTGTCCCGGATTTCCACCAGATAGCTGATATCCATCTGTTGAAGAAGATCCTCCAGTACCTGGATTTAAAATATTTCTAGTCAAATCTCCAACATCTGTTGAATTACCATCAGATACAAATGAAAATTTTTCAATAACATTAGTAGTAGTAGGACTGTTGCCACCAGTGACATAGCCACTTGTAGATCCTTGGAATGTCCAAGGAGGGACAGGCGCAGTATAACTACTACTATCTAATGTATCCCATCCACCTGAATCACCACTATAAACTCGAATAGTACCATCAGCAGTCATTGCGATAGTACCTATGTATTCATTTCCAGTCGGAAGAACACCAGCACTATCATATACATTCTTACCGCCAGTCAAACGCTCGGCAGCAGTTACCATCTGAAGAAGATTCAAGACAGGTGTATTCGAATCAGCTGCCGCAATTTTATTTTCAAGATCAGCAATGATGAGTGAGAGATCTACTGACATTGTTTACACCTGTTGTCCTGATCCGCCATATCTTCCAACTGTCAAATCGCCTACATCAGACGAATTTCCATCAACGGAAAACGAAAATTTTTCAATAGCAGTAGAATAAGATGGACTAACTGCCGGATCATAATATGTAGTAGCATAGCCACTTGCTGTTGAACTTTGTCCTGTTAACCTGAACGTTGATACTAACAAATCACCAACATCAGTAGCATTAGCATCAGTTGCGAATGGAAACTTATCAATTATGTTAGAGAATGCGGCTCCAGGATAAATTCTACCACCAGATGCATATCCACTCACAGATGATGATTGTCCGGCTAATTGTCCTCTAGATTGTGTTAAATCACCGACATCAGTTGCATTAGCATCAGTAGAAAATGGAAATTTATCAATTGTGTTGTATGTTGTTGAAGGAGAACCAAAACCACCACTGTGATACCCATCTGTTGATGATGACTGACCAGAACCATCTCTTCCAACAGTCAAATCTCCGACATCTGTGGCATTAGCATCAGTACTAAATGGGAACTTATCGATAACGGTGTTGCCAGACTGACCAGAATTATAACCACTAACTTCTGACGATTGTCCTCCACTGAAGTTTCTACCTACAGTTAGATCACCTACATCAGTAGCATTAGCATCAACACTAAATGGAAACTTTGAAATAACATTAGAAGCAGGTGCTGGAATGCTTGGAGAAGCTCCTCCGGATGAATAACCACTTACTTTTGATGACTGTCCAGTATTATATGTAGTACCTACAGTTAGATCACCTACATCAGTAGCATTAGCATCAGCTGTAAATGGAAACTTGTCAATAGTATTACTATAAACAACAGGCGGTGTACCCGGCCAAAAGAATCCGCCAGATGCATATCCGCTTGTTGATCCCGGAAATACATAAGGTTCTACACTTGCGCTATCAGCAATTCCAGCCCACCCATAATCCCCACGAACTTTCAATGTGGCAGAGTCAGCAACATATGCAATCATTCCTTCATATGCATCATCTGTAGGCAATACACCAGAACTATCATAGATAATCTTACCACCACCAAGTCTCTCAGCCTCAGTCACATACTGCAGAACAGTAGCAATCGGAGTATTTGAATCAGCTGCTGCGATCTTCGCATTGAGATCTGCAATCATTTGTGAGAGATTGATTGTCATTGATTATACCTGTGCAGATGCTACTGAATATTTACCAGCAGTTAAGTCACCGACGTCTGTGGCGTTAGCATCTGTAGCAAATGGAAATTTTTCAATTTCGTTATTCGTAGTAGGATAACCACCGGCTTTATATCCACTCACAGTTGAAGAAGAACCACCCATTAGATAAGAATTATTTGTTCCAGTTAAGTCACCGACGTCTGTTGCATTTCCATCAGAACTGAATGGATATTTGTCAATAACATTAGTAACACCTCCACCTTCTGTCCGACCTCCTGAGTTATATCCATAAGTGTCGCTATTTTGCCCAGATGCATATAACCTTGTTAACGTCATATCTCCAACATCGGTAGCATTAGCATCGGTAGAAAATGGAAATTTATCAATAGTATTGAGAACTGCTGGTGAAGGGTTTATACCACCAGAAGTATATCCATTATCTGGAGACGACTGCCCTGCTGACGAATAACGACTAACTGTTAAATTACCAACATCTGTTGAAGTTTCTTCACCAGCAAAAGAAAACTTTTCTATTTCATCTTTTGCTACACTTCCTGTAGTTAAACCAGCAGATGAATAACCATGTGTAGAATAACTTTGTGATGCCAAATAGGAATTAGCTGTTGCTAAATCACCAGCATCAGTTGCATTTGTATCAGTGGCAAATGGGAATTTTTCACGAGTTGTTGCAGCCGCTGGCCAACCACCTAATCTATATCCAAAAGTGCTAGAAGATACCCCGGCAAGATATCTACCGGTAGTAACTAGATCGCCAACATCTGTAGCGTTACCATCTGATGAAAATGAATATTTTTCTATTACATTTTGCGCTAGCGTTGGACCACCACCCATAACATATCCACTTACAGATCCTTGATAAGTGTAAGAGCTAGCGGCTGCAGCAGCACCCAACAACGGATTATCCCATGTTCCATTATTAAATCTCAGTGTTCGTGAATTACTCAGGTATGCAATTCGTTCAGTTGTAGTCGCAGCATCTGGAAGATCACCAGCACTGTCATAGTTACGAATCAACGATCCTTCTGCTTTTTGAGCTGCTTTCATGATGTCAATCATGTCTTGCACACTCGTGGAAGAAGTCACAGCATGTTCTTTTTTCTGAATAATTTGTACAAGGTTTTTAATATCTATTGCCATGATTCTATTTATACCTTACATTAATCCTGTTGTCCCGAGCCCCATGATCGACCCACTGTTAAATCGCCTACATCAGTGGAGTTTGCATCGGTGCTAAAAGGAAATTTTTGAATAATATTTAAATATAAAGGCGCATCAGCTCCACCACTAACATAACCATTATCAGTAGATGATTGCCCAACAGTTCTGTATATATTCGATAATAAATCCCCCACATCAGTAGCATTTGCATTGCTACTAAATGAAAACTTATCAATAACATCACAACGCGTTGTCGGCGTATCACTGCCTCCTGCATTGTACCCATACTCTGCAGATGATTGTCCAGCATGATATCCTCTTGCTATAGTTAAATAACCAACTGTTACTGCATTAGCATCAGATGCAAAAGGAAATTTGTGGACAATATCAGTACTCGGATAACTTCCTGAATTATATCCATGTTCAGTAGAGGATTGACCCGCAGAAGCATATAAAGACGCTATCAAATCACCAACATCAGTTGCATTAGCGTCTACACTAAAAGGAAACTTTTGTATAATATCTTTAGCTGGATTAAGTCCTCCAGAAGTGTATCCATGTGTTTCACTAGATTGTCCTCCTCCAAACGCAAAAGTAAACAATAGATCTCCAACATCAGTTGAATTAGCATCAACTGCAAATGGAAACTTTTGAATTACATTACTGTAAGGAGCTCCACCGGATACATAACCATTTGTTTCTGATGATTGCCCTGCCCCTCCGCGAGAATTACTTAATAAATCTCCAACATCTGTGGCATTTACATCAGTGCTAAATGGAAACTTATCAATTGTGTTAGTTTCTGGTGGTGTAAAACCTCCTGAAGTATAACCACTGACAGTCCCTGGGAAACTATGAGGTGGTAGTGTAATATCAGCAAAGTTATCACTATCATTTGCATTTAATACAATTTTTTGCCAACCTGCAGAATTAGTTATATCATAATTACCATCGTCATTTAATAATGCTTTTGAGAAAAAGAATGTACCAAATGAATCGTCAGTACTTGCCGAAACATAAAATAATTGACCAATGTTATTTGAATCAATGGCAGGAAGATCACCATAATGCTTAACTTCTTGAACACCTTTAATGTTATTCAAACTCTGATATGCCTGAACACGGCGAAGTAAGTCAGTAGTTGTTGCACTACTGTCAGCTGACATTTTGGTGTTTAACTGAGTCAAGATATTTGAAATATTAATTGCCATGATTACACCTGTTGTCCAGCCTGATAACCTTTTGCAAGAAGTAAATCACCCACGTCGGTAGCATTAGCATCTGTAGCAAATGGAAATTTTTGAATTACATTCGTATACGGTGGTGCATTGCCACCAGAATTATAACCATTATCAGTAGATGAATTTCCCGCTGGACCTCGCGCACTTACTGTCATATCTCCTACATCAGTAGCATTAGCATCTGTAGCAAAAGGAAATTTGTCAATAATATTAGTGTATGCTGGGGAAAGACCTCCGGATGTATATCCATTATCACTAGAATTTGTACCTGCAGGGCCATATCTACTCACTGTTAAATCGCCTACATCAGTGGAGTTTGCATCGGCGCTAAAAGGAAATTTTTGAATAACATTACTAATTGATGGGGTAAGACCTCCAGAAACATAACCATTATCAGTAGATGATTGGCCGGCGATCTGTCCTACTACAGTTAATAAGTTTCCAACATCTGTTGAATTAGCATCAACAGCAAAAGGAAATTTATCAATAATATTAACATAGGGTGGTCCCCCACCAGAAGTATAACCACTTGCTTCTGAGGATTGGCCGGCAACCAGACGCCGAGCACTTGTTATATCTCCAACATCTGTTGCATTAGCATCAGTGCTAAAAGGAAATTTATCAATAATATTTGTATTACCTGGAAGAAATCCACCAGAATTATAACCACTAACATCTGAAGAGCTTCCTGCCTGTTGAATTCTATACGTTGTAGTTAAATCACCGACATCGGTTGAATTAGCATCAACAGTAAATGGAAACTTTTGAATAGTATTGTCATAAGGTAAACCACCAGAAACATAACCACTTATAGATCCTTGAGCATTAGGAACAGGAGCTGCAGCTGGCGCGGCATTCTCAGCATCACTATCAGCCCCGGTTCTAATTCTATCCCAACCACTATCAGCTGAACCTATTCTTACTGCATAATAGAATCCAGCATATGAATCACCATATACGCTGTCTAAATCAGCTCGAGCAGCAATATATGCGAAGTTACCAAGAATCGATGAATCAACAGTAGGCAACTCAGACTTTGCTCTATACTCAATGACACCCGTTGCATTATTCATAGCGAGTGTTGCTTTTGATAATGTCAACAGATAATCAGCGGTGTCAGTGCTATCAGCAGCTGCCGCTTTTGTAGTAATTTGATCAATAATGTTTTGAATATTAATTGCCATTGTTATACCTGATGCCCCGACATATTTGTTAGCGAATTTGTTAAATCTGCTATATCTGTAGAATTAGCATCTGAGCTAAACGGAAACTTTTGAATCTGATTAGTAAATGATGATGGTGTAGATGCACCACCAGCGACATATCCGGATGTAGTAGAAGAAGAACCCGTACCTTGTCTAACTGTTAACAAATCTCCAACATCAGTTGCATTGGCAGTACTACTAAACGAAAACTTATCAATAACATCTGAATATGTGGTTGGAGCGGTTCTTCCTCCGGAGCTGTATCCATTTTCTTCTGACGATTGACCAGTAGGACCTGCTCTAGATACAGTGAGATCCATTAGTGTATCACTAGAACCTGTATCTGTACTGAATGAAAATTTTTGAATTAAATTAGTTTCGTTACTAATAGGTGGGCCCGCAAATCCTCCGGAAATATATCCATTAGTTGGTGAAGATTGACTAGCTTGATCATAAACATCTGCATATAAATCACCCACATCTGTAGCATTTTCATCTGCACTAAAAGAAAATTTATCGATGACATCTTGATATCCTGGATTATATCCTCCAGACGTATATCCATGAGTTTTTGAAGTATTTCCAACCGTTCCACATCGCGCGCGCACTATTGTAGTGTCTCCAACATCAGTGGCATTAGCATCAACTGCAAAGGGAAACTTTTGAATTACATTAGATGCTGGACCATTACCTACAGTATATCCATGAGTTTTTGATGAATTGCCGGTAGCAAGATATGTTACAGAAATAAGATCTCCTACATCAGTGGCGTTAGCATCGGCTGTAAATGAATACTTTTGAATTACATTTGATACAGCTGGCGCTTGGCCTCCACTGGTATATCCAGCAATCGTTCCGGGATATATGGGAGCTACATAAGGATTTGAAAAATTACTGTCTGCAGTAAGTGGAGATGCACTCCAGCTATCACCGTTATAATAATAAAATGACCCTGTTAGATTATATGTTACACTATTACTATCTACATAGCTATAAGGAGAAGCAATAAAAGCAATCTGACCAATAAGAGCTGAATCACCCGAAGGTAAATCACTTGCACTATTAAATGTGATAACACCATTTTCTGAATTAATAGTATTGACTGCACGATTAATTTGACTTAATTCAAAATTTGAATAAGTGCTATCTGCATTATTGTTCTTTGCAGTAATTGCATTAAGTATATTTGTAATGTTTATTGCCATCTTCTATCACCATGAAGAATCTGTCCAAGCAATTCTTCTCCAAGTATTTGTTGCAATACACATATAAAGATGAGCACTGTCAAATGTTAATTCACCCTTTGCGCCAGAGGCAGTGTTTGATGAAGGTTTATGTTCTGAAAGCTTAAAGTCAGTCCAAGCCGTTTCACCATTACCAAGACTCTTTAGTAATTGACCAGCGTTACCATCTGCTCCAACAAAGTCCGTGACATCAGCAACTTGAAGTTTAGCATCAATGAGAGTATTTATTGTTGCAGAGTCTGCACTACCGCCACCGCCACCAGATGCAGATTGTCTTAGTTGGACATATGCAGAGTCAATTAGCTGAGTAATCAGAGCAGAGTCTAACCCACCAGACTGTGCAGCAAATGACAGCGTACCGGAACCATTTGTTACAAGAACTTGACTAGCAGATCCGTCCGAAGTCGGAAGTGTGAACGTATCTACAAAATCTTGTAAGTTTGAATCATATGCAAGTACATCTTTACTTACTACTGGTGTTGCATATGATACGTTTCCGGTAAGAGTGATTTCATAAACTCTACCGTTACCAACAGTGTGTAAATATGCACCATCTGGAGTAAACGCTAAACCTTTACCAGTTCCAGATCCACTAGATCCTGTGTGAGATGTAACATAAGAAGCTGATGATACATTGAATGGTAGTGTAAGTTTATACTGATATACAATAACACCATTAGAACTATCAGAAATAAACATCTGAGTACCTTGATGGTTAAATCTAATACCAGATGCTCCTCCTGTTTGTGAAGAAATATCGAGAGTTCTTGTTTCAGTTGCAGTTGATACATCATAAGCCGTTGATAAGGTATATTCATGTACCTTATCAGTTGAGTTCGACGCAATAAACATCTTTCTTCCATCAGGAGAAAGATGAATACCCGCTACACCGCCACCACCAGTGCTGTTAACATTGATAGTTTTGCTATCGTATGTTGCAGTTGTAAGATCCCATGGAGATGTAAGAGTGTAGCTGTGTACCGCATGATCAGTTGAACTATAACTACCAAGAATAACTAGTCTTAAACCATCAGGACTAAACCAAAGATCTTCGGTATAATTATTTTCTGATGAAGTATCTATTTGGTTAGAAGTATCATACGGAGTTGTTACACTAGAAATATCATATGGTGTCGGTACTGTAATTCTTCTAATAAGGTCAGTATCACCATCACATTCAAATAGATAACTTCCGTCTGTTGACCAGAAAATACCATTGAATGTGCCGGCACCACCAAATCCAAAAATATACGTTCCAGTATTCGTGGCACTGGAAAGATCTGCATACCAGCCATAGTTTGCTCTATTCGATGCTTCTAAATCGAATGTAGAACTGCTTCCGGAGCTTGATTGTCTTAGTTGGACATATGCTGAGTCTACAATTGATTGAACCTGCGCCGAATCTACAAAGTCATTGCCAAGAGTCGGAATACTAATAGCCGCAATCTGACTTGTGACAAAGGCACTATCCGCAAAATCACTTGTATTGTAAGTTGTCTGATTTGATTGGATATAAGAGGCATTAACGATATTAGTTACTTGACCAGAATCTACAAAGTCATTACCAAGTGTTGGAATACTAATTGCTGCAATTTGGCTCGTTACGAATGCTGAATCAGCAAAGTCTGAAGTATTATACGTAGTCTGGTTTGACTGAATATAAGAAGCATTGATAAGAGCTAAAGCAGCCGCAGAATCAAAGGATGATGACGCTGATTGTCTTGCTTGAATGTAGGCTGAATCAATAAGATTCGTAACACCCGTAGAGTCAAGGGTACCTACCTGCTGAGTAATATAAGAAATAACCGACAGAGTATCTGCAGAATCAGCAGCTGTATTCAATACAATACTCGATCCGTTTGTAGCAGTATAGTCATTACTATCGATAAGTAAGATACCATTAAGATACACATTCAACTTGCCGGCAGTATATGTAAGACTAGCTCCATCAATGTCAGCACCGCTAAAGGTTGTTTGACCAGAATCAGCTTCATAATTAAATGTGGTAATAGTAGTCGCAGCAGCTACAGGAAGAGTTTCGTAACCGACTATAGATAATACGTTTCCACTATCTGCACCGGAAGTAAGACTTACACTAGTGCCATTTGTCGCTGTATAGTCATCGCTATCTTTCAGAAGAATACCATTAAGGAATACTTGAATTTTACCCGACGTATAATTAAGACCTGTGAATGTGGTTTGACCAGAATCAGCAGTAAATTCAGAAAGCCGAACTTTATCTGTGAATAAAGATGAACTGTCATTAACACCATCTCTCAATTGAACATAAGCACTGTCGACAGTAGATTGGATTAATGAAATGACAGTAGCTGAATCTGTACCACCAGCAGCAGCTGCAGCTTGTCTCAGTTGAACATAAGCTGAATCAACAATAGCTGTTACTTGAGCTGAATCAACAAAGTCATTCCCTAACGTAGGAATACTAATAGCCGCAATCTGCGAAGTAACAAAGGCTGAATCAGCAAAGTCTGAAGTGTTATAAGTTGTTTGATTTGATTGAATGTATGATGCATTAATAACACCTTGAACTGTAGTGCTGTCAAGGTAATTTGTATCATTTGTGAAAGTGCTAACTGGTAAAGCTGTTACGTAAGATTGAGTTGCTAATCCAGCTGCAGTTACATCAGAATCAAATCCAAGATATTCACCGGTCAGCGTTGATGCTGCAAATGGTGCTAATGCAAAAGAAGCATGCCCAGTGTTAATTTCTGCAGCTGCATCTGGTTCTGGTGTATAATTACCAAATACCTTAAATGTATCATCAGTAGCATCACGGAACATACCAACATGAGTATAAGATCCATTATCATTTACATTTGCTGCCCAACCAACATCAATTGAAGCTGTCGGAGAACCAGCAGATTCACCAGCATTCATATAGATCATATGATCAGTAACATTTAAATCTTCTGAATTAACTGTCGTTGTCGTACCCGTGACTTGTAAATTGCCACCGACAATCACATTGCCAGTTGTTTGCAGTGAAGCAAAGACAGCACTATCAGTTGTGCCGACTGCTTGTCCAATACTAATTTCACCAGTTGAACTATTATATGTTACGCCAGTTCCACCAGATAGAAGGCCACGAGCAGCAGATGAATCTACAAAATCATTTCCAAGTGTTGGAATAGTATAAGTGATCTGTCTTGCTTGAACATATGCAGAATCTACGTCCGCAGCTACAATAGCACTGACTGTAGCAGAATCAGTTGCACTTACTCTAGCGTTAATATAGGCGGCATCAATTAAGTTTGTTACACCAGTAGAATCAAGAGTTCCTACAGCCTGTGTGATATAAGAAATAACTGTGACAGTATCTGCTGAATCGGCAGCAGTGTTGAGAACAACGCTTGTTCCATTAGTTGCTGTATAATCATTGCTATCGATAAGTAAGATACCATTTAAATAAACATTAAGTTTACCAGAAGTATAACTTAATGTAGAACCATCAATGTCAGTGCCGCTGAATGTAGTCTGCCCTGAATCAGCTTCGTAATTAAACGTAGTGATAGTAGTCGCACCACCAGATACTGTAGATTGTCTTAATTGTACATATGCTGAGTCTACAATCAACTGAACTTGTGCAGAATCCACAAAGTCATTGCCAAGCGTTGGAATGGAGATGGCGGCGATTTGACTAGTAACAAAAGCACTATCAGCAAAGTCTGAAGTGTTATAGGTCGTTTGATTTGATTGAATATACGATGCATCAACGATATTTGTAACTTGACCAGAATCTACAAAGTCATTACCAAGAGTTGGAATAGTGTATGTGATTTGTCTTGCTTGGACATAAGCAGAATCTACATCTTCAGCTATGATAGCGCTAACTGTAGCAGAATCAGTAGCACTTACTCTAGCATTGATATAGGCAGCATCGATAAGATTAGTAACACCAGTAGAATCAAGAGTTCCTACAGCCTGTGTGATATATGATATAACAGTAAGAGTATCTGCAGAATCGGCAGCGGTATTCAATACAACGCTAGTTCCATTCGTTGCAGTATAATCATTGCTATCAACAAGAAGAATACCATTCAAGTAAACATTAAGTTTACCTGATGTGTATGTCAAGCTTGATCCATCAATATCTGCCCCACTAAATGTAGTCTGGCCAGAATCAGCTTCATAATTAAATGTGGTGATAGTTGTGGCACCTGAAGAAACAGTCGACTGTCTTGCTTGAATATAGGCGCTGTCAACATCAGCAGCAATAATAGAACTGACCGTAGCTGAATCTGTCCCACCAGCAATTTGCCTTAGTTGTACATACGCCGAATCTACAATCGATTGAACTTGCGCTGAATCGACAAAGTCGTTTCCTAATGTAGGAATAGAGATAGCGTTGATTTGTGAAGTAACAAATGCTGAATCTGCAAAGTCACTTGTATTATAAGTGATTTGATTCGATTGAATATAAGAAGCATTAATAAGATTCAATGCATCAGCAGAATCTAAATCTGATTTTGCATTGATTAGATTTACAAGAGTAGTATAGGCCGAATCATCATCATTAAGAGCTGCTGCAATTTCATTCAGAGTATCTAATGTGCCGGGGGCACCATCGATTAAGTTGTTAATCTGTGCAGTGACAAAGGCACTATCAGCAAAATCTGAAGTGTTATATGTAATTTGATTTGCTTGAATATAAGCAGCATTAATAAGATTAAGAGTTGAGGCTGAGTCTAAATTAGCATCTGTACGAGCATTAATATATGCAGAATCAACTGTAGCAGTGATAATAGAACTCACAGTAGCAGAATCAGTACCACCTGTTCCACCAGTTGCTAAAATACCACCAGCCGTTGATCCGTCACCAACATAAAGTTTTTCAGTATCAGTCGTCCAAATAGGTTCACCGGCTGAAGGAGTGATAGTGAGTCTATCGGAGTCAGTACCTCTTCTAAATTGTAATGTCATATTATCCTCTAACCTTTAACCTATTTATATCGCACCCATGTCAAGGGTGAATTGAACTGGAGCTGCAATTGTTCCGAAATCATATACTGTACTTGGCGTTGCAGAAATAGTAATTCTCTTTTGAGATACATTTGTAGAAATATCAACACCAGTTCCGCCTTCAAACGTAACCGTATCTCCACCGGTAGTAGCATCAATTGATAAATCACCTACAACTGCGACTGTACCAAAGTTCTCAGCAAAATCTCCGACTCGCAGTGCTACATATGCAGAATCGACAAGAGTTGCAATATAATCTTCTTTAATAAGACTTTCTACAAATGCGCTATCTACAATAGAAGCAACAGAAGCTGAGTCAGTAGGACTCGTGGTTTGTGAAGCAATGCTAGCAACAAATGCAGAGTCTCTAAAATCAGCTGCAGTTGGAGTGTTTGTGAAATTATTATAATTTAAGAAATACGTGCCGTCCTGGCCATCTAATGTGCCAGCATTAACGTCTAAGGAATTGATATAAGCTTGATCAATGATGTTGAATACTGCATTCGAATCAACACCAATAGCATTACTGCTAATTTTTTGAATTGCGTTACTCGAATTCTTATAATACAAAACGCCATCAGCATAGTTGATGGCTAATTCTCCGTATTCGAGATCGCTTAATGAGGGTATTCGTCCAGCTATACTGGACTTTTTGAGTTTAATACTCGTTGCCATGTCAATTCCTTAAAAAAGGTTTTATTTTGAGTCGGAGGATTAGAAAACCCTCCGACTATAATTTATTTATTAATATGTTCCACCGTCAACTGTTGTCAAAGCAACATCGCCCGAAGTAATTGTGAACTGTCTAATTGATAATGGATCACTTGCAGAATCTGCAAATGCTCCGAATGATGCAACACCTTTCGATGTTGTTGTAGCATTTCTACCAGTTACAATCAAGTTTCCACTGGCAATATTTGTTTGAATACCCTGGCTAAAGTCACCGAAGATATTAAATGATTCGCCGACAGTAGCAGCAATGCCTGTGCTTTGTCCGTTCAGATCATCACCACTAAAGAGAGTAATATCACTAGCAGAAATTACACCTGAGGCTGCCGAGAAGTGAGTAGCATCAAATGCAGCGACACCCTTTGTGCTTCCATCCGCAGCAGCATTAGCAGCTGTGATTGTGACTGTTGAACCGGCACCAGAAGTTGTAATTCCTTGTGCAGATGTACCAGCAATTGTAAACGCATGACCGGAAGGTGTAGCAGCCGATCCATCAGTAGAAACTGACTTAGTAACTGTGTCTTTCAGTTCAACCGCGCCACTCGTTACGTTAAAGTCTGCGGTAGCAAACGATGCGACACCTTTGTTTGTCGTAGTAGCATCTTCAGCAGCGACAGTGATAATTCCTGCACCAGGCGTAATATCAATACCTTCACCAGCTGTGAGAATATCGCCCATATCCGAATCTACACGAGCAGTCGTGTAATAAAGATTGGTTGAACCTTCGGTCAGATCATCTGTAGTTTTAGTTGCAAAGTCTGAGTCAAATCCTTGGCTATTACCGATAATCTTATCAGCATACAGAGTACGTACTTGAACATCTCTAAGACCAAACGTTGCATGATCAACATCAATATCAAGATCAGAATCAGGTTCCGGGCCATAACCACCATAGAACTTAAATCTTCCATCAGTGGCATCACGGAATAGACCACCGTGAGCATATCCACCCGAAGAATCATTGTAGTTAAATGCAAATCCAAGATCAACTGCAATAACTGGTGATCCATCAGACTCAAGCTGATTCAGATAGATCATATTATCTTCAACAGCTAATGTCTGAGTATTAATGGTTGTTTGTGTACCATTAACCTGTAAGTTACCATCGATGATAGTATTTCCAGTAACTTTCAATCCAGAGAAGGTTACTGAATCGGAAGTGCCGACTGGTTGGCCAATTGCAATTACACCGGTTCCAGAAGTGTATGTTACACCAGTACCACCCGAGAAATGCGCTCTTGTTTCAGCAGCAGATGGGCCGGTATAAGTAAAGACACCTGTTCCAGCATCATAGCTAAAGGAACCATCACCACCTGCATCGGTAGCAGATACGGCATTCTTTGCATCGCTATCTGCTCTAGCATCTGTGTAATAAAGATTTGTAGTGCCTTCACTGATGTCATCGGTATCAATTGTGCCAGATCCACCAAGTGAAATAGCAGTACCGTTAATCGTAATACTCGAATTGGCAAGTTCAGAGTTACTAATTTCACCAGTAGCAAGAGTGACTGACTTACCAGAAAGATCAAGAGTGCCAGCAAGTTCGTCAGCGTTTACTCCACCATTCTTGATAGTTACTTCACCGGAAGATACTGCAAAGTTATCTGAGCTAAATTGTGCGACACCTTTCGAAGAAGTTGTAGCATCAACACCAGAAATTGTAGCAGAATCATTTCCATTAACTACAAAGTCAATTCCATCAGCAGTTGAAATTTTAAGAGTTGCACCAAGAGAAATATCATCAGTTATAGTGCCATCACTTACTGTGATT
>Ga0222719_10001814_pt1 | contig 20230 bp, 17 predicted proteins | sample C33_34DmetaG_FD_165039 | JGI IMG/M metagenome (GOLD analysis project Ga0222719, IMG submission 165039) | Estuarine water microbial communities from San Francisco Bay, California, United States - C33_34D | ecosystem: Environmental > Aquatic > Marine > Unclassified | place: USA: California... | reverse complement strand
ATGATTCTGTTAATGCAGTAAATAATTTAATGAAATTATACCCCCGAAAAAGGGAGATAAAGAGTATTGTATCACTTTAATTTTCAAAAAGTGTAAACTTAGTAACTTAATATATAATAACAACTTACTATTTTTACACTTTTATTAAACCAATGAAATCAAATCGAAGAATTAAATGGTTATGGGATAAACGCATCGTCACAAGGCGTTACCCAAGCGATAAACCAACCGAGACATTCCCTTGGGGTTGGTATTATGAGAACGGCACATACGAGTGCTATGAACTATTCACCACAGAGAACTTAATCGTGTCATATAAAAGTTACTATTGGCACATATCAGTTATTAAGTATATCAATGAGCTTTCATACAAAGACTTCCGTGAGGTCTGTTTATTTATTGCAGACATCGACAATGGTTTTGTCAAGATTAATATGCAGAAGTCTAGGGTTGATAAGATGATTGATACCTTATATAAAGATGATAGTGATAGGTGTCCACCGAACAAGGTTCGTAAGGTAATCTTTAAGGTTGGTTGTGGTCTTGAGAGGCATGAGAAGAGGAGAATAGTGGGGCAACTGATAGGTAGGTCTAATCGTTTAAGTATTGATGACATTTACACTTGTATGCAGTATATTCATCAGTCTAACTGTAGGGTTACAATCACTTCTTTATCGAAGGATATAAACTGTAGTAGACCAACCTTATATAAGGTAATGAATGACGAGATGCGAGAGGAGATGAAGCGTCTCAATGAATTACTGAAGGATGAAGAACTACAACGAAAAGAATTACGAAAGGTACAAACAAGACATACTAGAGAATCAGCCTCCAGTCAAGCCTTGGGCAGAGTATACAACAGAGGAATTGATAATCAAATTCCTACCGATGGTTGAGAGTATTGCTAGGTCGTTCAATACAAGCGACACATCAAGTGGCATACTCGACATCATGGACTTAATTCAGTACGGTTCTATAGGACTGATAGCCGCAGTCGAGAAGCTAGACATCGAGGTATCTATGGAGAAGGAAAACCCTGAGAGGTCTATTAAGTCCTTCCTGGCTAAAAGAATTAAGGGTGCGATAAGGCGTAGTGTGGACAACAACAGAGGCACAATGAAGATTACGGAGTATCGTCAGAACGAGATTCGTAAGTCTAGACACGGTGTGGAGTTGATATTTAACTCTGTGTTTAAGAGTATTGACGAGTACGACAGCTCTAGTGGTAACCCGTTTTATAATATCCCTGAGATTGATAAGACATATAATATAGATATGCTTAACTCTTATCTTTTAAATATAATGAAGGAGATACTGAACTATGATGAGTATCACATCGTCAGATTATTCTATGGACTGGATTGTCAGAGACAGGGTGCTAAGGCTATATCTAGATACCTTGGGATGGACAAGATTACAGGTCACTCTAAGATTTCAAGTATGAAGAGGTATGCCATCGACAAAATAATTCAAAAAATAAATGTAGAAAATCTATTGTTGTTTGAATAATTGATTACATTTGTACTCACAAAGGTTGCAAACCGAATATCATTTTTCTCTTATCAAAAAAGCCTAGTTGAAGTTTTGCAACCCTTTAGCTGGGCTTTTTTATTATTAATTAAATTTTATTTTTTATGAAAACCAAATCATTAAATCAGAAACTGGCTTACATACAAGCAAAGTTTCACAGTAAGAAGACCCGATACAATTCCTTTGGGAAATACTACTTCAGGTCAGCAGAGGATATCCTAGAGGCAATCAAACCATTCCTACTAGAGTTGGATGTAACGGTTCGTGTTAACGAGGAGTTGACAGAGGTTCTAGGTGTACCCGTAATCCAAAGTGTTGCCACCATAACAGATGGTGAGAAGGAGATTTACGCTACTGCGGTTGTTGGTATCGACCTAGACCAAAAGGGTATGCAGATGCCACAGAAGTTTGGTAGTGCATCAAGCTACGGCAAGAAGTATGCTCTTGGTAATCTTCTTCTTATAGATGACACACAGGATTCCGATGCTACTAACGACCACGGAAGGTCTACCAAGAAGGTGGCTTCTAAGAAGCAGTTGAGTCAAGGCACAAAGGAGTTTGAGGCAGCGAAGAAATACATAGCTGAGGGTAACAGTATTGACACCGTAAAACTCAAGTATGAAATCAGTAGTACTGTTGAAAAACTATTGTTATCATGAAGCAAGAAGAAATCATAGACAGACTCCGTAATGACGAGGATTATTACGGAAAGTTCGGTAAACAATACCTCTCTAACTCGGACATAAACGCACTACTCAATAATCCACTAGCCTTTGGTCAGGACATGGAGAAGACTGCTGCGTTCCTAGTTGGGGGGTATTTTCATACTGCTATCCTAGAGCCAGACAAGCTAAAAAAGTATAGAATAATTGAGGCATCGACACGAAACACTAAGGCATACAAGGAGATGTCTGAAGGTGAGTTGTGTTTGTTGCAGCACGAGGTTGACCAAATAGAGTTAATGCAAGACAGACTTCTAGGTAACGATGTCTGTAAGGGTTTAATTCGTGATGGTGATGTGGAGTATGAAGTACCTAACGTGACCAACATCGGTGGCAATATGTGGAAGGGTAAGGCAGACATTGTCAATCATGACGATAAGATGATTATAGACCTCAAGACCACGAGTAACATATCGTCTTTTAGGTCTAGTGCATACAAGTACAACTACGATAGTCAGGCATATATATACACTCAGCTCTTTGAGGGTTACGAGTTTGTGTTTATTGTCATCGACAAAACAACATTGCAGATTGGTGTTTATGATTGTTCATCTTCGTTCTACCATAGTGGTGAGCAGAAGGTTGAGCAAGCTAATCTTAACTACGATTTGTTCTTTAAACTTGGGGATACAGACCCCGAACAGTTTCTGAAAACAGAGACACTTTAATTTTTATTTTTTATTTAATTTTTAATTTTTTTATTATGAAGATAATTGCAACAGGTAGGTTGAACGTGGCAGACATTCCAAAGGATAAGCTGTACAAGGGTAAGAAGGGTACATACCTTCCTTACAAAATCTTAATTAATACCGAGCCAGACCAGTTTGAAAACAACGGAGCCTTAACCGTTAATCAGTCTAAGGAGGAGCGTGAGGCGAAGGAGGCATTGGTATATCTAGGTAACCATAAGATTATATGGATGGAAGAGGGTGACGGTGGTTTGAGTGAGAGACCGACATCGAAGCCAAAGGCTAATGTAATTGAGGACGATGATTTGCCGTTCTAACTATGAAGGTTTTAGACGGTGAAATCAATGGATTTAAGATTGACAAATTCAATCAGTACGGTCTAGAAGCGGGGAAGACACAGGGGATTTGTCCTCTGTGTTCTCACACCCGAAAGCCCGAAAACAGAAAACTAAAGTGCGCCTCATATGATTGGGAGAGGGGGTTAGGTACATGCCACAACTGCGATACTTCCTTTCAGTTGCACACCTACGAGCGTAGGGGAGAGGTCACTAAGTTTTATGAGAAGCCACCAAGGATAGAGGTTGTACCTGTAAGTACAAGGGTTGAGTCTTGGTTTAAGTCTCGTGGTATATCAAAGAAAACCCTAGATGACTTAATGATTACTGAGGGTGTCGAGTGGATGCCGCAGACTGGTAAGGAGGAAAACACAATACAATTTAACTACTTCATTGGTGATGAGTTAGTCAACGTGAAGTACCGTGACGGTAGGAAAAACTTTAAGCTGTACAAGGGTGCAGAGAAGGTGTTCTATAATATAGATGCCACCGTTGGACACGACAGTGTTATCATTGTTGAGGGTGAGATGGATGTGTGTGCAATACATGAGTCTGGCTTCAAGAGTGTTGTGAGTGTACCAAACGGTGCAACACTGAATACAAATAATCTAGATTACCTAGATAACTGCATCGACTACTTTGAGGATAAGGAGAAAATAATTATTGCCGTTGATACGGATGAGGCTGGTATAGCCTTACAGACAGAGTTGGTGAGAAGGTTTGGTGCAGAGGTTTCTTGGGTTGTTGACTTCGGTGACTGCAAGGATGCAAACGAGTACCTAATAAAGTATGGCGCAACATCTTTGTCTTCGATACTGAAGACCGCAAAGCCAGTCCCATTAGAAAACGTAGTAACATTTAACGATATTGAGGATGAGGTTATTGAGTTTGTTAAGAATGGTTTTAAAAGGGGTTACCAAATCGGTTTGGAAAACTTTGATAATATATTCAGTACATATACTGGTCAGTTTATTACTGTTACTGGCATCCCTAGTAGTGGTAAGTCTGACTTTGTTGACCAAATGGTTGTGGGATACAATAAGTTGTATGGTTGGAAGACTGCTTTTGCGTCTCCTGAGAATGCTCCAACGTATCTACACGCACATAAGTTAATGCGTAAGATATGGGGCAATATGCCTACAATTAATGACATCAACACAGGTAAGTGGAAAGAGGTTGCAGAGACCGTGAATGAAAACTTCTTCTTCATTGACATGGAGAAGTACAATCTTGAGGAGGTGTTGAGTAAGGGTGCTGAGTTGGTGAAGCGTAAGGGTATAAAGTGCTTAGTGATAGACCCTTACAACAAGATAAGGTCTAACGATTCCCTTTCAGATGTGAACGTGTATACGATGGAGTACCTCTCCAAGATAGAGGTCTTTGCTAAGAAGTACGATGTTTTGGTTATTATTGTAGCTCATCCAACTAAGATGTACAGAAACCAAGAGGGTAATATTGAGGAGCCTACGATGTACAACATCAAGGGTGGTGGTGAGTGGTACGATGCGAGTTACCACGGAATATTAGTCCATAGAAACTACGAGGAGAACACGGTTAAGGCAAAGGTTTTGAAGGTTAAGTTTCAGAATCTTGGTGAGAACGGAGCAGAGGCTCACTTCACTTGGAACAAGAGTAGTGGTGAGTTTGTACCGAAGGAAAAGCCTGTTAGTGTAAACGAGTTGATGCCTTGGGAATAAAACCAAAAGACAAGAACCCGATGGGATACTACCTACCCACTGATTTAGAGATGAAGGCATCTTATTGGTGCATTGAGAATGGGGTGGGGGTGTCCCCACTGAGTGCTGGTTACGGCAAGGGTAGGTGGCATGTGGAGATAACAATAAATAAGAAGTCTAAAAAGTCTCCTGAGACATACGGCAAGGTTGAGATTTGGAAGAAGACATATGAGTTTAGGTTGTACTATTATAATAAATTTTTAAAGAAACAAAATGAAAAGTAAATATTCAAAGTACGAGAAAGAGGTTAGGTCAATGAGGGAGGACACTGGTCATGGCTCAGATACAATAGCTCAGACCATAAGCTCAAAGCATCCCGAAGATGAGATTAATGTTCACACCTTTGCAAGATACATTAGAAAAAAGGGTTGGATAAGACCGTCCATAGTGGATGAATCTATGCACAGGAATAACCTAAACCCTAGTGAGAACTGGAAGCTGTCTTGGGTAAAAGACAAGGTTACGGGTACATCCACCTTGGTTGTCAACCCAGACTACAAACACACTGAGTCTGTTGACTACGAGCAGATAAGGACTGAGATGATTTCAGAGATGAAGAAACTGTCCCCGAAGGTTGATAAGTACAAGAGAAAGAATAACAAAGACCCCCACTGCTTGGTCTTGGACATAGCTGACTTGCATATAGGTAAGTTGGCAACAAAGGATGGGTCTAACGATAACTACAACGTGGATGTAGCTATAGACCGAGCCATCAAGGGTAGTATACAGTTGATTGACAAGTCCGAGCCGTACAACATAGATAAGATATTCTTTATCATTGGTAACGATGTTTTACACATCGACAACGCAAAGACTAGAACCACAACGAGTGGTACACCACAAGACACCGATGGTATGTGGTACGACAACTTCAAGATAGCAAGGGGTGTGTATTGCCACATCATTAATATGTTATCAACTATAGCCGATGTGGAGGTTATTCACTGCCCATCTAACCACGACTACATGACTGGGTTTATGTTGGCTGATGCCGTCCACTGCTACTTCCACAACAACAAGAACATTACCTTCAACGTGGATAACAATCACAGGAAGTACACTAAGTACGGAAAGAATATGCTGATGTTTAGCCACGGAGATGGTTGTAAGATAGACCAGATACCATACCTGTCAGCACACGAAAGTTCTCAGATATGGTACGAGACGAAGTACAGGTACGGATACCTCCACCACATACACCATAAGGACTACTTTAAGTTTAGGAGTGGTAAGGACTATATAGGGATGACCGTAGAGTATTTACGTTCACCTAGTGGTACAGATAGGTGGCATGCAGACAACGGATACACTGGTGCTAAGGTTGCGCTTGAGGCGTTCATTCACCACCCAGAGAACGGTCAGGTGTGTAGACTAACACATAATTTTTGAATGAAATGAAAAAACTAATACTAGAACACTACGGAGACACTGAAGAAGTCTTGTTTGCCGATGGGTTTGACCATGCTATAGAGTACCTAGAGTTTAACACGTTTAGTGCCTACGTTGGGGAGAAGACACCTATCTGGGTAGAGACGTTTGACTGGGCGTTATGAAACACAACAACGACTTTAAGTACGATTTAGAGGTTGGTCAACTAAAAGAGTCTGAGCTTGGTGACATGCTATCTAACTCTAAGATAGAGGTTAAGTATGACTTGAGGGCTAAGGAAACTGGTAACGTGTTTGTAGAGTATGAGAGCAGAGGTAAGCCAAGTGGTATATCCACAACACAGTCAGACTTTTATTGCTTTGCCATTGCTCATTCATTTGTATTGATATCTTTGTCAGAGCTGAAGACACGATGCAGGAAGTACATCGGCACAAGGAGAGACGTAGTAGGGGGTGACAGCGACACAAGTAAAGGTATTCTCCTACCGATTAAAGATTTAATATGACCAATAAATGTGTTGTTTGTGGAGACCAAATAGCTATACTACTGAAGTCCAAGCAGGTATGTTACACCTGTTTGTCTAGTCAAAAAAAGAAGTTACCCAACATCACTAATCCAGAAAAAAACAAGTAATTATGATTATTACCAACATAAAGTCTATCATAGACAGGCAACAAGAAAAGGGTCTCAAGAAGTACGGCAAGACCGTTGACCAAGCAGACCTTTCCATCGAAGAATGGATTGAACACACCCAAGAAGAAATAGCTGATGCGTTGATATACCTAGAGTGTATCAAGCAGAAGATGATTGATAAAAGAAATTCAGATAAACTTATTGATATACTGTAGTGATTCGTAAGAGGAGGAGGAGTAAGAAGAGGGGTCCAGTAAGGGCTAGGAGGGTCACACACGATGGTATTAAGTTCGCATCTGGTCTTGAGAAGCATATGTATATGGCCTTAAAAAAGGCTAGGATAAAGGCTACCTATGAGGGAGAGACCTTTACACTGATAGATGGTTTTATGTTTGAGAGTTCCTCTTACGAAAGACAGACCAACGGCAAGAGGGATATGGTGGACAGGGGAAATAAAAAAATCCTCCCGATAAAATATACACCAGACTTTATTGGTGATGACTTTATAATAGAGTGTAAGGGTAGGGCTAACGAGTCGTTCCCAATGAGGTGGAAGTTGTTCAAGCGGTATGTAAATGAACACCTAAAAGGGGTGACCCTATACAAACCTCAGAATCAAAAAGAATGTGAAGTAGTAATTAGTTTAATAAAAGAAAAAAGAAAATGCAAGACAAAACAGGTTGGGAATTAAGTATTGGACTATACCCTGGAATATTATTTGGGTTTAGAAGCTACGCATCTGAGGGTGTTGATAGTGATGGTGATGAGTACACACAGACAACACATGTAGTGTATGTACCGTTTTTAGATGTATCACTAAGTATATATACATATTAACATGGGACTATTTGATAAGAGAATAGAGTACAAACCTTTTGAGTACCCTGAATACTACACGGACGGTTGGTTAAAACAAGCACAGGCTTTTTGGCTACACACCGAGATAAGCATGTCTGGTGATGTAAAGGATTGGAACGAGAAACTCACTGCCTCTGAAAAGAATTTGGTTGGTAATATACTACTAGGGTTCGCACAAACTGAATGTGCTGTGTCTGACTATTGGACACAGAAGGTTGTGTCTTGGTTTCCAAAACACGAAATACAACAAATGGCTATGATGTTTGGGTCACAGGAAACCATTCACGCTGTAGCCTACTCATACTTAAACGAAACATTAGGATTAAATGACTTTAAAGGATTTTTGCACGAAAGTGCTACTGCCAACCGTTTTAACAACCTCATGGATGTGGATAGCTCTAGTCATACTGACATGGCTAAATCACTCGCAATATTTAGTGCCTTTGCCGAGGGTGTTAGCTTATACTCTGCTTTTGCCGTTCTGTATAGTTTTCAGTTACGAAATCTACTTAAAGGTATCGGGCAACAAATGAAGTGGAGTGTTCGAGATGAATCGCTTCATAGTAAGATGGGTTGTAGGTTGTTTAACCAAATGTGTAAGGAGGATGAAAACCTAAGACCTTTGGTTAAGGACGATGTTATTAATGCAGCGACCATGATGATGGAACTCGAACATAAATACATCGACAAGATGTTTGAGATGGGTGACTTAGAAAACCTAAAGGCATACGATTTAAAGCAGTTTATAGTAAAGAGAACAAATGAAAAAATCAAGGAACTTGGGTACGAAAAGTCTTTTGAATACGATGAGGAATCTGCATCTAATCTTGATTGGTTTTATCATCTTACGGGTGGTCACACCCACACTGATTTCTTTTCTATACGCCCGACAGACTATAGTAAGGCGAATGAAGGAGAAGACTTTGCGGATATTTGGTAAATAATTAAATTAAATACAATGAAAGAAAGTACACTAATAGAAATGCAAAAGAAGGTTGAGTCACTTACTCGTGTGGTTCAACACATAATAAACGAAAACCAAAGGCTCACTGAGATGTCTGTTGGTACACTTGAGTTAATCAAGATGATGCCAGACTACGATAAGGCATTAGAGGACCTAAAAGAAAAGAACCTAGAACAAATCAAAAAAGAAAAAGAAGATGTCAAGTCACAGGTGGGTGAAGGGTAGGGACTACCCGAATTGGGCTGAGTCAGACGTATATAAGAAAACAATAGCTGGTGGATACCTCATAAACGATGAGACACCAAAGGATGCTTATTGGAGGGTGGCCAATACTGTTGCTGCACATTTAGAGCGTCCTGAGATGGCTGAAAGATTCTTTGAGTACATATGGAAAGGTTGGCTTTGTTTAGCGTCCCCTGTACTTTCTAACACAGGTACAAACAGGGGTCTACCAATCAGTTGTTTTGGTATTGATGTCGCTGACTCTATAGCCGACATTGGTGGTAAGAACTTAGAGATGATGCTACTCGCAAAACATGGTGGTGGTGTGGGTGTTGGTATAAACCAGATACGACCTGCTGGTGCTAGTATAAAAGGTAACGGGACATCTGATGGTGTTGTACCATTCTGTAAGATATACGACTCTAGTATACTAGCCACCAATCAAGGGGCTGTTAGACGGGGTGCAGCGAGTGTTAACCTAAACATCGAACACGAAGACTTTGAGGACTGGTTAGAGATAAGGGAGCCAAGGGGTGACGTTAATCGGCAGTCACTTAACCTTCATCAGTGTGCTGTTGTTGGGGATAAGTTTATGCGTAAACTCCTTGACGGTGACACTGAGGCTAGAACCAAATGGGGTAAGCTGTTACAGAAGCGTAAGGCCACAGGTGAGCCGTACATAATGTTCAAGGGTAATGTAAACAAACAGAACCCAGAGCAGTACAAGAGGCTTGGTTTGAAGGTACACATGACAAACATTTGCTCTGAGATTACTTTACACACTGATGAGAGCCACAGTTTTGTGTGCTGCCTATCAAGTTTAAACCTAGCTAAGTATGATGAATGGAAAGACACTAACCTTATATATGATGCGACATGGTTCCTTGATGGGGTACTTGAGGAGTTTATACAGAAGGCGAAAGGAAAGATTGGCTTTGAAAACTCCGTGCGTTCTGCTGAGAAGGGACGTGCCTTGGGACTGGGAGTACTCGGATGGCATACTTACCTTCAGGAGAAGGGACTACCTTTCGAGGGTTTACTATCGCAGTACGAGACTCGTAGAATATTTAGCCAAATCAAGATTGAAACAGAGAGAGCTTCTATGGCTCTTGCAGAAGCTTTCGGTGAGCCGCTTTGGTGCGTTGGTACAGGAATGCGGAACACCCACCTTCGTGCTGTTGCTCCCACTGTATCTAACTCGAAACTTAGTGGTAATGTTAGTCCTGGTATCGAGCCTTGGGCGGCCAATGTCTTTACAGAACAGTCACTCAAGGGTACGTTTATTAGAAAGAATCCTAGTCTAGAGAAGGTGTTAAAGCAAAACGACTTAAACAACGATAAGGTGTGGGGTAAGATTCTTGAGGACGGTGGTTCTGTTCAAGGGGTGAATGAGTTGGACGATGTCTTACTTGGTAAGCATAAGATTCCAGCCAAGGAGGTGTTCAAGACGTTCAAGGAGATTAACCAACTAGAGGTTGTGAACCAAGCTGGTATACGTCAGCAGTACATAGACCAGAGCGTTAGTCTTAACCTAGCGTTCCCATCAACGGTTGACCCTAAGTTTATTAACAAGGTTCACCTTGACGCATGGAAGAAGGGTATAAAGACCCTTTACTATGTGAGGACTGAGTCTGTACTTAGGGGTGATATTGCAGCGAGTGCTACAGATGAAAACTGTATAAGCTGCGATGGATAAATAATTATGCTATACGCATATGTATGTATGACATATGTGTATATATTTGTGATTGATTTGTGATTTGGTTTAGGAGGGGGTGTTGTGTCCATATCGTAACACACCCCCCTTTTTTTATTTCTTAATCGGATTTAATTTTACGTCAACACTATTTCTAGCTATTTGACTACGCATTGGGCCGCTAATACCATAGTCATACATTTTCTTTTTAATATCTCTATCACTCACACCTAAAGATATTAATGCTTGGTATAATTTTACAGCCTCTTGATAGTCTTCATCCATTGCCTTCTTAGAGGCTCGGATTACCTTATTAATATCTTCTTGAGTTTCATAGTCATCCATGTTATACTTAATTGAATTGTATGCACTCTTTGATTCTTGAGCCTTCTTTTGTATGTCTCCAAACTTAAACCCAGCCTGCTCTAGCGATTTTACTTCATGCAGTTTGAATCCAGTAAACTGACCTAACGCCTCATTAAGTTTATTCTCTGATTGAATAATCTTTCTGGTTGAGGTCATAGCCCCTGGCTCAAATGTCTTACCGAGTTGAAGTGCTATTTTTCCAGATACCTCAAATGGTGTGTCTGTGTTTCTCCAAATTTTACCACCGTAGTCGTTTTCGTTACTTGATATATTCCTAAGTGTATTAAGTAGTATATCCTCTGAAACAAATGGTCCTGTTAGTTCTCCAAATATTTCAGAAAACCCTTCTCCAGTTTTAGTGAAGTTTTTTGTTGCGTTAACAACCTTAAATATACTTCCGTATGGGTCAGATGCAGATATACTTACATATGTGAAATTACCATTTGGCTTTACTTCTCGAACTGATATGTCTGAATTTGTATCCCAGAATGGTAGAAGCGTTCTTATCTTTTCTGATAATCCATCCTCGTCATCATCATCTCCTGGAATTAATGGTATACCAAGTAGTGATATTAACCCATACTTGAACGCTTGAAATCCAACGATGCTCATCAGCCTCATAACCCCCCTCTTTTGAACTAATTTTTTCCCAGTCTCGGAAATTCCAGGTATATCCCCCTTAATCTCCTGAATAGCTAAAGCAACGGTGTTGTATGCTGTTCTGTAAGCCTCTATCTGGAATGAAATAAACGTACCAGTAATTGGAAAAGCCTTTAAACCTTTACCAAGACCACCAATTCTACCATAATTTGGTAGTATGTTTTTAATTATCTCAGCAACATATTCATTAACCGTTGATTGTTGAGATGCATCTAATTGGTTGTATGATTTGCCATCGAAAAGAATCTTGCTGTAATTTAGTTTTTCTTTTTCGTAGGCCACAATCTTAAACATATCATCCTCATACTGATACGCCTCTTGTGCCTTTTGCCCGAACTTTTTAACACCCTTCCCAACCTTACTTAACATGTTATCGGTCTTTTTATCAATCCTCTTATTCAAAGCCTTCTCAAAGGAATCTTCACCCTCAAAAAATGATTTTATTTCACCAATAGTAGCTCCCTGACCTATGATACCAGCCCTAACCCATTCATCCATCTTAGCCTCTTGCTCCGCTGTCAATTCTTTTCCAGAAAATTGTTTAACTAATGCTATAAATGGTTGTTGATATTCTCTTGGGTCTAGATACCCATTCTGAGCCATAAAGTACATGTTACCTATTACGTTCTTAGCGTGTGTTCCATACGATAGGATTGTTTTATTGTACTTAACAGCGCCAACACCCTTCAACCAATAACTATATAGCCACCCAATCTTAGGCATCCCAGAAATCATTCTATTTAATTCTATATCCTTAAATGCTTCCTTTACTTCTTTTGGAGCATACAACCCATCCAATGGATTCATACTAGCATCACCCTTAAATGTTATTTTTTCATAACCTTCTGGTATTTTTTTACCAGCCTCTTTCTCAAACAACCATACACCTAGCCCAGCATCCCTTATCTTGGTTAAGTATTTTTGATTTTCAACTAGATTGGCTATTTTGAAAATACTCATAGCGTAATTATAACCAGGGTCTGTGTACTCACCCATTAAGGCTCTAATAGCAGGTGGTATATCCTTTCTCCTTTTGAGTGAGCTAAGGTCTTTTTTACCAACTTTAGGCTGTGCAAATAAGATGTACTCATTCACATCCCTTTTCGATAAAATACTGTCTATAATGTCATCTACATGCATGGTTAGAGCTTCGTCCTCACTCACGTTATCTCGGTCCATTATTTTTTTTACAGAAGCCTTGTTCGATAATATTCTATTCTTGCGTCTGTTATATTCAGACTCTGTTATCTTACCGTCTTTTAGTTGTTGGTCTAGCTCCTTTATACCGTTTAGACTATTGTAGTAAGCCTCTCTTAAATGGTTCTGTGCCGCTGTTATAACTTGTTCACTAACCTCTTCTTTCCAATTTTTGTTGTCGAAAACTTGATACGAGCGATTCATGTATACACCGATGTTAGCTAGTATGTTTTCACGGCTGCTCTCTGCCTTTATCACACCTGAGTCCACAAGTTTTAAACTAAGAGAATCAATATGAACCCTCATAGCTTCAGCAATCTGAGCAATGTCATCTGGAAGTTCATTTCTCCAAAAATCTCTTTCCTCCGCATCCCTCATAAATTCGTCTACAGCATCTATCAACTCATCTCTTTTATCTTGAGACTTGTATTTATTGATAGCACGATTTAAGTTTTCTGCCATCATTTTAGCCTGTCTTAACTCAGCGGAAATAGATGACTCCATTGCTTCCTTAGCCAAGAACATAGTCTGTGGTCTAAACTTACGAGCAGATAAAGCAGCTCTTCTACGGTAGTCGAGCCATTTTACAACCTTTTTACCATCTTTATTCCAAATCTTTTCAGCATCGTAAGCACCAGAGGTAATCTCTTCCTCCGTATAACCTAACTTAATTAAGTGATTCTTAACAGCTATAGCTGGTACACCCTTTTGCATACCCCATTCAAACGCATCCTTTACTTTGCTTTTTGGCTTTTTTCTTCTTTGCTTTCTTGTTACAGTTTCTCCAGCTTCAGATACACCAGTGTATAGAGATAGAGCTATCGAAGTATATGGATTAACAATTAAATTAGAGTATCCATTTTCTTTGAGCCATTTAGAAATCATTCCCTTATCTACTATTGTAGCTCTAACAAGTCCTAATGGATTTCTTTTTGGTGTTTCTTTTACAAACTTTGTGTTGTTAGCCTCATTGTAAATATCTATACCCTTTTGCTCTGGATAACCCATGAGTGGGAATAGTTTGTTGACATCATATGCGGAATCGAGTAAAAAATTTCCTTGAGATTTAAAACTTGAATTAAACTGAGCATGGTCAACACCTAATTTAGCGTGGTTTATTTGACTCTCCAAAGATTCTGATGGGTCATAAAAAAATCCTGAAAAAGTTTTCTTTGATACAGTTTTTCCTTTTTCGTTTTGAAGACGCTGCTGTTGTATTCCTTTTAAAAATCTTTCGTCAATAAATCTATTCCAAAAATCATTTAAAAAATAACCAGATTCAGCTAGACTTTTCTTGAAATTTACGTTCTTTCCTGTTTTCGATGCTAATTCTTTGTTGGATAATAAATCTTTATTTAAGTTAACTCTAAAACCAAAAGAAAAATCTTTAGATGCTAGTTTTTTCGCAATATCTAACCTGCCTTCACGGGTTTTAAACTTACCGTCTTCAACCATTTTTAATAAAGCATCTTTAGATTTTTTATCTCGTAAGCCGTCCTCTGTTTTACCGACTTTAGCAGACTTAATTGCTTTTACAAAATCTTTTTCTGCTTGTCTTAACCCGCCCTTGTATTTTTTATTTACTATAGATTCATCTAGACCCTCCATAATATATTCAGCAGCATACCATTCACCTAGCATTGTCTCACCATTTTGAGATGCCACAAAAACAGCTATTGGTTTTCCTTTATGCTCTGGATTCTTTCTATCTCTTTCAGCAACTAAATCAGATGCCGCTGTTTTTAGCTGAGATATTTTTTTGTCTTCACTTGCCGCAAAACCTATATCATCTTTTACATTTTGTTCTATAAACGTATAATCTATACCACCTTGCAAAATCAATTCCCTGCCATTAAGGGTAACTTTACCAACCTTAGTGCCGTCACTATTTATAAAAATAGCCGCCCCACCAGACTTTTCTAAAACGTCATCAATTGATGTCTTTTCTGGGTAAATCATTTTAACCCCATCTACTTTAGGAGGCGTAGTGTCAAAGTCCTCGACTTTTGCTTGTTTGCTTTTTCTTATACCTGTACCACCAAGTATTTGAGAGCCTGGAGTAGATATTTCCTCCTCCATTATTAATGATGTTGCAGCCTCTTGTCCTAGCTGAGTTAAACGAGTTAAATCTTGTTCGGTTAATACACCTCCCTCACTCATCTTTTTAGCGACAAAGTTTAACGCATCTATAGTTGCGGCATCTGTGTTGTTTAATCCAACAGTAGACAATGAAACTCCTTTTGGTTTCAATCCAAGCATCTCAGCTAGTTTTTGCAACCACCTTCTGATTATACTTTTGGTTTCATTGTTTTGTTCGTTGTAATTATTTGCTAGTATACCAATCAATTCAGCTATGTACTCCTCTGATTGAAGAGGTGTTTCGTAAAGTTCTGTAAACGCTTCAAGCTCTCTTTGTAACTTTTTGGTTGCAGTTTTCTTTACAGCTTCAACCATTCTAGAAGTGACAGCTCTAGCCATTGTGTTTGGTAGTCCAGCCGCCACTAACACCGCATGTAATCCTTCGTGAAATACGGTTGTAACATCGGCTGAATCTGGATTCAACACAATAACATAAGTTCCGTCCACCCTCGTAAATAAACCCTTAGACCTATCCTCTTTTTTCTCTTCCTGTTCACCAGCAAACCTTGCAAACATGTCTGAGTCCTCAGCTACGGAGATAACTATATTTGGCATTACCTCACTTAGTGATTGTTCAAGTAAGTCAACGGCCCTTTCAACCTTATCTAGTCTTTGATTATCTTTTTTGGTTATACCTTTCCTTGATGCTTTTCTTTTAGACTTATCAAGACCTAAAAACTTATTTAGTTCAGATACTTGCTCTTCAGTTAACTCTGTTGTGGTCTCGACACCTTCTGTATCAACAGTCGGGGCAACTTTTCCTTGTGCTAACAGGTAATCTGCCTCTGATTGTGATATTGTGACTTTGTATGTTGTTTTTGACGCACCACGTTTTTCTGTAACATTAATTGTGGAACTGACTTTGTCTTTAAATATATCTGGTATTGATTGCTTATTGGGGTATGTGAATGTGACAACTCTTCCTTCTGAGATATCCTTAAGCTTCTGCTCTCCTGTGGGAGCCTCTTCTACAGCCTCCGTAACAGGAGTAGTTAATCCTAACCTTTCCCTTTGTTTGTTTGTAAGACGCTCAAGCATCTTAGGGTTCATAAAATCAGCACCGATTCTTTCTCCTGTCTTTTCTACTACATCTCCTTGACTTTCATTTGCTAATGCGTTTTTGACGGCTTGCTCTGCTGTAATACCATCTCTAATAACTATATCATTGTCTGCAAGGTTTACGTCAAAGGCACCTGAGTCATCAATAAGAGTTCCATCTGAATCAAACCTTTTAACTCTTGCACCTGTACCAAAGGAGCCATCTAAGTATGTTCTTACAGTTACCTCTTGTCTACCTCCATCTTCATCAGTTACAGTAAATGTTTCTTCTTTTAATGGAACTCTATTATCTGAAAAAGCAGGCTTAGCTTCCTCAACAGGAGCAGCCTCTTCGGTAGGAGCAAGACTCTTCATCCCTTCAGGTTTAACTAATACAGGAAGGTCTATAGAAATACTATATTGATTAGGTGCCTTTCCCCTAGGTTTTTTCCCTGGCTGTGGGGGGATAGGGGGTACTTTTGTTTCTATTATTTTTGTGTTTATTCCTGGGTATGCTTCTTTTATTTTAGCAATCTCTGCCTCTGCGGCAGATTTATCAGTAGTTTTAAAGGGTCTATAAGCAGCTTCCCCTTTTTCTTTTACAGATTCTTTTGTTGCGTCACTATATTTTGTAGGTCTTGTTACTACATTCCCATCTTCATCTACTTTTTCTACAAGTCTCGATTTATTGTAAGATTTTAAACCACCTGTAGATATTGTTGAAGTTTCAACAACTTCTACATTGTCAGGTAATGCATTCTCTGCGGATGTAATTATGTTTTTAAACTTACCACTTTCAGAGGCTTGCATTTTAGCAGTAAACATATCAGTTGGCTTACCATTTTCGTAAACCCTTGTGTAACCTACAAAATTACCTTTATTTGTAGCGGTAATAATAACGTCCACACTATTTGTTTCAGGATTTACATAGGTCGCTGTTGTGACCCCATTTTTGTCGGTAGTTGTAATGTCTGAAATGTCAGCCGCTTTGTAAGGCAGTTTCTTATCTGTGTGCTGGTCTCCAAATAAATTCTTCTGTTCTTTAGTTCTATTAGCTAATCTTTGTGCTGCGGTCTCGACATCTTCTGTATCAACAGTCGGGGCAACTTCCTCAACAGGAGTAGCTTCTGTTGCAGCCTCAACTCCCTTTGCCATCTGCTCTAAGATGCCCCCAAATTCATCTGCGTTTCTAGCTACTATGTCTACCCCAAACTCTGGTAATACCACATATGGATTATTTGTAACAAACTCAATAGCTTGCTCTTCATTCATAATTATAGCTGGACTTTTTCCAATTTTAACCGAAACAAAAGAGCCACCAGTCTCTGGGTTATTTAAAAAATCTTGTGCGTTCTTTTTAAGTGCGTTTGCTTGTTCGGTCAATGTAGCTCTCGTTACCTTATCGTCCGTGATAGACTCAGCCTTATCATACAATTCATTTGCTCGATTAGACAAAGCAAAGTATGTATTCATTTGTTCTTCAGTTAGATTTAAGCCTTTTACATTTCTTAAAAATCCTTCTGCCGTCTTTGAGTATGTATATAATTTACCAAGTTCTTCTTCTGTTATGGCACCATTTTTTTGAAGTGTGGCTAACCAAGAGTTGGTGAAGTTTTTACCAAATTGATTCATTGACGCAAAAATCTTTTGACGTATAAATGAGTCAGTGTTATCGACTAGCCCTGCCCTTGTTTTTACAATGATTTCCTTTGCAAGCTTATCTGCTTTTTTATCCATCATAAACTCGGTGACGGCCCTGGTACTACCACCTAAAAAAAACGACCCTGGAGCAACCTCTAAAAATGTTGACTTCACTAACCCAGGCGTTATCAGTTCCCCAAATCCTCTTGCAGAAATCTCTTCTCCAGACATAACAGACTGCATAATTTTCTGCTCTTGAGCTGTTTGTCGTGTTTCTTGAACCGTCTCTGTAGCTGAAGACTCAAGGCCAACAATACCAATTTTAGCCGCTTTAGATGACACACCTCTTAACGCTTTACCAACGTATGGAAGACCATCAAATAAGTATGTCCACCAGTTACCCATCTGAGCCTTCCACATAGCTTCAGCACCCTGCTCACCTTTTAGTAAACTTCCAGTCTCTTTGATAATATCTCTCTTAATACCACCAGCCATATCTACAGATTCGGATAATAATGAAGCTGTAGCAACCGCAGACATTGCTGGAATAGTACCCAGTCCACCAGTAGCAGCACCAGTTATACCCCCAACAACGATAGATGTAGTAGCAGAGCCAGCTAACCTACCAACACTTTTAACAACGGCTGGAACATTAGCTAAATCAGACCAATCCTCAACCCTTTCATCAGCAACAGAAAATGAGGTCATCATCTCATCACCTAGCTCTGTCATCCAAGGTAGATTAAATAATGTTCCTTTACTAGATACAGCTCTACCAAGCTCTGTGTAATAAGATTTTCCTAAAGAAGTGACCAATGAGGTTGCACTACCAAACATTAAAGACTGTAGGTTCTCTTGTGCTTTCAAGTATGCAAACTCACCCTCGTCTACCTCTTCATAAATTTTTTTCATGGAGGACTGTAGCTTCTCAACATCAGATGGGTCCATTGGGTTATCCAAAAGAAACTGATTAAAGCCTCCCTCTATTTTTTTATAATATTCTTTTGAAACTTCTTCTATGTCTTTTTTATTGTTTTCAATTACAAGGTTATTGGATGATTCAAGTTCAGAGTATAGTTGTGTATTGTAGTCTTTAAGCTGCTTGTTTGCTTCTTTATTTGTTATTATACCCTGTTGAACTTGAGATATAAGCTCTTGTTTGTATAAATCTACATCTGAGTTATAATCTAAAACTAATTTATTTAGCCTTGATTGTGCGTTATTATTAATTGAGTCTACAGTTGAAACAAGCTCTGCTCTGTATTTTATACCATCATCATTTGTAGATTCAAACTCACTTAGTGATTCAGTTCTGTAATTAGAAAGTATGTCTTGAATTTCAGCATCTGATTCTATCTTTTCTTTTATTTTCTTTGTTTTATCGTATTCCTCAGCTTCATTAAGTATTTTTTCGTAAGCTATTTGCCTAACACCAGGATTTCCATCAGCAATTGATTCAGCTACTTTATCTGCTAAATCAGCAACTTTATCAACATCGGCTCTCCTTATTCCATTAAAATCAATTTCGGTTAGGTCGTAAATATCCACACCCTCTATTTCTTTAAAAATATCCTCCGATACTCTACTTTCAAGTTTATATACCTCTGGCCTTAATTTTTTACCAATCGCACTGCTATAACCTACATCCTTCACAGCTTGTACAGCGTCTCCAACCAAACTATAGTCGTTGGTTTTTTCTGCCTTATACACTATTGCGGCAGCCCTCTCCTCTTCAAGCCTTTCTATTTGTTTTTTAGCTTCGGTTCTTTGTGGTTGAGTCAACCCACGAGTGGAAAGAATAAAGTTTGTTTGTTTTTCTCTTTTTCCAATATCAGTTAAAGCACTATCTAGTTGCTCTACATTGTAAGATGGGTAATCAATTACATGCTTTGGTAAATCAGGTATGTCCGCTGATATTAATAACTCTTCGGTTTCTTTTAGTTTTTTAGCGGCAGCCTCTCTTGCCCCAGATAAGTATTCATCAGTTTCTGGAACACCAAACCTATCTACATCAACGATAGGCTTCTCTAAAGGCTCTGTAGGCTGCTCTTGTTGCTCTACAGAACCTTCGGTAAAATTTACAGGTTTGCCCTCCTCTATACCCACACCTAACACATTGTTAAACTCATCGTAATCAGTAAACCCTAGGTCAGGATTTGAGTTTTCAAAAAACACTTTCCTAGCGTTTTCATCACTCATTAAACCTTTAAACTCATCGTAATCAGTAAATCCTTTATCTGAAGCGTAATTTTCAAATAAAAACATTAATTGTTTTTCGTTCATGTTATTTACTTTTTTGTGCTTCTTTCATTTGTTCAGCAAGACTTTTTTCACCCCCCGTTTCAGTTTTCTCGTTTGTTGTTCCAGTTTCTGCATTGGAGTAATATTCTAGTATTTTATCACCATGTTGCTCAA
>Ga0222719_10001813_pt1 | contig 20236 bp, 18 predicted proteins | sample C33_34DmetaG_FD_165039 | JGI IMG/M metagenome (GOLD analysis project Ga0222719, IMG submission 165039) | Estuarine water microbial communities from San Francisco Bay, California, United States - C33_34D | ecosystem: Environmental > Aquatic > Marine > Unclassified | place: USA: California... | reverse complement strand
AATTTGTCTATGGTAACCAAGGAGCAACACGTCTTGACTTAGTACCAGCATTGGCCTGGGATATGCTCGGTATGGATGTGAAGCACGTGATGGGTGTCAAAGGCCGTGGGGGCGGACGTAAAATGTTCGAATCAGGTGAGGCGACCATTGATTATCAAACGTCAGCAGCGTACCTGAAAAACTCAGCCCCACTCGTAGAACAGGGCAAAGCGGTCGTCATGATGAGTTGGGGAGCGTTAGATGGTAATGGTGACATCATCAGAGATCCAACCTTCCCTGACATCCCAACCTTTAAGGAGGTTTGTGAGAAGACAGATGGATGTGCAACATCAGGACCGAAGTGGGAGGCATGGAAAGCCTTCTTCGCAGCGGGCTTCCCGATGCAGAAGGCCGCTTTCTTGCCAGCCGGGACATCAAATGACGTGATTGCAACGTTTAACGCGGCATTTAAGAAAGTCGTGAATCGTCCAGATTTTGCAGAAATCTCAGCGAAACGTTTGGGCAAGTACCCCGTCTACACAGGTGCGGCAGCAGGGAAGGCTCTTCAAAAAGCTCTGAAAGTATCTCCAGAGGCGAAGCAGTTCATCAAAGACTACCTCAAAGATCGCTTTGGCGTAGAGCTGAAGTAAATAGCCTCAAAGAACGACCGCCGCCATTTCTAATGGCGGCGGTTACCGCATTTAAGGACTTTTGATTCGTGGAACTTTTCGGCCTGGCTCTGGGTGCATTATCTGACGCCTGGGTATTGATACTGCAACCGACAACATTAGGGTATCTCGCTTTTGGTGTTGTGATGGGAATATCCATCGGTATATTTCCGGGTTTAGGAGGAATTGCCGGATTATCATTAATGCTGCCCTTCATGTTTGGTCTAGATCCTGTCTACGGGTTAGCCCTGATGATCGGTCTGGTTGCGGTCGTACCTACGTCTGATACCTTCGCGTCAGTATTGATGGGTATACCCGGATCATCTTCCTCCCAGGCAACCGTACTTGACGGATTCCCTTTAGCAAAAAAAGGACAGGCCGCACGCGCATTATCAGCCGCTTTTTCATCATCATTATTTGGCGGGATCGTTGGTGCCGCGTTTTTAACCATTTTCATCCTAGTGGCGAGGCCAATCGTTCTGATGTTCCAATCACCGGAACTACTCATGGTCGCGATTTTCGGTGTCTCAATGGTGGGAATTCTCGCGGGACGAGTAGCACTCAAAGGATTAGCCGCAGCCGGCCTCGGTATGATGGTCGCCATGATTGGTGAAGGTCCCTTCAATGGCGAGCCAAGACTTACGAGCTATGATTATCCGTATTTCCTAGATGGTCTAAAACTCGTAATCGTAGGGCTTGGCATCTTTGCGATCCCTGAAATTATTGCGTTACTGAGGAAAGGACAATCTATCAATGAACGAGAGACCTTGGGAGCCGGATGGTTCGATGGTGTAAAAGATTGGTGGACCCATAAATGGCTATCTGTGCGAAGCTCTCTCTTGGGCGTTGCTGTTGGCGTTATTCCTGGCTTAGGAGGATCTGTTGTCGACTGGATCGCCTATGGGCATGCGGTGCAGTCAACAAAACATAAAGAAAAGTTTGGATCTGGTGAAATTCGAGGTGTAATTGCACCAGAGAGCGCAAATAACGCCAAAGAAGGTGGTGGTCTTGTTCCTACGTTACTGTTTGGTATTCCCGGCTCCGGGAGTATGGCTATCTTCATCGGCGCGCTGGCACTCCTCGGACAAGGTGAGCTCGAACCTGGCCAACAAATGCTCACCGAAGATCTCGACATTACTTACGCGATCGTATGGATGCTCGCGCTAGCTAACGTCTTAGGAACGGCCCTATGCATTGCTCTATCGAACCCAATCGCTCGATTGACGAACATTCGGTTTGTCCTGATCGCCCCCTTTGTATTCATGATCGTCTCGTTCGCCGCGTTTCAGTCAGGACAAAACTTGTTAGATCTCGCTGCGCTGATGGGGATCGGGCTTATTGGTATTCTTTTGAGGCGATTCGATTGGTCTCGCCCCGCTTTTCTCATCGGATTCGTTTTAGCGAAGCCAGTCGAGCAGTACTCGAACAACGCCTACCAGATCTCTACGTTCCGAATGGATCAGGGGCTTCAGGCAGTGCTCGATTACCTATTGAGCCCTATCGTTTTGGTATTGATCGCTATTACTCTCCTGTCGGTTGTTATAGGCATAAGGCAAGCGAAAAATATCCAAGCCGAGGGCGAGGTACCCGCTGGCTTAAAACGATCACCAATGGCTTTCCTTGTAACCCTCCTTGTATTCACGGGATGGTTCATGTTCGAGATGTACACGATTCCTAACTATGCCTGGGTAGACGCAGTATTCCCGGTCGTTATTTCTACCTTTACCTTCGGTTGTTTAATGGGACTTGGGGCTCTCATGATTTTAAGGCCAGAGGATGATCTAATCTTCGCGGACAGAGAGCTTGAGGTAGACAAAAATCAGCACTCGTTCTGGGGAACACTGGGCTGGTTCGCGGGCTTGTTAGTACTGACCTCACTGACCGGATTCATCATCGCATTGTCCATTTTCCTGTTGTGCTTCTTCTTGATACGAGCGCGAGAATCTTTATCTAAGTCGCTGATTTATAGTCTAAGCGGGCTCGGTTTCATGATGTTTATGGGTTGGCTACTAAACCGAGACTTCCCTCCGGGCTTACTCCAAGAGTTTGTCAATCTGCCGTGGCCTCTTACCTAGCGAATGTGGCCTTTTGTTTTGTGAGAACGTAATCGATGCAACAAAAATCTATCCCATTTCTTCTGATGCGAGGTGGATCCTCTCGTGGTCCGTTTTTTAATCGAGGCGATCTACCAACTGATTTGGAGAAATTGTCTGAGGTTTTAATCTCGGTGACAGGATCCGGTCACCCGCTGAATATTGATGGTGTAGGCGGCGGTAATGCAGTAACAACCAAGGTCGCTATGCTCTCAAAATCTGAGGATAACTGGGCCGATGTTGACTACTTTTTTGCGCAAGTCAGTGTCGAAAAGCAGCTCGTCGATTACAAGCCAACCTGTGGAAACATGCTTACCGCTGTCGGACCAGCGGCTATCGAAATGGGGCTTGTCCCAGTAAAGAACTCGGTCACAGAAATCAAAATCAGAGCGGTCAACACTGGCGCCAAGATCATTGCGCGAATACAGACACCGGGTGGCGACGTTAGCTACTTTGGTGATACAAAGATTGACGGTGTTCCAGGAACTTCGGCCCCCATCGAGCTGCTTTTCTTGGAGGTCGCTGGTTCATCAACTGGTCACCTGTTTCCGACGGGTAGCGCACTAAACCGTGTACAAGATATCGAGGTCACTTGCATGGACGTTGCCATGCCAATGGTGATAGCTCGTGCATCAGACTTTGGGCTCAGTGGAATGGAAACTCGAGAAGAACTCGACGCGAACAAAGAATTTTTTAAGCGAATGGAGTCGATCAGAATCGAAGCCGGTGAACTAATGGGAATGGGCGACGTCTCTCAAAGCGTTACCCCAAAATTCGGTCTGCTCAACTCCGTAGGTGGAATCAACAACATCGGTTGCAGATACTTCATGCCTTGGGAAACTCACCCCACGGTAGCCGTCACTGGAAGCCAGTGTCTCGCCTCTTGTGCGCTCGCCAGAGGAACAATGGCTGAAGGCTTGATGCAGACTGATGGTTCGTCTCCAGCTCTTGTGACTCTCCATCACCCGATGGGGACGATGGACGTTTTAATTGACTATTCAACTGTTGGCGATGATTACATCAACAAGTCAGCTGGATTGGTTAGGACCGCGAGGAAGATTGCTAGCGGTGAGATCTTCGCACACCTAGCAGAGTAGCCAGCAATATGGAGCCCATCTACCTGGCGATCATCGCATTCTGCAGCTCGCTGTTTACTGCATGTGCGGGCCTAGGGGGAGGAATCCTACTGCTCGCAATGATGCTGCAAATTTTTCCACCGAGCGTCGTGATCCCGCTTCATGGGATCACACAGTTTTTTTCAAACGCGAGCCGCGCCCTAATACTCAGGAGCTTTGTCGTTCGAGAGTACGTTGTTCCATTTACAATCGGCTCGTTGCTCGGAGTGATTGTTTTTATTCCGCTGATTACTCTGGTGGACCAAGTGATGGGTTCGTTGATCCTCGGGGTCTTTATCCTCGTGGCTACCTGGAGACCCACTTATCTCAAGCTCAGATCAGTCCACGCAACGATCAGTGGGGCAATCACTGGCGGGTTGGGATTAATTTTGGGGGCGATAGGCCCCCTAGCGATGTCCGCCCACCCGAAAGAGAACTGGCTCAAGGAACAAATTGTCGCAAACCACGCGGCCGTGATGGCATGTCAGCACGGTCTGAAGGTCGTTGCATTTGCTGCGATAGGGATCGATCTACTCGAATACAGTCGCGAACTCATAGGTTTAATTCTAGGTGCTGCGGCCGGCACATTTGTTGGAACTAGATTGTTAAAACGAATCAGCGATGATCGGTTTAGAGTGATACTCAATGTAGTCCTAACCATCCTTGCTGTTCGCATGATATACGAAAATGTACTGACGCTAGCTTTGGATTGATGTGATGAAAGCATTTGAATTTTTCGCCCGGTGTATTTTAAACCAGAAGGTTAAACACTGTTTCGCTCTTCTCGGCGACGCAAACATGCAAGTCGCGGCAACGATGACAGACCTAGGTGTTACATTCACCTACGTGCAACACGAGCACTGCGCCGTCGCAGCATCGATGGCCTACGCCAGAAAAACCGAGAAAGTCGGAGTGTCGACCGTAACCTGTGGTCCTGGGCTCACGCAGATCATGACAGCGCTGCCGGCCGCCGTTCGGGCCAGGATACCTCTGGTTATTTTCGCTGGCGAGTCACCATTGAATAAGAGCTGGTACAACCAACAAATTGAGCAGAGACCATTCGTCGAGGCTACCGGTGCACGATATATCCAGCTTCATACATGTAAGCGATTTGAGAAAGGTATCCAGGAAGCATTTCTAATAGCTGTACGCGACCGGTTACCGGTCGTGGTAGGTACACCGTTCGACCTTCTTCATGGAGATATAGCTGAGCCACCCAAGAATGAGACTCCATTACACGAGATTTACAAAAAATCAGTAAGCATGCCCTCGGGTAAGTCTCAAGAAATCAAAAATTTATCTGAGTTATTGAATGTTTCTCGTAGGCCAATAATCATGGCAGGCCTAGGTGCAACCAGGCCTGAAACTGCACAACACATCACTCTCCTTGCCGCAAAGTGTGACGCACTTCTTACGACGACGTTACCTGCCAGAGGCTTATTTTATGACGACCCGTTTTATCTTGGGGTTTCTGGTGGATTCGCGTCACAGGTGACACGAAAATTCTTAGCCGAGTCAGACCTCATCGTAGCATTTGGGGCATCGATCTCGAGCCACAATTCAGACCAGCAAAAACTATGGCCGAACGCGAAGGTCATACAGATCACACTAGACCCGCAGCAATTCTTTCAAGGAAACACAGTCGCTGACCAAATCATTGTTGGTGACGGGGGTCAGATTGTTACTGAACTCTTACCACTGATCCAATCAAAGACCTGCGTTAATCGTACAGATGAGAATGCAGACCTGATTCAACAGACACCTATCGACGATTCGGACTGCCTAACTTACACCGATGGAGTGAATCCGTTACAGGCCGTACAAGAAATCAATCAAGCGATACCAGCAGATTGGGAGATAGTAAACTCCTCCGGCCACTGCTCTTACTACTTTTCGCACATGAAGAACCGCCCCTTCAATAAATTCCTGACAATTAGAGAGTTTGGGGCGATCGGAAACGGGTTGTCATTTGCGCTAGGTACAGCTGTAGCTACCGATCGACCAACGATACTTTTTGACGGTGACGGTAGCTTCCTGATGCACGTCCAGGAGCTCGAAACGATCCGCCGACTCAAGCTGCCGTTGATCTCATGCATATTTAATGATGGCGGCTATGGCTCAGAGTTCCATAAGCTTCGAGCGGAAGGTCTTCGTGAGGATGGTGCAAACTTCGGTTACTCAGATCTATTCCGGATCGCAGAGGGGTTCGGTATGAAAGGTTACCGGGTCGAAAATCTAGGACAGCTTCACGAAGTCCTCTCAGACCTGAGCAAGGCGCCGACAGCGGCGGTCATAGATATCCGAGTGTCACCATCAGCAATGTCACCAGTGATCGCCCGGAGCCATGGAAAACAAAGGAAGCATTGATTAGCTGCGAGCGGCCTTTTCCGAGGGGGAGAGATCCGAGATTTTATCTAGCGTATAGAGCGCTGGAAATTGCTTCCTACTCCATATAAGAAAACCTAGGCCCAAGACTCCACCGATGAACACTGTATAAACGGGTCCAAGCAGCCCAGCCAAAGCCCCACCTCGAAAATCACCGCCCTCATTGCTGGTCTGGATAAACAACATGTTAACAGCAGCAACCCGGCCTCTAAGTTGTTCGGGGGTGGCGGACTGGACCATCCCCATTCGTATATTGACGCTCACCATATCTGAGGCTCCGTAGACGAACAAAGCAATCAGCGACAAAATCAGAAACTCAGACAAGGAAAAGACAAGAATTGAGACCGCAAACGCAATTAGCGAAAGCCATAGTTTTAGTCCAGCACTGCTCAACTCATGACGCCGCGTAGAGAGGAAAATCCCCATCAAGACGCTTCCAAGCGCAGGCATTCCTCGCATCAGTCCAAGCTCTTCTGGACCAACGAGTAAGATATCGGCAGCGAACACCGGTAGCAGGACCATGACTGATCCAAACCCCACCATTAGTAAATCAATTGTCAGCCCACCAAGAATGATCGGTTGCCCGCGGACGTATTCAATGCCGGCCAGTAGTGTCTTGAGTTTGTCGCCTTGTTCTTGAGGAATTCTGATCGCCGGGATGAATAGATATCCGATCAACGTTGCTGCGGAACTGATCGCGATGATGTCATAGACCCCGCGATCAAGTGCAAGTATGAGATACCCAGCTACCACAGGCCCAGCAATTGAGGCCGCGTTCCAAGTAGTACTCGACATAGCGATAGCCCTGTCTAAAACCTGTCGTGGAACAATGTTTGGAACGATCGCGTGGAGCGCTGGACCGTGAAATGCCCGTCCGGCCCCATGTAAAAATACCAAAGCATAGAGAGTCAGAAGTTCAGGATTCTCTTGGATAAATATCTGAGAAATCCCTACAACCGCAATAGCCTCGACAAAAGCGCACGACCTGACCACCCAGACCCTCGGGAAACGATCGATCACGTATCCCGACACAAAAAAGAACACATAGACGGGAATAATCTGCATCAAGCCGACTAATGCAAGACTCCATGGATCACCGGTAATCTCGTACAAATGCCAACCTAGCGCGACCGTAAGCATGGTATTAGCAATACCGATAGCGATTCGAGCACTCAGATAACCCACGAAGGCTCGATTCAATAAGCCATTCAATTTAAGACTCCACTCGTTGAGCAAATAATCGAGCTCTAACGGCCGGCTGAGGAGTTGTCACCTCACCAAAAAATTCATCCAAAATCATAAATCCGTTGCCGACCGATCCTTCAAGCTCTTCAGGTCTTAATAAAAAATGAGGATTACTGGGTTTCCCAAAGCGTTCATTGCCAATTCCGAAGGTCTCGTAAATCAGATACCCACTTGGTCCGACAAGGCCGATTAGGCTACTTAAGTGAGGCCGATATAGATAATTCGAGACAAGAACAACATCAAAAGTGTCCCCACTCATTGGCCAATCTTCTTTCTCAAGATCGAGGCATTGGAAGCGCACCGGAGTATTTTCAAAATATTTGAAGAGCTCAGGATTACGATCTACTGCAGTCACACTAGGGGCTTTATCCGCCAACAACAGACTATGCCTCCCAGCTCCTGATGCTATATCAATCGCAGAGCTGATTGGGTGATTAATGGAATCAAGCTTTGATTTGATCCATTCAGACGGGGCAGAATTCCCATGAACATTGTCGATCACAGAAGTAACCAATACACCAAAAAACCACCAACGATAAATCCCTCGATCCAACAAAGGCTCATGATCAAGATCGGTTTTTCATCGATCAGTTGCCTCAGCATTCCTATCAACATCGTAAACACTTCTTCTATGGGAGCTTAGGCAGTTGTCGCAACGCTGCAACAACTCGGCGACCAAACTCATCAGTACTAATGTCACCACCTAAATCTTTTGTCCAGTTTTCTGGGTTCGCCAACACTCGATCGATAGCAATTTCCGTCAGCGAGCCTGCCAAACTCAAACTTGGGTCACACCGATGCTCTCCAATCCATTTCAACAGCATCGCTAATGACCAAATCAGAGACGTAGGATTCGCGATATTTTTACCTGCGATATCAGGTGCCGAACCATGTTGAGCCTGAGCCATACAACGACCTGTCTCTGCGTTGGCATTAATTGATCCTGCGAGACCAAGGGACCCTGATAGCTCAGATGCCAAATCGGACAGCGTATCACCATAAAAATTAGTGGTAACAACCACATCATAGACTTCCGGTTGCCGAACGAGAAGCGCCGCAAATGCATCGATCAGAATTTCTTCCGTCTTCACCTCTGGGAACTCTCTCGACACATCCCTGAAGCACTCGAGGAATAATCCATCTGTCATGCGAAACACGTTTGCTTTATGAATCGCGGCGATTCTTTTTCGCCGAGTTGCTGCGGCTGAGAATGCTTGCCGGCAGATACGCATACAGCAGCGCCGTGTTATCTTCCGAACTGAAATAGCCATATCTGGATCTGGCATCATCTCCCCACACCCTTGATACATATTACGGTCCGGGTAGAAGCCTTCGGTGTTCTCACGATAAATGACCAAATCCATTCCTGGGGCCTTATTTCGGATACCTTGTCTGGATTTTGCAGGTCTGACGTTTGCGTAAAGATCAAGCCCTAGCCTGAACGCTCCAGAAATATTTCGACCACCCTCGGAAACAGAGGGGTATTCCATCGTAGACATTGGACCTAAAATCACACCATCGAACTCGTCGCGCGCTTTTAGCAGAAGATCTTCTTGTAACGTTGTCCCGTAACGTTGGAGAGATTCTAAACCAGCAAAACCGCTCTCGATGGAGACCGATAGATCCAATCGTGAAGAGATAGCATTGAGTACCTCTACAGACGCACCCATAATTTCCGGCCCAATGCCATCGCAGGGCAAACAAAGGAGTTTTAAGTCGCTCATTCATGCACTCAATAAGTCACAGACATTTATTATCGGACCGGCTTTAAGCCCGAGCAACCTATCTGAGAACTAGGAGACCTTGAGATGTTTTTAACAACCCAAGGCCTCAATGCTTGCCGGACAGTATTCTTAAGCCCTAACTCGCGGGAACTGATCGTTTTTCCACTTTACGTCTCGGAGTTGAGAATCCATCCCGCTTGGCCTGCCTAGAGCCAGAACCTGAAGGTTTTCCAGATGTACTTCCTGCCTTGGTATGCCGCGACTTTCCTTGCTTTGTATCGCCTGCTGGGCGACCACTGTTCCAGTCACGGCGCTCTGAGCGCTCACCCTCTTGCTTGGGTCGGGATTGTCGTGAATCGGCCCGCTCGCCAGATGCTTTGGGCCGTTCTTTCGCCCACTCTCGACGCTCAGAACGCTCTCCATCACGAGCAGGGCGACTTTGTCGGGTCTCGGGCCGACCACCGCCCTGGTCTTCCGAACGACTGCGACCGCGGGGCTCTAGACCATCACGACGAGTCGACGACGATCCGTTCGCGCGCTCTGCGCGAGGCCCAGAGTGATTTCGGCCCGATGAGCGACCGTGCTTACGCGGTTGCGGCTTACCCTTTGGCTTTTTCACCGGAAAAGGTACTTTCGGTTCAAAGCCATCTGCCACTTCGAACTCAACGTCGACTTTTAATAAATGTTGGATATCGCGCATCAACCGATGTTCGGTGGAACAAACAAATGAAATCGCTTCACCCTTCTCGCCTGCGCGTCCAGTGCGACCAATCCGATGCACGTAGTCTTCCGCAACCATGGGTAATTCGAAATTGATCACATAGGGCAACTTTTCAATGTCAAGGCCACGTGCGGCAACATCAGTCGCTACCATAATACGTGCCGCGCCGCGCTTAAATTTTTGAAGTGCTTTCGTACGCTGTGCTTGACTTTTGTTGCCGTGCATCGCAACCGATGGTAAACCGCTTTCGGTCAATGCACGGGCCAATTTATCAGCTCCAAACTTAGTTTTAGTAAACACTAGCACCTGATGCATATTGTTTAACCCAATCAACTGCGTGAGTAGATCCCGCTTGTTATGCTGGTCGACGTGAACAAAGGTCTGTTCCACCAATGCTGCAACTGTATTGTCTTTAGCAACCGCGATCTCTACTGGGTTTGAGAGATACTTGGATGACAAGGTTTTGATCCCTTTGGTGTATGTCGCTGAGAACAATAGTGTCTGATGGCTGGGGTGACATTTCGAAATAATGAGCTCTATATCACTGACAAAACCCATATCCAACATACGATCGGCCTCATCCAAAATCAGAGTTTGAACGTTGGAAAGATCGATAGATCCTTGATTTAAATGGTCGATCAAGCGGCCAGGTGTCGCTATCACTAAGTCTAGTCCACCGCGGAGCGCCTTCATCTGGCCTCCATAGCTCACTCCACCAAAAATACTGGTGTGTTTCAACCCGAGGCCTTTTCCGTAGTTACGAACACTGTCGGCGACCTGAGCCGCAAGTTCACGTGTTGGTGCTAATACCAATGCACGTGGAGCGTGAGTACTCTTTCCAGCGAATAGCCGCTGTAGCACAGGCAAGGTGAATGCAGCGGTTTTTCCGGTCCCGGTCTGGGCTCCGGCTAACACATCACGACCTTCCAAAATTGCAGGTATTGATTGTGACTGAACCGGTGTCGCGGTGTCATAGCCCGCATTAGAGACGAGTTCGGGCAATAGGCCCAAGTCTTGAAAGCGCATAGTCATTCCAAATTGTTTGACGATATTTCGTCATGGGCAAGCCCCGTCCAACGATCCATCTAGGGATCACTCAACGCGGGCTCGCTATACGCTGAGAGGTGCGGACGGTACACGCAAGACAGCCGGGTTTCAACGTTTTTTAAATCAGTAAGATTTTTAACTAGTAAGTTAAAGGGGATATTCCGCACTTATCTGCGAACTCATTCAGGGTCTCAACATCTTTCTCAAGATATGGGATGCCCTTAACTAGTCGCTCTTTTTTATTCTCAGTCTCTATCTGTCCGGGCAGATATACACGCTTGACACCTTCCGCTGGAGGGGCATTTGATATCGATAGTTCCCACTCTAAAAATCTGGCCTTGTACTCATCTGGCCCAACAAAAATTTGGGGATTCAGCACAAAAATAAAGTGCCCGACATTTTGGGGCCTGTCGAACATCTTCAGCTGATCACCGACGGCACCGCCGAAACCGGCTCCGGTTATGAGACCTGAAAAAATATCGAGGGCCATCGCGATCCCAGAGCCTTTTGGACCACCTATCGGAAGGACCACACCCTTGACGGCCTCCGAGGGGTCAGTCGTAGGCTTACCCTCAGCATCCAAAGCCCACCCCTCTGGTATCCTTTCTCCAGCCCTCATCGCTTTCCTGATCTTACCCCGAGCGGCAACACTCGGCGCCATATCCAACAAGAAATGATTCTCACCAGACGGATTCGGGAAACCGATAGCGATCGGACTGGTTCCGAATATGGGTCGTTTAGAGCCCCAAGGAGGAAGCGATGGTGACGCGTTCGTCATCACAATAGCCGCGAAACCAGAGTCTACCGCTTGCTGTAAATAAAGACGGGCCATACCGAAGTGCGTGCTGCGCTTGATACCTGAGATCGCAAACCCAAAGTCCCTCGCCCGATCGACCGCAACCTCCACAGCTTTCGTAGCGACAACGAAACCCAATCCATCATCACCGTCAATGTGAGCACATACCGGAGTAATATCATCGACAGTGATCCGGGGTTTAGCGCTTATCAAACCAAGCTCGAGTCGTTGGCAGTAGATTGGGATCCTCTGTATCCCGTGAGTATCAACACCACACAGGTCAGCATCAACCAAACCCTCTGCTGTAGTCTTGGCGTCTGAGCTGGATACTCCCTGCTTGATGAGTGAGTCGAACGCAAATCTAAACGCGTCCTGGTGCGAAACCACCCGAAATTTCTGGCTAGTCATCCGCTAGAAATTCCGACCTAGTAGGGTGTCAACTGGCAAAGCGATACTGCTCCGAGTCCACCTCTCTCAAGATTACCTCAGTCCAACGTTCCCCAATGATTGTGTCAGGGCTCAGTATTTGACCCGCCTGAGAAATAATGTCATGACTGACCGACACACTGGCGGCATCAAGGTTCTCCTTCGCTCGGTCCTCAAATCGGGTTCCTGGTATTGCGAGAATGTGATCACCCTGCGCCAAAACCCAAGCCAACGCTAACTGCGCCACGGTTAGATCATGTTCTGAAGCGAGGTTTGATAGTTGGTCCAGTCTTTCAAGGTTGGTCGTGAAATCAGACCCCTGGAAACGGGGCATTGTGTGCCGAATATCTTTCTCCCCTAGCGCGGACATGTCTCTGACAGCACCACCCATAAAACCGCGACCGAGAGGTGAATATGATACGAATGCCACATGGTTCTCTTTACAGACCTCGGAGACGGCGACGTTTGGCTGCCTTGTCCACAACGAAAGTTCTGATTGCACGGCAGCGATCGGACAGATATCAAGTGCCTTAATCAGTGTCTCTGGCGACGGCTCCGATAAACCGATGAACCTGATCTTCCCTTGATCTTTCATCTCCATCAGGGCGCCCAAGCTTTCTTCCACTGGTACGTTCAGATCAATTCGATGAAGGTAGTACAGATCGATACAATCGGTGCCGAGCCTACGCAAGCTGTCTTCGCAGGTTTTCGTCAAGACTTCTGGACGACCGTTAATCTCCCGCTTACCGCTAGCGTCACGGTATAACCCGCACTTCGACGCCAAAAAATATTCCGAGCGACGGTGACCGATCGCTTTGTTTAGTAATTCTTCGTTCTTACCAAACCCATAAAGCGCCGCGGTATCGAGGTGGTCGTAGCCCATATCGAGAACAGCATTCAGTGTCTTGATACCCCGGGCCTCGTCGCAGGGCTCATATGCCTGCGAGAGTCCCATACAGCCGTATGCGACCGCTGTAACACTCGCATCACCCAATTTTACTTTTTTAACCATTGCCTCACCTTTTTTGCAAGAGTCATGTGTGCTAGACAGATTCTGCGTCGATTTCTCAGATGGAAAATTAAGATCCCCAGTACAATCGCATCGGGTTGTCGATCAGAAGCTTGCTTTGGAGCTCCTCGGTCACAGCGATCAGGGGAATTACATCCACCAGAGCCCCATCATCGGGCACGTGCGACTTCATGTTTGGATGAGGCCAATCAGTGCCCCACAACACCCTGTCTGGAAAAGACTCAACCAACGCCCTCGCAAATGGAATCACGTCGGAATAGTCTGGAGCCTGTCGAGTTAACCGTTCTGGGCAGCTCACTTTAGTCCACATATTCGAGTTCTGTTCCAGTAACCTCATGAACGCCCTAAACTCATCACTTTCGACCCCAAGGCTGACATCGGGACGACCCATGTGATCGACAACAACAATCTGGTCACTGGCGAGAGACTCAAGAAATGGCCTGAGGTCCTCGAGGTCCGGACTTTCAAAATAAACAACGATATGCCAACCCAGCGCTTTTACTCGATTGGCGAGATCTATGAAGACTTCTCTAGGGGTGGAGTCGACCAGTCGCTTGACAAAGTTAAATCGAACACCCTTCACTCCCGCATTATCTAAAACTCTCAGTTCCTCATCCGTAACATCTGGAGAGAGAACGGAAACACCACGGGCGAGCTCACCGGCTGCGTTTAGCGCGTTTACAAGGGCAGCGTTATCCGAGCCGTGACAGCTAGCCTGAACAATCACGTTTCTAGAAAACCCGAGGTAGTCTCTGAGCTCAAATAGCTTTTCTTTTGGTGCATCACAGGGGGTGTATTTTCGTTTGGGGTGATAAGGAAAGCGGTCTGCAGGTCCAAAAACATGGCAATGCGCGTCGACCGCGCCACGAGGCGGGACATATGACGGCTTCTTGGGGTTTGGATGAAATGGTAAGTAATCGGGATCCATAGTCATAGTGTTCTCACTTCTCCAGTGGGTAAACAGTACCTTCAAATAATTTTCTGGCGGTTCGCAACAATGCGGCGCTTTGCAACTCATCACCATCCATGTATGCAACGACTGTCATTTCTCCTGTCGGATGCTCTACCGGCAATGTTTTCTGATCACCATCTGGTACTCGCGCCAGCGGAAAGGCCACCGTCCCGGGGGTAATCGCTGCGGTCGCGACGCTGACCGCGCCCAACACACCTATCGAGGCATGGCAGCGGTGCGGGATAAAGCTACGGGTGGAGATACACCCTCCATCTTGCGGCTGACTGACGAGGCTCATCTTTGGTACTGACTTCTCGGTCACGTCCCCTAGGTTCATCAACGGACCGGCTTGCAGTCGGATAGACTCAAGCCGGCTCTTTAACTCAGTATTACTGTCTAGCTCGTCTCTAGACTCAGTGCCGCTAATCCCAAAGTCAGAGGCATTTAAGATGACGACAGGCATCCCGTTATCGATCAAGGTGACGTCAACACCGTCGACCGAATCTTTCAGGTTTCCGCTCGGATACAAGGCCCCGCATGTTGAACCTGCTGTCTCTTTGAATTCACAGGTGACTGGGGATGAAGTTCCAGGAACGCCATCGATAGCGGAATCCCCTTTATAGGTTACCTTTCCATTGGGAGTTTGGACCTGCAGGACCGCGATTTGGTCTGTATTTTCCATAAATACAGAGACCTGCGTGACCTCACCCTTGACCGGCACAAGCCCCTGCTCAATAGCAAAGGGACCAACAGCCGCGAGAATATTCCCGCAGTTCTGTGAGTCGGTAACAATGGCTTGGTCAACAAAAACTTGGAGGAACAAATAATCCACATCGCAGTCGGGGTGAGACGATCGCTTGACGACTCCGACCTTTGACGTCAGTGGATCAGCGCCGCCCATTCCATCGATCTGTCTATTATCCGGGGACCCCATGATTTCTAGGAGCAGGCGATCCCTCTCTCCGGGATCTGCTGGCAAATCAGCGGCTAGAAAGATCCCGCCCTTGGAAGTTCCTCCACGCATCCAAACACAGGGTATACCGTCAGACATATTTCAGACCTTTTTCGGCAAGCCTGGGTCGCATATTGTAGATATCCAGACCAAGCTCACCATTCGCTAGCCTCGTCCGTTTATCTTCCTCTTTAGCCTCCCTATCTAACGCAGCTGCGAGAACCGACTCGGCCTCCGCGTGCCGAACAACGCACACGCCATCGTCGTCGGCAATAACAACATCACCGGGATTAACAATTTCTTCGGCACAAACGATTTGCACGTTGACAGAACCTAACGTTTCTTTGATCGTGCCTTGCGCAAACACGTGCTTTGACCAGACCGGAAAGCTCATTTCTCGAAGAATCTTCGTGTCTCTTACCCCGCCCTCGACAATCAATCCTACAACGCCCCGCGCCTGTGCTGACGTAGCCAATAGATCACCGAAAAAACCGTGATTCGATGGTGAAGTCGGAGCAAACACAAGAATGTCGCCGGGCTGGCACTGCTCGATCGCAACATGCATCATCCAATTATCTCCAGCCGCACCCGAGATCGTGATGGCATTACCCGCGACTGCAATATCTTGCTGTATCGGACGCATGTAGTCGGCCAACAACCCTCTGCGGCCCTGGGCCTCGTGAACTGTCGCAACCCCACAGCGCGCCAAACCCTCTCTTATCTCTGGGCTTACCCGATTGATTTTTTGAACCACTACATTCTGCGACATATCAACTCTCCAATTTCAGTCGACTAAAGACTTTCTTTGCATTACCAGAGAAGATCTGCTGTTTTTCATCAGCTGTAAGTTTGGTGTTGTTATCGATATACCGCTTGGTATCGTCAAAGTAGTACCCTGTCTCAGGATCAATCCCGCGCACAGCACCAATCATCTCAGACGCGAATAAGATGTTCTTTACCGGAACGATATCTAATAACAAATCGATACCCCGTTGATGATACACACAGGTATCGAAGTATATGTTATGAAGCGCCGACTCCTCTAAAGGCGCATACCCCTGATCTTGAAGAATTCCTCGGAAACGTCCCCAATGGTAAGGAACCGCTCCACCACCATGCGGAATAATAATCTTCAGTGATGGAAAATCTTTGAACACATCCGACATCACCAATTGCTGAAATCCGGTCGTATCAGCACCGAGATAGTGTGACCCTGTAGTGTGGAAGCAGTCATTACAAGCAGCACTGACATGGACCATGGCTGGAATATCAAGCTCACACATCACTTCGTAAATCGGATAAAACGACTTATCTGCCAATGACTGATCCTGCCAGTATCCTCCGGAAGGATCAGGATTCAGATTGATCCCCAAGAACCCCAATTCCTCAACCGTCCTACGAATCTCGGGAACCGACTTCTCCGGCGCGGAACCGGGCGACTGAGGGAGCTGCGCCACTGGTGCAAAATTCTTTGGAAACAGGTCACAAACGCGTTTAATGATATCGTTCTGATGTTGTGTCCAATAGAGGCTCGTCCACTCATTACCAACGTGATGACCCATCCAACTCGCGCGTGGAGAAAAAATAGTTAGGTCGGTTCCTCGATCCTGCTGAAGCTTAAGTTGATTCTTCTCGATCGACTCTCTGATCTCGTCGTCGGTTACATCGATCGATCCTTTCTCTCCTTTGAACAGAGGATCTTTAGCGACAGCTTCCTTCTGTGCCTCTCTGTAGGCACCAACGCCCGGTGGTGTCGTAGTGTAGTGCCCATGGCAATCAATAATCATAGTCTCTCCTCAATACTTCATCAGGAACGTATGTCTACTCGCTTATTTTCACAAATAACAATATGACCGTTGAGCCATAAAAATTCGACTTATCGACCGGCATTTCGATCTTAGAGTACGCTAGCTCAGCCTTTCGTTGAGCAATCGACTGAGTTGCGCCAGATCTTCTGTGTCAGGGTCAAGCGCCAAATCACCAATTCGTTGCTGCCACTCGACGGTTGAGCGGGTCATATCTGCCGACAAACCAGTCTCTTGGATCGTCGCAACCACCTCACGCATCTCAGCAGCTCGACGAATCCCGTGCTTACTCATCCGTTCGAGGTTGTATCCACCACGCGTCAACCAATCGAGACCATCAAAGCTCTTCGTCAGTGAGGCGACGATTTCGGGTTGGATACCCAGGCGTTGTGCCGTCAAAAAACATTCTGCACTCAAGGCCTCGACACCCTTGATCATAATTGACCGAGTCATTTTCAGTGCAGATGCTTGGCCGACCTCGGGGCCGCACAACGATGCGTTGTAACCAAATTGATTCAAGAAACTTACGCAACTCTCCGCCGATGGGCCCGACACGAGAAGCGGTGTTTCTAATCTAGAGGGATTTACGGGGCTCATGATAGCCACGTCAGCTAACACGCCGCCTGCATCCGCGACCATTTGTGCGTTGGATCGCTTGGTACCTGGCGAGCAGGAGTTCATTTCGAGATAAGTAAAGTTGGATCGTGCAATTGAACAGACTTGCTCACAAACAACAGCTGCCTGATCAGCTGTTACCAAACTGACAACCCAGTCAATCCCTTCGAGCGCCTCACTTAACGTCGATGCCGGTTTGAACCCCGCCCGCTGGATCCGATCCCGACAACTAGAAGTATCTGTCAGAAGCTTAAGATCCCAAGCAACAGGGCTTAGCGACCGAAATCCCCCAGAAAGAGCCTCTCCTGCTTCACCAAATCCAACAAAACAAATCCTCTGATCGGTCGACCAATCAACTGAGTCTGTCATATAACATCTCTACCAACCGCATTGAATTCAACGCATCTTCTCCTGAACACACAGGTACTTTTTTGTCTTGAATCACAGATTCGAAATCGAGCAGCTCGGCAACGACAGAACCGACACTTGAGTTCGATTTTATTTTCTCTACTTGAAGTCTCGAGTCCCAAGATGCTTCTCTGTCTCCGTAGCTCCATAGTGCTAGATCAGGGATCGAGAGCGTACCCTCGGTGCCACCGATCCAAAGACACGATTGGCCGGTTTTTGAGTACTTATCTGTTTCTCCCGCCGTGACGTACCAATTCGCTTGTGAAACGACCTCATCCGACGCGTTCAGCGTACAAATGACGTCGTTTTCAAACTTCAATAGGCAGCCCAACGATGATGGGGCAGCATTACCGTCTAGATGGCTTGTTGTAATTCCTGAAATTTCCAGAACTTCACCCAAAAGATACCGCAGAACGTCAAGATCATCGATTAGGTCGTTCAAGATCGGAATATGACCTTGACGGCTTGCCCAATGAATATCACTTAATTTTGCTTCCGACTTTGGAAACCATGACGTCGATTGCGCCGCAATAATCGTCCCAATACCACCGAGTGCGATAAATTCCTTGGCAGCGATGACAGATGGATGAAATCGCCTTTGGTTACCAACCAAAAGAGGAACCGCCGCTTTTTTGGCCTCAGACACCAAGTCCTGTGAAGCATCCAGCGACGTTCCCTTCGAAGGAATGACTAGTGTTGGAATCTGGCATTCAAGAGCCGCCCGCGACGCGGCGATCGTTTCTCGCGCGGTGGTACACACGATGACGCCGTCAATCTGGTGATCACTCAAAGCGTCCCTAAGGCTCTCGTACAGAGGAAGGTCCATTTCTGATGCGCCATCGCCTCCCGCCGGCGTCGGATCAACGAGCGCAACAAAATTGAAATGCTCCGAGGCATCCTTAAAAATCAACCGTGATTTAAGACCGCCCCCCAAGAATGCTAGATTTGTTTTCCTTTGCGACACAATATCGATCCGCAGCAGCGACTACGAAGTCATTTTCTGCTCAATTTCATGCATGATTTTCATTGCCGGCAGGCATTGCTGCAACGAACTGTTAGGCTCCCTATTATCGAGAATCGCTGAGACAAACTCACGATCGATCAGCTCGATACCATTCAACGAGACATCGACACCCGACACATCAATCTGATTATTATGCCCGTCAAATAAATCGTCATAACTTGCGATGTAAGTGCCATTGTCGCAAATATATCTAAAATACGATCCAAGCGGCCCATCGTTATTAAACGACAGCGACAGAGTACACAATTTTCCGGATTCGGTTTTCATCAAGATCGACATATCCATCGCTATGCCGAGATCAGGATGAACCGGACCTTGGACAGCGTGAACCTCCGTCACATCTTCACCCGCCTGATATCGGAATAGATCGATCGAGTGACACGCATGGTGCCACAGCAGATGATCAGTCCACGAACGCGGCTCACCTTTGGCATTCATGTTTGTTCGACGGAAAAAATAGGTCTGAATATCCATCTGCTGAATCGATAACTCGCCAGCAACTATCTTGTTGTGAACCCACTGGTGAGACGGATTGAACCGTCGAACATGTCCCGCCATAGCGACCAACCCGGTCTCTTTTTGCTTTGCCACTAAGGCCTCTGAGTCCGCCAAAGTATCTGCCATCGGTATCTCAATAAGGACGTGCTTGCCAGCAGCCATGGCCTTGATGCCCTGTTCGGCATGGATTTGTGTGGGTGTCGCCAAGATGACAGCGTCTAAATCTGACAATCCGAGCATGTCGTCATAATTATCAAACCGATTTGGAATAGAATATTTATCGGCTACCCCGTTTGCCTTCTCGAGGGTGGTCGCCATCGCCGCCACAATCTCAACATTATCGATCTGTGACAGCGCGTCTAGGTGCTTCGATCCGAATGCTCCGTTGGCTCCGGCGACGCCGATGCGGACTTTACTCATCGTTCAGTTCTCCGTTTATTCGTTCTCAAGGATAATGGCGCCATAGGCAGTCGCCGACACAGGAATGTGATAGAGACGAAACACCTCTTCAACGTTATCGCCAAGCGCGCCTCGCATGACGTTCCACATAATCATCTCAACGCCCTCGCAGCCCGCTTCACGCATGAAATCTGTGTGAGACAGACGCGTATTGGCTAACGGGTCCGCGGTCAAGTTATCAAGAAATTGTTGATCAAACTCAGGGTTTACCACGCCAACTCTCTCACCGCCAAGTTGATGCGACAAACCACCCGTTCCCCAAATTCCCACAGTAATGTCGTCTGGATACGACGC
>Ga0222719_10001806_pt1 | contig 20277 bp, 21 predicted proteins | sample C33_34DmetaG_FD_165039 | JGI IMG/M metagenome (GOLD analysis project Ga0222719, IMG submission 165039) | Estuarine water microbial communities from San Francisco Bay, California, United States - C33_34D | ecosystem: Environmental > Aquatic > Marine > Unclassified | place: USA: California... | reverse complement strand
CTGCGCGTACCGCGGCCTTTTAGAGAAACGTGCAGATTTTTTTCAAAAAATATTGGAGACTACATGAGCAAAAAACTACAAGCAACCCAAGACAAAATAATCAAAGCGCTCAAAGCGGGCGCGACAATGCAGATTGCGGCAGACGTTGCCGGAGTCGGACGATCAACAATTTACAAATGGATTGCGAAAGGAGAGCAGCCAAGAGCACAAAAATTATTCAAGACCTTCGCAGAAAATGTCAGAGCTGCCGATGCTCATGCTGCAATGACTGCGCTTGAGACGATCAATCACTCTATCCAGGAAGGAGATGTCAAGTCTGCAATGTGGCTTCTCTCTCGGAGACATGGATATAAAAACGATGCACAGCACGCAATCCCCGAAGTCGAAGAAGAGACACAGAACAAAGCCGACTCTCTTGATTATCGGACCATGCTGACCATCCAAATATCAGAGCTCAAGCAGTCCATGACAAAAGCAAAGGACTCGGGATCATGGCAAGCATACGCAGCATTACAGAGACAGCTCGTGACAATGATGCAAGCACTGAAGGCATACGATGCAGAAGAGGGAGCAGTCGACGCGCATGAGAGAATGACAGACGAGCAGCTCATGAGCGAGATCGTCAACACGATTATTGCATTGCCTCCAATCTTGAGACAAAGAGTACAAGCTGATCTGCATTCTCTTGTCGGCTCAAATGTCGTTGCACTCAAGAAGGCTTGATATGTGGGAGGACTTGAGAGACTACAAAATATTAGAAGGCGATTGCATCCAAAAAATGAAAGAGCTCGAATCTTGCTCAATCGATGCAATCGTGACTGATCCTCCTTATGGAATCGGCTTTATGAATAAGAAGTGGGACTGCTCTGTCCCCGGTCTTGATTGGGCTAGAGAATGTCTGCGAGTACTGAAGCCAGGAGGATACATCATCGCATTCTCTTCGACTCGCACAGTGCATCGTCTCGGAGTCGCGATTGAGGATGCAGGCTTTGAGATACGAGACACGATAAACTGGTGTTACTTCTCTGGATTTCCAAAGTCGCACGATATAAGCAAAGCGATTGATCGTGAGGCAGGGGCGGTTCGTAAGGTTGTTGGTGTAGATCAGTCAATAGCAAGAAGTGATAAAAAGTCTATTGTGTATTCTAAGCATCAAGGCCAAAAGGGAGAGATAACAATTCCAGCAACAAAAGACGCGCAAAAATGGCAGGGATACGGGACAGCACTCAAACCAGCAATAGAACCTGCAATCTTAGCTAGAAAGCCAATCGAGAAAGGATTGACTGTTGCACAGAATGTCTTGAAATACGGGACAGGAGCAATCAATATAGATAATTGTCGTTTTGGTTATGGTGATCCGTGTTGGGTTGGGCCTCAAGAGCAAACACTAACAAAATTAACAAAGCCTAAAAACTTTTACGAGGTTGGAAATACTCAAAGCAATAATTGGAATGGTGAGATCATACAAAACAATCAAGGCCGTTGGCCCGCAAACCTGTTTCAATGTGCAAAGCCGAGCAGAGCAGAGAGAGATGCAGGACTTGAACATCTGAAGAGACGAACAGCAAAGAGCAATATGTGTCTGAATGACGGACAAGGAGAGAGATTCGACGGACGAGAATCTCCAGAGGTTGCAAACTTTCATCCGACAGTCAAGCCGATCAAGCTCATGAGATGGTTATGCAGACTCATCGGAGGACAGAAGGGAGCAACGATTCTTGATACTTTTTGCGGATCGGGCACAACAGGATGCGCAGCAATACTTGAAGGATACGACTTTGTCGGGATTGAGATAACGTCTGAATACTTGCCAATAATCAAAGGTCGTCTTGATTGGGCAAAAGAAGAATACAAGAGAGAGAATGCACAGCTTAATCTCTTTGAGGATGCAGTATGAGAATCGTTGATCTTGATGTCACAACCTTAGAGGGGCAAATCCTTTATATGCTCGACAAGGTAGCGACAAAAAACGCTGCTGTGACTGCGCTCACTATGGAGCTGGACAAAGACAAAATAACGCTCCGCAACTATCTGCATATATATAAGCAGACAGTGACAGATCTTCAAGTCGACGATCTAATTGCAGCAATCATCAAAGACATGTTATTGCAAGAAGATGACATCAAGCTGGTCTTTGATATGGACGGAGAATCATGGATACAGTGCATCGAAAGAATAAACGAGAGGAATCAATCAAAATGGTAGAGATTATCCTTGCAGGTTTGATAGGTGTCCTCTTGGGAGTCGGAGGAGCAAAAGCACTCGAGAACAAACAGCCAACAATCGAAGACACAACAGCAACGAAACAACAAGAAGTAATCAAGCAGCTGACAGACTTAGACGTGATCAAAGAGATCTGCAATCCTGAGCAGACGAAGACACAAGAAGGACTTCTGCTCTGTCGTGAGATGACTTGTCTTGTCTACTCAAGAGGAATCGACTCGCAGACATCCGGCAAGCAATGCGAAGAGATCAGCAATATACAGAACACGATGTCAATGATCCAATACTGCAACGAGCAAGGAGACGGCACACTCTGTACTGATCTATTCTGGAGACGCAAATGAATAGTCTCGGAGGAATGGCGCAGCGTCTGACATGGTTGCGAAAGAGAGCAGAGAATGATCCTTTGAGATACTTCTCTCCTACTCCTCCGCAGCGTGATTATCTCGCAGACAAAGCTCCAATCAAAGCACTGATTGGAGGGAATCAAGTCGGCAAGACACTAGCGACATGCGCACTGTTACTCTATCATTGTCTCGGACGGCATCCGCACTACAAAACAGATCCTCCTCCGATAGAGGCCTGGCTCATCACACACTCGCACGAGCAATCTCGGACGATACAACAGAAGTTATACGACATGATCCCGAAAGAAGAGCTTGATCCGAGCTGCGAGTTTGTCAGAGGCAAAGGATTTCGCGGTCTTGCTCCTCTTGTCAAGTTTACAAACGGATCAATCATTCGCATCAAAACAGCGAATCAAGGACTAGGATTGGCATCTGCAACGGCAAATCTTGTGTGCATCGATGAGCCGGTCGATCAGTCTACATTCAACGAGCTTGTCGCGCGTACTTCGCGAGGAGGCGCAGGAGGCAAGAGAGGGACAGTCGCAATCTCGCTCACTCCAGTCGGTGGCGTAGACGTGACATATATCAAGGAGATGATAGAGAGAGGACTCATATCTGCACATCGTGCTCCCTTGACTGTCGATGCAACGACTCCGATAGGACTCCCGAAAGGATTCCTGCTGTCACAAGAGCAGATCGACAAGATCACAGAGGCCTATCTCCCTTACGACAGAGAAGCTCGTATCAATGGCTCTTTTGACGTTGCTCCGATCGGAGTCGTCTTCGAAAACTTCTCCGAAGATATGATCAGCTCGCAACCTGTCCCGAGAGGCGGAGACTATCGCTTCTGTGTCGGTATTGATCATGGATCGAATCCAGGATCACAAGTCGCGATTCTCTCTTGTGTCGATATGCGAGATCCTCAGAATCCGAGGATCTTCGTGCTCGGAGAATATACATCAGGACAAGCTCCTCCCGAACATCATGCACAAGCGATTCTTGAGATGCTCAAAAAGTACGGAGTCGATCCGAATCTTGCCATCTGGACAGGAGACGGAGAGCACAGAGGCCGCGATCAGTATCGAATGAGTAACATTATGTTAATGAGAGCTTTCGAAAGCATTCTCGGCTATCCTCCGCGCGGTCTACCGTTCACTGTACGACGAGCAAGAAAAGGACGGCATTCTGTGTATTTTGGTGCTAGTATATTGCATGCAATCATGTCAAGAAAGCATTTCTGGATTCGTCCTGAATGTGCGCAGACGATAAAATCAATCCAGAGCTGGACGATGAAAAGAACACAATCAGCAAGATCCCGAGATCCTTACGGACACGCAATCGACGGTCTGAGATATGGACTGCTTCCGATTCTGGACTATAAGCCAACGATTCCCCAAAAAATTAAGGTGTACTAATGCATATCAACAACGTACCGCCAAAACCGCAAGCTCCGACAGACTCCGATCAACGAAGATGGGAGCACTCCGCACTGAGACGAAGACTGCTAACCGGACTATGGGAGCAAGACTTAGAAGACGAGCTGCTCCGACATCTGCCGACAGACAGAAGAGAAGCTCTTGGGCCTTCTGACTTGTCCTCTTGCGCAATCGAGCAAGTAACAAGACAGCTCGCGATGCTCTATCATTCAGAACCAAACATAACCGGAGAAGGAGACATCTCTGAGCTCGTCGGACGTGATGGATATGTATCAAAGGCAGGATACTTTCAGCTCATGCAGAAGGTCCAACAGATGACTCTCGGTATTCGAGAAATGTTTGTGCGCGTCGACGTTGCTCCTCATATTCCCGGAGACGTTGCACGAGTGCCCGGCCTGTCCTTTCGTTGTGTCTCTCCTGACTTTGTAGTGTGCGCAGCGTCTGAAGATGCTCCCGACATTCCTCTATATTATCAAGAACTACGTCTGCGAATGAATCCAGAAAATGGCGAGGCTATCTGGGTTTGGGACATTCTAGACATCAGAGATCCGAATGCTCCTTTGTTTGGCATGTTCGAAGCTACTCCAGCCGGAGGAGTCGGAAAGGATATGAGCGAGATATACATGGGACATGAAGCGATGCGAGGAGACTCATATCCCTATCGCAGCAAGGAAGGAGTCCCGTTTCTCCCTGTCGTCTTGTATCATGCCGAGAAGACAGGACAGCTCTTTAACGCTTTTGACGCTGCACAGCTTGCATACGGTTCTTTGACAGCAGCAGTCCTCTTCTCGTTCTATGTGCATTGTGTCCGAGACAATAGCTGGCCGCAGAAGTATGTAGCAGGATTGCATCTTGCAGGACTATCCCAACTAGAGGGAGACTTGACAGGACGCAGATCTGCAATCTCTACCGATCCAAGCTCTATCTTGATGTTCCAAACAGATCCAGACATGCAAGGACAGCCGCTGATCGGTTCTTTCACATATAGCGATCCCGAGAAGCTATTAGAGAGTATCTCAAAGTATGAATACAGAGTCGCGACAGCAGCAGGAATCTCTTCCGAAGTCTTGAGACAAAGCGGAGATCCGAGATCGGGGTATGCACTTAGTATTTCACGCGACGGACAGCGAGAAGCACAGCGCAGATATGCTCCTGTCTTTCGAAGAGCAGATGAAGAGATGCTGTCTAAATGTGCGATGCTGTGCAATCGTTTTTTGAATGCCAATCTTCCCGAGACAGGATACAGAGTCGTATATACTCCTCTCGGACTTTCCCCGGAAGAGATGAGAGCACAACGAGAAGACATCATCCAGAAATTAAGCGCAGGACTTATCTCTCCAGTCGATGCAATGCAGATCATGAATCCCGATCTTGATCCAATCGAAGCAAAGCAGGAGCTCGAGAGAATCCGAGCAGAAAGAGCTCAATACTCAATCTAACCTCATAGGAGACTACAATGACAGAGATAGAAAACGAAGGACGTACTTATGTCCTCAAATCAGAAATGGAAAACATCATCAAAGAGAGAATCGGCAAGGTAGCAACGAGAGCAACGACAGCCGAGAAGGCACTGGAAGAAGCACAGAGCAGACTCGCAAAAGCGGAGAAGGCAATGTCTTCTGTCGACATCTTGAATCAGCAGCTCGCAGAGATGCAGACGAGACTCCAGAGCTCCGAGCAACGATTCGAGCGATACCAATCTATATCCAAGCATGGACTGACTGATCCCGATCTTGTGGAGGCGATAGAATGGAGCTTTGAGCGTGCGCAAAAAGGTAAGAGTGACAAGGAGCGACAGACTCTCTCAGACTGGCTTGATCAGCAAGTAGAGAATCCAGAGACAGCACCGATAACCATCCGTCCACACTTGCAAGCTCTGAAAATGATCGGAGAAGACAATGCAGAGCCTGGAGACATGCAAGAAGCATCGACAGCATCACAACTCCAGTCTCTCGGAGAGTCACTTGAGCCGAGAGAACAAGCAGCAGCTCCGAGAGCAAACGTCGGAGCAATCCCAGCTCCTGACTCTCCGGGCTTTCTTGATCGTGCTCTCAAAGATCCCGAGTTTTATGCAGCCAATCGTGACAAGGTTATGCAAGCATGGAAAAATCGCAACAGGAGACAATCATGAGCGAAGATCTTCGAAATCTAAACGTATATCCTGCATTCTACAACTTCACAGCAGGAGACACAACAACGACAGAGATTCTTCTCCCTTCTCCGGCTACACAGATCAGCCTCGGAGCGCAGGGAAAAGAGATCTATGTCTGTCGCAACGGGGCCACAGACGGAGGAGCAATCCCGACTCATAAAATGACAGTCCCACAAAGCAATTATATCGTGCTCAGACTCGGACGAGGAAAGAATCGTCCTGAGTCGATCTTCGTTGCATCGAAGTCGGGCAATGCAGAGATCTCGATAGTGCTTGAGGAGTTATAGGTGTGTTCAGGTTTGCATTTTTTATCAACGAGTCAGGCGGCACAGGAGGAGACATGAAACAAGCAGATCTTTCTTCTCAATGTGATGGTTCAAATACGTCTTTCGAATTGCCCGAAGAATATCAGGCAGGATCTCTCAGAGTCTACTATAATGGTGTCCGACAAGTAGAAGGAGAAACGTTTAGTGAGCACAACTCAACGACATTCACGACGACAGACTTCATCCCCGAGACAGGAGATTATATCACTGTCGACTACATTGCAGAATCATCGACTTAACAGTTTCTGGAGACTACAGAAACGCGTAATAAACTAACTACTATATAGGAGTATCTCTCATGGGATCAGTACAAATTAAAGGCGGTCAGATAGTCGACTCGGCTATTATCGCCGCCAAACTCGCAAGCAATGCTGTAACATCAGCAAAAATATCAGACGGAGCAATCACATCGGGCAAGCTCGGTACAAGTGCAGTATTGACTGCAGCTCTCAATGACGGAGCTGTCACAGCTGCAAAACTCGGAGCTGCATCTGTAGAATCTGCCAAGCTCGCAGACGGAGCAGTATTGACTGCCAAGCTCGCTGACGGAGCTGTAGACTCAGCCAAGCTCGGAGCGGCATCTGTCCAGACTGCCAAGCTCGCAGACTCTGCTGTATCTGCTGCCAAGCTCGCAAGCTCTGCTGTAGAGACTGCAAAGATCAACGACGGAGCAGTAACAACTGCAAAGATCGCGGCTGACGCTGTAGACGCAAGCAAGCTCGACTTGACCGATACTTATGACTTCTCTTCCGGTACTTTGCAGGTCGGCACTCCGAGCAATGCAAACGACGTACCCAATAAGAGCTATGTCGATTCTGTTGCAGCTGGATTGTCTGTTAAGGAAAATGTCCGAGTCGTATCTGACTCAAATGTTGATATTTCTTCAGCTCCTGCAAGCATTGACGGAGTCAATCTTTCAAATGATGATCGTGTTCTTTTGATCGGCCAGACAGACGGTGCTGAGAATGGTGTCTATGTCTTCGCTGGTGCCAACAGTGCAATGTCTCGTTCTACAGATATGGATGCAGGCGACGACTTTCCAGGAGCATTTCTCTTTGCTCTCGAAGGTAACACATACGACAATCAAGGCTTTGTCTGTATCAATGACACAGCTCCGACTCTCGGATCAACAGACATCGACTTCCAAAGATTTACCGGATTAGGCTCCGTGACCGTCTCAGGCGGTTTGGAGAAGCAGGGAGACGACATCTCAATCGCAGACGGAGGAGTCACATCTGCAAAACTTGCTGACGGTTCTGTCACTTCTGCAAAGATTGCTGACTCTGCTGTATCATCTGCAAAAATCGCAGACAATGCAATCTCAAATGCAAAGATGGCTGATGACTCTGTCGGAGCTGCTGAGCTGATCGATGGTTCTGTCGGATCTGTTGCTCTTGCTTCTTCTTCTGTGCTTGAGGCAAAGATTGCTGACAATGCTGTAGCGACTGCAAAGATTGCTGACGGAGCTGTAACAACAGCAAAGATCGCGTCTACTGCAATCGATTCCTCCAAGCTCGCAGACGATGCTGTCACAAATGCAAAGATGGCTGACAATGCAGTAGACACTGCTGAGCTCGTAGACGGAGCAGTATCATCTGCAAAGCTCGCGACTTCTGCAGTATCTTCAGACAAGATTGCCTCTGCTGCTGTAACATCTGCAAAGATCGCAAACGGTGCTGTCGGGACTACTGCTCTCGCTGACTCTGGTGTAACTAGCGCAAAGCTCGCAAGCTCTTCTGTGACTGCTGGCAAGCTCGGAATCACTTTTGCACAAGAGGGAGCACAGATCTCCGGTAGCTCTACAACTACTATCGATCTCGCTCAGACTCTTCCAAGCAACAGCATCAACTCTGTTCTCGTATTCAAGAATGGTCTGTCTCTTCGCAATATGACAGCTCTCGGTGATACTGCCGCAGACGAGGACGAGTTTTCTGTATCTGCGAATGGTGGATCTGGAGGCGTTGCTCGCTTGACTTTCGGCTCTGCTCTTGCTGATCAAGATGGTCTTATCATCTGGTACTGGTACTAAGATTTAAGGTTTCGTACTGTGTAGCCCGGCCCGATGTGGTCGGGCTTTTTTTATGCTATAAAAAGTTATACACAAGTTATACACAGGCTATGAATAACTTTATACACAAGTTATACACAAGTTATACACAGGCTATGAATAACTTTTTCAGAGGGTGAATCATGGCTAAAGCAAAGATACAAAAGAAGTATACTCGAGGACTCGGAGAGAGCACAGCTGCGAGACGTAAAGCCGAGTTTCGCAAGCGCATCGAAGGGAAGAGAAGCGGCTCTGCAAGATTCGAACCTGTAGCCGGAGACACGAAGAAGACAAGGCCGAGCAAGTACACGCTCAGCGCATCCAAGCTCCGAGAAGAAGTCCGAGATGCTACATCAAAAATGAAGAGCGGAGATCAGCAAGAGCGATTTATCGCAGGAGTCGCAAAAGTGACAGGGATCTCCAAAGGAATCATTTCTCAAGTTTACAAGAGAGGTCTTGCTGCTTGGGCTGTCGGGCATCGTCCGGGCGCGACTCAATCGCAATGGGCTCGGGCTCGTGTATATTCATTTCTGCAAAAAGGTGGAGCTGTGACAAAGGGGCCTGATCGGGAGTTATATGATCAGGCAAAAAAGCAGCTAGAGAAGAAGAGCTCTGGATTCCGTCTTCGTTAAGGCGCTTACATGCTGCAACAGCTCTCAAGTATTCTCCTTTACTCATTCCTCGTCTCTTCATTGGTTCAAATACAAAGTCTCCGTCAATATATCGAGCAAAAATGTCAATCATACTTGCACTCTCCTTTTTTATGCTATACTAGGAATGATACAGCGGGGTACGGTCGCACCGGTAACAGCAGAGCAGCCCACAGCACTCTCATAATATAACCCTAATGAATGGAGGCCTCAAATGGCTACAGTCGATCCGATTCGTTTTTCCAATATGGAAAATATCCTAAGATTATCAGCAATGATCTCACAGGAAATAAATCTCCTCATAAAAGATAATGCAAACCTAAGAAATACTCCTCTTTTGAGCTACCAAGGCTCTATCAATGGCCTCGGCACAGATACCGTCCGTGTACGTCTTGCCGGTCTTGATGGCTACGACTCAATGGCTGCGGCGACTTCTGAAATCTCAGACGAAGCATCAAATACAACAGCATTGACAATCAACTCTGCCGATCTTGTTGCAGCTCGTCAATACATCATCTATGAGATGAGTGATCTTGCTTCTATGACTGGATTCGGAGGAGCAGACATTGATCCTTTCCGTATCGCTCAAAGCATCGCAGGATCTTACGAGGCGCGCTTTGCTGAGCTCACAGGAGAAGCTGCAGCAGCTTTCACAACTACAGCCGGAGCAAATACAACTACTCTCAGTGTAGACGATTTCTTTGATGCAATCTTTGCTCTTGAGCAAGCAGACTCCGGTTCCGGTGCTCCCGGTCCTTACGCTTGCGTACTTGATCCAAAGGCATTGACAGAGCTTCAAGACTCTCTTCGTAACGAGACAGGAAATGCTATCTCTCGCATGCAGTCCTCAATGTCCATGCTCGAAGTTAAAGGCGAAAACTTTGCCGGTAATTTATTCGGGGTGGATGTCTACAGAAGCAAGTACGTCAAAGAAAATGCTTCTTCTGGATATGACAACTATATGATCTCTCCGATGGCTCTCGGATACGTAGACGGTATTCCTGCAGGCGTACAAGGATCAGCCGATCTCATGTCTATGGGAAAGGTTGTAGTAGAGTTTGATCGTCGTCCGATGTCTGCTTCTACTTTCATCGTGGGACATGCTTATCTCGGACTTGGTATCATCGAAAACGCTCGCGGAGTCAAGCTTCTCTCTGCACGCTAAAAAGATTCGCTTTGTTGGGAGACTTCAGGATTTATTTCTGTAGTCTCCAAATTCTGCGAGTCTCCCAACTCTTTTTTATTGGAGACTACAAATGGACTACACAAACTATTCACAACCTTGGGAAGAGAAGACGCAAACACAGACGCGTATCCCAAAGAAAGCAAACAGCCGATTTCTGTTTGCACACAATCCCGAAAACTGGGAGCTCAAAGTGTTCGACACATACACAACAGGGACAGATGGAAAGAAGAAAAAAGAGAAGATTCCTCTTTTGCTTCCTGTCTTGTCTAGTGTATCCGAGACTCCCGGTGTCAATGGGACCAGAGCAGTCGGAGGACGCATCGACAGCTCAATCATGAGAACACACATGCAAGATCAAGGATGGACTCTGCTTGATCCCGTCAAGCATGACTATATGCGCGTATATCCTGCGCACAAAGGTAACTATCACACATCTAAATGGATTCGTCTTGAAAAGGTAGGCCGGAGAGTTATCGAGCACTTTGATCAGGACGCTTTTGATCAATGGAGACTTTCTCTCATGAGAGAAGGAGCACTCAATCCTCCGCATCCACAAATAGCAGCTCTCAGACTGATCAGCATGAATCGCGCGATGAGCAGACTAGAGAGAGATCAACATATCCCCGAAGTAGCAAACAGACTCAAGTCAAAGCAGGAAGAGCTGCGATTAACAAAGAAGGCAATCAAGCGAGTCGAAGATCTCGGAGCTGGAGCATACAATGTCCGATAGCAACAAAAGAGCAGCAATCGATCGAATCGCTCAGAAGGTCGCACAGCAATCTAACATCTCACATACACAAGCTCGCCAGATGGTGGTCAAACACTTGACACGAGCAGAACAAAAGAAAAGGAGTCAATAATGGCATTTACAGACAAAGCAGAGTTTAATGTCCCTCGTCACATCGTCCAAAAGGGCGGAGTCAATCCTGAGACAATAACAGAGAATAAGACTTTGACATACAAGGATTCTCAGTATCAACTGCTTAGAAACAATACAAGCAGCCTAGACTGTATCCTCCCAGACTACAAAGACGGAGCTTCTTTCTGGATCAAGAATAGAGCATCCTCAACTCATAACATCGTTGTTAAAGATGTAGACGCAAACACAATCGCAACACTCTCAGCAGGCGAGGGAGTGCTTTGTGTATCTAATGTCTCCGCTTGGTGGGATGTCATAAAGGGATAATAATCGATGTCTTCGTCTACTCCATACGCGGCACAAATACGAGCAATCGAATTACTCGAGAGAGGGAAGGCTCAGACTTCTGAGCTTAAACTCTATCGGGATGGTTCGCAGCTCGTGCCAACTGCCGCGACATATACTCTCATCAAGCCGACTGGATCAGACTTGATCACAGGACAGACTGCATCGATTGCTCCGTCTGGCACTGTGTCTTATGCGCATTCAGCCGAGCAGCTTGCAGACTCCGAGCATCTCGGAGAGGGATATGTGCAGGAGTGGACCGTCACGATTGACGGAGACGAGTATCTCTTTCGTCGTATGTGCGCTCTCGTCAGACGAAGACTCTATCCTGTCGTCTCAGACATAGATCTGACTGCGACATATTCAGATCTTGCAAACGTCCGTCCTTCTTCGCTCAGTAGCTATCAACAGTATATAGATGATGCTTGGTATCAAATCTTGCGCAAGATTCGGAATCGTGGGATGGGATACGAATACTTGATGATGAGTGCAGAATCTTTCTTTGAGGCGCATCGTCATCTGTCTTTGTATCTCATATTCCGAGACTTTCATTCTTCTCTCGGACAGAGCAACGGTCGCTATCTTGATCTCGCGAATGAGCACTATCGTCTCTATCGAGATGAGTTTGACCAGATCAATTTCATCTATGATACCGATCACGACGGAGAGGCAGACGATCCAAACAAGCGCACACGAGGACAGCCGACAATCTTTCTCAATCGTCCTGGAGAATACTATCGGAGACGGAGATACTAATGTCTGTATCAGTCAAAGAAGTACAACGAGCGATTGCAATCAAGATCGGAGACTTGTCAGGCTTCAGAGAGGTCCGACAGCTGCCGGAGCTCTTCGGACGTACACAGAACACTCTCGCGCATCTTGGCTTTTCTGTCGAAGTCTCAGGAAGTCAGCAAGCCAACGAGAGACAACGCATTGCAGTCGGGCTCTATGTCGATACGACAGTCCGAGTCAAGATTGCATATCGACTCCGTCCTCATGATCTCATCCTCGACTATGGCAATGCACTAGACAAAGAACAAGAAGTGATACAGGCTGTCATGAATCGCAACTTTGCGAAAGGGATCGAAGTCAGATTCCTTCGGGCTACTCGTCGCACTCCAGACTCGCAAGAATACCTAATCTCAGAAATAGAGCTGCAAGCTCTGCACACAATCGAACTAACATAACAGGAGCTTATCATGGCATACTCTACACTACCAAAGACACGAAGAGACGGAGTCATCACACTCAAAGACGGCACTGGCTCTCCTGTGACTCTTGAAGTCGCATACGAAGAAGGCAATCTCACTTTTGACACTCCCAAAGCTGCACAGACTGTTATCCGCGATCGTGGAACAATCAGCACAGTCAGAAAGGGAGACGATGAACCCACAGCGAGCGGATCATTCTCTGCATACTTCCGACAGTTTACAGACGGATCAGAAGCTGGCTCAATCCTTGACTTCATCAACCAAACAGGAAGCTATGCAAGCAACGTGTCCACAGGATCAAGCGGCTCTCCTTTCGTTGAGTTTTACTGTATCGATATTGAGTATCAAGTCGACGCGACAGCTCTCGGCGACGACGCTGCAACATCTGCGACTCTTACAAAATGTGTATGTACTGCGAGCTTTACAGAAGGCGATCCAAGCAGCTTCACAATCAACTTTACATCATACGGTGCTTTGACTTACGCATAGAGCATCACTGGAGACTACAATGAAAATCAACATCAAGAAGCTCGGGGGAGAGATTGATCTCTCTTCTCCTAGTCTTGCAACCTGTTTTGAGTTTGTGAGCTTATGGTCTGCTGAGACAGACAATGCAATGCTCGCTCGTCTTTGCGCAGGATCAATCGGAGTATGTCTTGATCATACTGCTCGGCTCCCCAAATACAGACCTGTTAAGCATCGTGCTTCTGACTATGGTCATAATTGTCTTGATCGTCTTCTCGAACAGGGAGTGACAGCATCTGTCATATATGAGGAGGGGATCAAATGTCTCTCCTTCATGTCAGCAAAGATCCCGACAGAGGCAGAGGTCGACGAAAGAGCAAATTTTTCCTCTACTCAAGAGCAGGACATCTCGACAGACTAGCTCTTCGATTGTGCCGATTCTGGGGACAGCCTCCGGGATGGTTTTGCAGCTTGCCGAGACAGACACAGACAGACTTGATTGCTGATTATATTCTTGAACACGAATCACAAAAAGACAGAGACGAGCGAAAAAAGAAGTATAATATACAACAAGCGAAACGTATCAAGGAGCGCATGACATGAGCAAAGTATTCTATAAATATGGGAATGCCGCGATCGGAGTCTCTGACGAGCTGGAGAGACTAGTCAATCAGCTTCTTGATGCGAATCCAATGATCAAGCGTACAATGCAAGATGCAGTCGAAGAGATATATCAAGAGGCTTATAGAGAGTGGCCGGTCAGAGTCGAGCCTCCAAAGAGCGAGAGATCGCTCATGATGTCAGAGGTTGCCAGACTACGCAGAGAAGGGAAGACGGGCTCTCAAGCGTACGCAATAGCCAAGGACATGGAGGAGCGCGGTAAGTTTGTTCCTGGAGATGCTTCGCAAGCAAAGATCTCGGACAAGAGTCAAGACTCAAAGAACAAGCTCGAAAGAGGAGTCATGATCGACGGTCCTGATCTTGTTGCTTTTGTGCGCAATACTGCTCCTTATGCTTGGGCAATCCGGACAGGACAGTATACACTGAATGATCTTGCATACGGTACAAGGACGAGCAATGAGCTTCTCTGGGCTCCAATGAAGAGAGCCGGAGACGAGCTTGTCGACGTACTCGCAGACGATCTCATCAATCAAGCAAAGAAGGCATAAAACAATGGCAGACGTTAATAAGAGCGTAGAGATAACGCTGAGAGCCAATCTCAAGCAGCTCGAATCCTCCCTAAAAGACATCCCTAATATGACCAAATCGGAGGCCCGCGCAATGACGCGTGCCTTAGCTTCGGAGTTTAACAAAGCACAGAAGGCCGCGAAGAAAGCAGCAGAAGAAAGCAAGAAGGCAGCAAAAGCGACAAGTGCAGCCTATGAGCAAAGCGGCAAGAAGATAGGAGCATCATTTGACAAAGTCGCTCAAGATGCAAAAGCGGCAGCACACGAAGTCAAGATCAGCTTTGAGGATGCAGCCACAGGATCGAATCAACTTGCAGAAGGGGCCGAGACGCTCGGGACATCTATGGGTGCGGCCACTCTTGCGACAGACAAGCTCTTCCCTGGACTAGACGAAGGAGCAAAGAAGGCTCTTGAGATGGCTGACGGACTCGCAACCGCAGCCGAGCAAGCAATCAAAGGAGGCCCGGCGACAATGGCACTCACTGCTGCAGTCGTTGCCGGGACAGCAGCGTATAATCTGTACACACGATCAACACAGCTCGCAGCAGCACAGCAGAAGAGACTCGCAGAGGCACAGAAAGAAGCGAACGAGAAACTTGACGAGCAATTCGGAATCGTGCAAAGCATCACAGGAGACTTTAAGGATGCAAACAGAGAATATCAACTCCTGACAAAACAGATCACACAGCTGGAGTTTGATCTAGGATCAGCTCGGGACCGATCAGCAGAAAAGACTCGGCAAGAGCTGGAGATCCAAGAGAAGAGAATCAAAGAGCAAGAGAGACTTGTCACAATACTAGACAAAGCACAGCAAGGAACATCAAAGCTATCTGCACAAGAGAGAGAGCTGCTGAATACAGCAATGGCGATCAGTGATAACAAGCTCGTGCAAAAAGGCATCGACGCAGAAGGAGTCACAAGTGAGCTCGCATTGCTGAAGTTTCGCGGAGAGCTCCTCGGCAGACTCCAGAAAGAGCGAGACTTCGCAAATGCAATCGTCAACCGAAGAGAGCAAGCACTGCAAGCAGAAGAGAAGCTCATCAAAGCAAAAGCAGAATACAACAAAGAAGCCGAAGAAGAAGAGGACAGACTTGAAAGACAAGCAGCTCTTGATGCAAAGAGACTTGAGAATCAAGCAAGATTGCAACAGATCCAAGCAGTCGGACAATCTCTTGCAGATCAACGAATCGCATCAGAAGACAGAGCTCGTAAAATCTTTATATCAACACTTGATCCACAGCAGCAGATCATCGAACAGACAAAGATGAGAAAGGAAGAGATCGACGAAACAATCGAGAAGATCAATCAAGAGATAGCAGGAGCGAAAGCACTCGCAAAGATAGACGCAGACAGAACAGCAGCCGCAGAAGTCAGAGCAGAAGGAGAGCGCACAATCGCAGCTCTCATCCAAGAGAGACAAGTGATCGAAGAAGAAGGAGAGATCAGACTTGACGAGCTTCGACAGCAGAACAGCGACAAGAACAAAGAGAGAATCAAGTCAGAGGACGAGCTTAGAAAAGAAGCAATGCAAAGACAAATGCAAGAGCTCAACATGCAACAAGAGGCGGTGATTGGGACTTTCAGAAATACAACGAATGCAATTGGCGCAATCATGAAGGCGACAGGACAAGAGAATGCAAATACAATCAAGGCTCTCTTTGAGATGAACAAGGTTGCTTCTCTTGGTGAGATTGCATTTAACACAGCAAAAGCGATCACAGCAGCACAGGCATATCCTCCTCCTTTCAACGGTATCATGATAGCCTCCGCAGTCGCAGCAGGAGCAGCACAAGGTGCTACAGTGCTCAGTCAAAGAGCTCCGGAGTTTCACATGGGCGGCATGACTCCAGATGAAAGCATCGCAGTCGTCAAAGCAGGAGAAGCAGTACTTGATCGGGCAACCGTCGACAGACTCGGAGGAGAGCCCGGAGTCAATCGTCTACAAAATGGACAGACTGGACAGCCCGAGGTTATAGTCATGAATCCGTATAAACACTTTGATCGATATATGACAGACAGACAAAGAGCAGGGCTCTCGTCAAGATCTGCAAGAAGAGGATACTAATGGCAAACGTTACACCAACATACTTGAGAGGGTTTCTTGTTCCTCTTGCTCTTGGCTTCGAAAATGTTTGGGATGCGCAGAGCTCATTCTCTACAGCAGAGGAGAGAGCCGGAGATCCCGAACCACAACAAAATAGCGCAATGCAGCTCATCGCCCAAGGGAGACAAAGCGGAGCGTCAGATCTGACGATAGAAACAAAATCTCCAGGCTTTGCAGGATATGGTGCAGGCTTTGTCTTCACAGACAACCAGACAAGCACAACCTTCGGACGAGATCCGCAAAATGCTTTATCCAGATTTCAAAATCTGAGATTCTCGACATCATCATCAAGCAAGTATCTCAATCCGTCAGCACTGGACACAGGAGAAGGAGATCTGCTCGTATCCTATTTTCATGATCTCAACTCTGGACGCTTTCTCAAAGTCGACACGCTCGGACAAGACGACTCGCAGAGCGTTGTGATTGTCTATCAAGAGGACGTATCAATCACAGGATACAATATATTATCAGACATGTGTATCTTACCAAATGGAAAGTATCTCTTGTGCTTGATTGCAGGAGACAGTAATACAGTCAACGTCAAAACCTTTGTCAGCGAAGACGGTGCAACATGGACACAGCGATCAGACAAATCTCTTGAAGATGAGATTAAGATCGGCACATCGACCGGATCGGGATCATCCTTTGATAATCACAATCCGCAGAGATTAAAGATTGAGCAGAGCAACGGAGTCATTCTTCTCTTGATTGAATCTATATGGAACAATACAAGCGCAACAAAGAGAAATCGCGTCCTGCAATATGCTTCGACCGATCTCGGGGGAACATTCCGAAAGATCACGACAGACTCGGAGATCGAAGATCACTCTTTTCACAGCATCGATCTCTATGCAGACAAAGGACTCTTTCGTGTCGGCTTTTATGGAGATAGGAACCCGAGCTACATGACACTGCCTTCTGCATTCACAAGTATTCACGCGATGCGAGCTGCCGGTGCTTTTATCGTTGTAGACGGTACAATCCGATCAGATGGTACAGACGACTACATGACAGGAGGGGATCTCTCAGTCTGGACGGACGAGGGAGCAAGTCATCATCTCATCGCAAGAGCTGCCAGTATCAATGCAGGAGACTTTCGGATATATTGGAGTCAGAATGCCATTGAATGGCGAGCAATGGGACAAGACATCAACGGAGCAGGACGAGCGGTTAGAACCGGAGACACAAACAGCCAGATCGAAACAATCAAAGCTGTCTCCTGGACGGGGAAGACTGTGCTTGTCGGAGAAGCAAAAGCGACAGCCGCAAACTATAGTATGTGCATGATGTCTTTCGGAGGATACTCCTCTGTGACTCTTCCTGCGTCAGCTCTTGCCAATAGCGCAATAGCAGAGTGGAATCGACTCTCGTATGCATATAACTATCCCGGACTTGATATCTTCTCCAACTTCACAGGAGTCAGCAAGACAGCAGTCGGAGGAGGAGAGTCTCTGACAAGTCTCGGAGTATTCAATCAAAATGCCGAATACTGGACAACGAACCCGAGCGTGTCGGGCATGCCTCTCGCAGACATCATCGACAAGGGTTTGATCGTCAGAGCTCGAATCCAGAGAATGAGCGGAGGCAACAATACAACAAATAACAGAGGAGTGCTTCTCAAGATTGACGACACAACCGAAGACTATGAGATCGAAGTCCGAGTCTCTCCGACAGAGATCAAAGTCAGAGACAATAATGCTTCGGCAGATGTTATTACAGTCGGCTCTTTGTCTTTGGATACAGTCGATATTTTGATTGCATTCTCTGGAGGCTCTGTCACAGTCTTTTATCGTGACATCGACAGCGAGAGCAATACAAGAACATGGATTGACGCAGGAACATACAGCAGTCTATCAGACGGAGGAGGAGGAGGCTCAATCTTGCAGCGCATCCGATGGGGACATCTTGCCTATTCTGGAGTAGGGACTCTCGAAACAAGCTGGAGCAGCGTATCTCATGCGCAAGGATTCCAAATATCAGAGCAGATACACGACTTTACAAATCCCGATGATCTCATGCACAGAGCATACCCAACAATCGAGCGATTCGCATGGACAGCAGACAATGTCTCCATCACGACAGCCAACGGTCAAACATTCCTCGGAGACGAATACAATATCACTCCAGACTCTGACTTCTCGATCAATAACGTATTTTATGCAAGCAGCCCGACTCCGAGGGTGACATGGAAGAGCGAAGCAGTCAGCTCGGGATCAGTGCCAGAAATGGACATCGCGCTCAAGCTTAATCCAGACACGAGCATCCACAAAGACGAAGTCTTCCCAAATGACATAATCGGGCTGCATCTCTCCGGGCACAACTTCCGACTCGCACGACTACAATACTACAGCTCGGGAACATGGACCACACTCGAGACTTTCGATGCGTATATAGAAACCGGAGGAGTCGTCAACGGTCGCACATTGACAGGAGTCAACACAGCAACCAATCAACCGTACTTCAGATATAACGAGTGCGCAGGATGGCGAGCTCGGATTGAGACTTCTCGAGGTGTCTATGAATGGAGGACAGTCGTCAGCAACTCCGAAGGAGTCTTCGGAGGCACAGCAACAGGAACAAAGCAAGCAGTCCTCAAGATAGACGAAGACATCACAGTCACAGTCTCACCAAATGAGATCGACTTGATCCCGAACAGCATGACACTTCTCGCCAATCTCAACGGACAAAAATTTGAGGCTCTGAGACTCAAGATCTTGAGCCAAGAGACTCTCGAGAATGACTTTCGAATCGGACTCATGCATATCGGAGCTGTAGTCATTCCGGGCAAGCAGTATCAAAGAGGACGTACAATCTCAATCTCGTCGGGCACAGAGACGACAGAGACACAGTCAGGAGTCATCTATGCTCGCAACTATCGTCCTTCTCGTCGATTGTTCCGCATTGCGTGGACAGAAGGGATCGACATATCCGAGATACAAGGTGATAATCCTGATCCTGATTATTGGATTGCAGACGCAGTCTCTGGACAGCCGATAGCAATTGCAAACGATGTGCCCGATCTTCTGCAAGGATTGCTTGATTATCTGCAAGGAGAGAAGACTCCGATTGTATACTTGCCGATGATCTCCAAAGGAGCAGACGCGAGAGAGCTGCTGCGCGAAAATGAGCAAGCTCTCGTCATGCTTGTCGGAGATGTTCAAGTCGAGAATGTGCTTGGAGACGAGCTTGTCACAGACGGAGGGGAGCTCATGCGCATCGCGACTCTGACTCTCCAAGAGGTGATCTAATGCGCTTGTATCCAATGACAGACTTTCTTGAGACGGAGATCTGCTTTCTTGCCGAAGTCGATCTCAAAGGCACGACATACAGATTCTCTTCCTTTCCGGTAGAGATTGAGCTTGACTCAGGAGGAATCGTCTTCTTTCCTGGACTCCTCGGAGATCCGAGCTTTTCCCAAGAGCTGCAAGAGATCGGACAAATTAAGCTGTCGACAAATAGCATCTCGATGTCGCTTGTCTTTCCTTTCAATGTCGCAGAGCGTCAGATGATCGGGAAGGGAATCGATAATGCAGTTATGACTCTCTCGTATATCACAATCAAGAGAGGAGTCGTACAGCAGACATACGAGGAGATAATCGATTTCTTCAGAGGAGTGATCAGAGAGCCAGTATACGGACATCCAAATGCAGAGCAAGGTTATTGTGAGTTTTCTGTAGAGAATGAGATCTATGTGAATGATACAAGCATCCTGAAAGCCTTAAATGGAGACTTGACACTC
>Ga0222719_10001805_pt1 | contig 20278 bp, 31 predicted proteins | sample C33_34DmetaG_FD_165039 | JGI IMG/M metagenome (GOLD analysis project Ga0222719, IMG submission 165039) | Estuarine water microbial communities from San Francisco Bay, California, United States - C33_34D | ecosystem: Environmental > Aquatic > Marine > Unclassified | place: USA: California... | reverse complement strand
TAACATGTTAGGGGTAGGCGAAAAAAACCCGCCGAGTGGCGGGTGGTGTGAGTGAGGGTTTCGCCGACTAGATCACCGAGAAGGCAGAATCATCGTTGTCATAGAACCAGCTTGTATAAGAGTAGACCGAGGCGTCAGGGTTATAGTGGTAGCCGTAGGTGCTATCCTGATTTTCTTCTAGGCTTACCGATTCGAGCGAATCAATAATTTCCTCATGATCGAACACGTCAGGTGTGAAGTCTAATTCCAGTTGTTGCATGATATTGTCCTTTAATTGAAGTACAAAAAAGGGGAACAGAGCTCTGAGCTCTATTCCCCTAACATGTTATGCGTTACCGTCTAACTCAGCTTCGCTGATACCGTAGTGCTTGAGCGAATCGCGCAACTCACCCAAGAATGTAGCCTGATTACCAGTCAGACCGTCACGCTTGGACAGATTACGATACAGCCACACGCCGCCGTTTTTCTTGGAAGATCGAATCACTTCGTCAGCCGTCCGAGGTGCGTTGCCTTCGCCTTCGCCGCCGTCTTCCTCGGCGTCCAGCTCGACCAACTCGGCGACCCCATAGTAGACTTCGCACATATCAGGGCGCGACTTGATGAATTCAGCCGCATAGCCTTTAATGTCAGACCAGACCTTGGAGATATTAGTCGTGACGTATTCGGAACGAAACGCCTTAGCTTCAGCGAATAGATCCTTGTTCGCCGCCTTCAACTGATCGAACGTCATTTCATGCCACTTGACGGACGGCGCGATTTGGAAAGCCCAAAGCGCCATTGCTTCGCCGTAGACACGATTCGCCGCATGACCGACTCGGTTGATCTTTTCGACTTCGACCGATACAGCGACAGCTTCGCCGCGAGCCTTGACGACAGCAGACGGGGCATTGGACACGATAGCGGCGGCTTGGGCAACTGGGGTTACATTTACTTGTTTCATCATTGACCTTCGGAAAGTAGCCCTAACTTGTTAGGGCGGGATTAACACCAACAACTATTTGCTGGATGTATCTATTATAACAAAACGTACCACAAAATAATATACAATAATTCGGGGGGCGCAACCGCCCTAACAAGTTAGGGCTAACAGCCAACAGAGTAGAAGCCCCCAGGTTGCTAGCGCACCTGGGTGCCTGGGTGTCAGGCATGATTAAAAACCGCCTCGCTTCGCTCGGCATGAATACCAAATACCACGCGACTGGACTCCGACTAGGGGTAGGGCTTCCAAAACAGCCACGGGGGGTAGACCCTACCGTACCCCCACCACCCAAGTACACCAAGTAAGTACTAACACTCCTATACATAGTGTTTCACACAAACGATGTTGCGATTTCAAAATGACCCCCCACCCCCGTACTCTTTTTGTACCACGAGACCCCACCCCCTCTATATAGAAACACCCCCCGGGTAGGAGTCCCAACCTCCTTGGGGTTAACCCCAATATATTTTCTAGTAACTGCAACTACAGTAGTGCTTGGGGGCTAGGGTGTTTTTCTTCTCCTTTTCAATCTCCAAAGTTGGCCTGACGCCCCCACCCTATTTAAATACCACTTGCACACTAAGTAATATTTCTGTTACAGTTCGGTCATCCCGGCTACACGGTGCTGCATGATTAATATTGAACCCACGGGTGAAGTGCCCGTACCTTTTGACTTATCCGACGAGCAACCCAAGACTCAGTCGGACGCGCTAGCCATTGCCGCTAACACGGTAGACCTAATAAACACATTAGGTGGTTCAATAGACTTCAGCCCCGAAGACGGCAAAAAAGCCGTAGACCTAGTAGCAAAACCCAAAGACAAACCAAAGCATGTGCGTGATTCACGTACGGCTGCTGCATTACGTGCAGTGATCCAAGAAAATGACTTCCAAGCCTTCGCTGACATACAGCAGGCACGTCATTTCATAACAAACCGCTTAATTGATATTGCTTCGTGCGGAGACCCACGGCTAGAGATTAAGGCTCTAGAGCTATTGGGCAAACACAGCGACATCGGACTATTTACAGAGCGCAGCGAAATCACAGTGCATCACACAAGCAGCGCGTCTCTAGAGGCTTCTATTAAAGAACGGGTAAAGAGGTTGCTAAATGCCGACGTCACTGATATTCCGCAGGCCGATGATTTGGATACGCTACTTGGTTCTGAGACTGCAGATGATGTGGTTGAAGTCGAAAGTGAAGATATTGAAGCTGATATTGAATCTGATACTGAAGCCGATGAGGAAGAAGTTAAATGAGCGGTCTCTCAGCGCAAGAAATCAACGCTCTTATTAAGTCAGGGCGCTTGTCTGAAGCAGAGATGCGAGTGCTAGACCGTGAGCTAGCCAAGCTAGAAGAGCTAAAACGCCGAGAGATTTCCCAGCAAAGGTTCATGAAGTTCGTGGAGCGGGTGTGGCCTAGCTTTATTGGGGGTAAACACCACTCTAGAATGGCCGCAGCCTTCGAGAGAGTGGCCCGTGGGGAGTCAAAACGGGTCATTATCAACATGCCACCCCGCCATACCAAGTCAGAATTCGCCTCATACCTGCTCCCAGCTTGGTTTTTAGGTAATTTCCCGGGTAAAAAGGTCATCCAAACGTCCCACACAGCCGAATTAGCGGTTGGTTTCGGTCGAAAAGTGCGAAATTTGGTGGACACAGAGGTCTACAGAGAGATTTTTCCCGATCTAAGCCTGCAATCAGACTCAAAAGCAGCCGGTCGATGGAACACATCCAAGGGTGGTGACTATTTCGCTATCGGTGTGGGTGGTGCAGTGACCGGTAAAGGTGCTGATCTACTGATTATTGACGACCCGCACTCAGAACAAGAGGCTGCTATGGCCTCAAGCAACCCAGAGGTGTACGATAAAGTGTACGAGTGGTACACGTCTGGGCCTCGGCAGCGTTTGCAGCCGGGTGGGGCTATTGTTATTGTGATGACACGCTGGGCTCAGCGTGATTTGACCGGGCAAGTGATTAAAGCTGCTGCTCAGCGCGGTGGTGAAGAGTGGGAAGTGATCGAGTTTCCCGCAATCCTACCTTCGGGTAAACCTTTATGGCCTGAGTTCTGGTCGTTAGAAGAATTAAGTGCGCTGCAAGAGGAACTTCCTAACTCTAAGTGGCAAGCACAGTATCAGCAGAACCCTGTAGGTAACGAATCGGCTATTGTGAAGCGCGATTGGTGGCAGTGGTGGGAGCATGATGAGCCGCCAGCGTGCGATTACATCCTTCAGAGCTGGGATACGGCGTTTGAGAAGAACCAACGGGCTGACTATTCTGCGGGCACAACGTGGGGTGTTTGGTACAACGAAGAAGATAACAATACGCCCAATCTAATCCTTCTAGACAGCTATAAGAAGCGGGTTGAGTGGGTAGAACTCAAGCGCGATGTGCTTAATTGGTACAACCAATGGGAGCCTGACTCGATGATTGTCGAGAAAAAGGCCAGTGGCGCTCCGCTTATATATGAGTTACGCTCGATGGGCGTGCCTGTGCAGGAATACACGCCTAGTCGTGGACAGGACAAGATAGCACGATTAAACTCTGTCTCAGACATTATTGCCTCTGGCAAGGTCTGGGTGCCCCGAACACGATGGGCAGAAGAGTTAGTGGACGAGATTGCGGCTTTCCCATCTGGAGAGCACGATGACTTGGTTGACGCGACAACGCTTGCCTTAATGCGTTTCCGTCAAGGTGGGTTCCTCCGGTTGCCACTTGATGAGCCAGAGGATATTCGGTATTTCAGAAGCTCTAGTAAAGAGCGCTATTACACAGTTTAAGGATTAAGCATGGCTACAAGTGGAATCGACAAAGGTTTGTACGCAGCTCCCGTTGGTATTGAAGATGCCATGATGGTTGAGCCAGAAGTCGAAATCGAAATCGAAGACCCAGAATCAGTAAGTATTGAAATGAGTGGGCTAGAGATCGAGCTTAAAAAAGAAGAGCCGACCGCAGAAGATTTCGATGCAAACCTCGCAGACTTTATGTCCGACGAAGATTTGGATTCCTTGGGTGGTGACTTAGTAGCTGATTTCGAGAAAGACGTAAACGACCGCAAAGAGTGGATGGAGACATACGTCGAGGGTATGAAGCTCTTGGGCCTTAAGTACGAGGATCGTACGGAGCCGTGGGAAGGTGCTTGTGGTGTATTCCATCCTATGCTCACTGAATCAGTTGTGCGCTTTCAAAGTGAAGCGATTATGGAGACGTTCCCCGCCTCCGGCCCGGTTAAGACCCAAATTTTGGGCGCAATAACCCCTGAAAAAGAAGACGCCGCAGAACGTGTTCGTGATGATATGAACTACGAGCTGACAGAAGGCATGCCCGAATATCGCCCAGAACATGAACGCATGTTGTGGAGTCTACCTATTTCCGGTTCCGCTTTCAAGAAGATTTACTACGATCCAAACAAGGGTCGTCAGGTTGCTATGTTTGTTCCCGCCGAGGACATCGTAGCGCCCTATGGAGCGTCTAGTTTAGAGAACGCCGAGCGGGTCACGCACGTCATGCGTAAGACCAAGAACGAAGTTCTTAAGCTCCAAGCCGCAGGGTTTTATAGCGATGTTGACTTAGGCGAGCCCAGCAGTGAGCTTGATGATGTAGAGAAACAGAAGGCCAAAGAACAAGGGTTTTCTGCGACGAGCGACAGCCGCTTCCGTATCCTTGAAATGCACGTCGAACTAGACTTGCCGGGCTATGAGGACAAGGATAAGAAGGGTAAGCCGACTGGCATCGCGCTGCCGTACGTGGTGACTATCGAGAAGGGTACTGGGGTCATCCTATCTATCCGTCGCAATTGGCGCGAGGACGATGAGCTACAGACCAAGCGCATGCACTTCGTGCATTATCAGTATATTCCTGGCTTCGGGTTCTATGGATACGGCCTTATCCACTTGATTGGTGGTTACGCCAAGTCAGCCACGATGTTGATCCGTCAGTTGGTGGACGCGGGAACTCTGTCTAACCTCCCCGGTGGTTTGAAGTCACGAGGCTTGCGTATCAAGGGCGACGATACACCGATTGCTCCCGGTGAGTGGCGTGATGTGGACGTGCCTAGCGGCAGTATCCGTGACAACATTCTTAACCTGCCGTACAAAGAGCCGAGCCAAGTTTTGTTTGCTCTGTTCCAGAACATTGTGCAGGAGGGTCGCTCGTTTGCCTCTGCTGGAGATTTGAACGTAAGCGATATGAGCGCCAATGCCCCTGTGGGTACGACGCTTGCCATCCTTGAGCGTATGTTGAAAGTTATGGGTGCTGTGCAGGCTCGCTTGCACTACTCAATGCGCCAAGAGTTTAAGTTGTTGAAGGGTGTCATCCGTGACTACACCGACGATGACTATGACTACAAGCCTGAGACTGGCGGTCGTAAGGCCAAGGGCGTTGACTATGACGTAACCGATGTTATTCCTGTGAGCGACCCCAACGCTAGCACGATGGCGCAGAAGGTTGTTCAGTATCAGGCCGTGATGCAGTTGGCGCAAGCAGCTCCACAGTTGTATAACTTGCCCTTATTACACCGTCAGATGATTGAGGTGTTGGGTGTGAAGAACGCTGACAAGCTGGTGCCGATTGAGGACGATCAGACACCGGTCGATCCAGTGCAGGAGAACCAGAACATTTTGACTGGCAAACCTGTCAAGGCGTTTATCGAACAAGACCATCAGGCCCATATTGCTGTGCACATGGCAGCGATGCAAGACCCGAAGATTATGCAGATCGTGGGTCAGAACCCGATGGCGCAACAGATACAAGCAACCATGATGGCGCACATCAACGAGCACGTTGCGTTCGAGTATCGCAAACAGATCGAAGAGCAGCTTGGCCTGCCTATGCCGTCTGAAGATCAGAACAAGAATATGGAGCCGGAAGTAGCAGCGCAAGTCGCTCAACTTGCAGCCAAGGCGTCAGCCCGACTTCTCCAGCGCGATCAAGCAGAAGCTCAGCAACAACAAGCTCAGCAGCAAATGCAAGACCCCGTGCTTCAAATGCAGATGCAAGAGCTGCAACTCAAGATGAAGAAGATGGAGTTGGAAGAGAAGAAACTTGCTACCGACGCTGCTGCTAAGGCCGACCAACTCATCATCGAGAAGCAACGCTTGCAGACACAGGAGCGTATTGCTGCGATGCAGATTGGGGCTAAAGTCGCTTCCGATAAAGCTAACCTGAAGTCTAAAGACCAACTAGAGGGTATGAAGCTAGGCGCACAGATTGCGAGAGAGCGTGCCCAGATGTCTCAGCCTCGTCAACAAACGAAAAAGTAAATGGACGACAAAGTAATTCATTACCTGCTGACGGAGTTCGACAAGCTCCGCCAAGAGCAGAGCGATTTTTTAAGCATCGGTAGAGCAGCGGATTACGCTGAGTATCGGTATCTCTGTGGCGTAATCCGGGGTCTTACGCATGCAGAGTCTATTGTCAGAGACCTTGTGCAAAGAATGGAGCATTCCAATGACGACGACTGAGTTTGACGCTACGGCTATTGATTTATCGAAGGTACTAAATACCTCCGCTGAAGAGAAAGCCAAACAGTTGCCCGACCCCAGAACTTACCATCTTCTGTGCGTTGTTCCAGAAGCAATAGAGCAGTTCGCTGAAAGTGAAAGTGGCATTATTAAAGCTGGCTCTACACTACATTACGAAGAGGTTTTGACCCCCGTATTGTTTGTCGTAAAAGTTGGTCCTGATGCGTATAAAGATGCGACTCGGTTCCCCAGTGGACCGTCGTGTAAGCAGGGCGATTTCATCGTCGTGCGACCCAATTCAGGCACCCGCCTGAAGATTCATGGCCGTGAATTCCGCATCATTAACGATGATTCGGTTGAAGCAGTTGTGGAAGACCCCCGTGGAATCTCACGAGCGTAAGGAGTAATTTATGGCACAGAATGAGTTTGAAGGCGAAGAGTTTAAATTCCCCGACGAAGTAGACGAACCCAAAGCCGAGGAACAAGAATCGGAAGAGGAAGAGTTTTCTTTTGAGGTAGAAGATGACACCCCAGAAGAGGATCGAGGCCGTAAACCTGCCGAGCCTCCCGAAGAAGTTACTGAGGAAGAATTAGCTTCTTACGACGAGAAGGTACAGAAACGAATTAAAAAGTTCACTCGTGGGTACCATGATGAGCGTCGAGCGAAGGAAGCGGCTCTGCGCGAGCGTCAAGCCGCAGAAGAGTACGCCAAACAGCTATTCGAGGAGAATAGAAAGCTCCAAGGACAATTGGCTTCTGGCAGTCAAGAGTACATCGATCAGGCTAAACAGGTCGCTGAGAGTGAACTAGAGGCAGCTAAGCGGGCTTATCGAGCGGCTTATGACGAGGGAGATACTGATGCAATTGTGGCAGCACAAGAACAGATCGCTCGTGCTACATTAAAAATTGATAAGACAGCATCTTTAAAGCCTTTACAAGTTGAGGAAAAAGAGTTACAAATACGACAACAGCCGCAAACTGTTGACCGACGCGCTGAAAATTGGCGTAGTCAAAATGGTTGGTTTGGACAAAATCGCCGCATGACTGCGTTCGCTCTAGGGCTGCACTCAGAGTTGGTTGAAGATCGCGGAATTGATCCGTCTACGGATCGGTACTACCAAGAAATTGATAGGACTATGCGTAGAACCTTCCCCGATTATTTCGGGAGCGATGAGGGTAGTGGTGCTCCTCAAAATCAAGCATCCGAACCGGCTCAAGAGGATGAACCTCCGCGCCGTGCATCAAAACCCGCTACGGTTGTGGCTCCGGCTACCCGCAGCACCTCACCTAATAAGGTAAGGCTAACGGCATCTCAGATCGCTATTGCTAAGCGAATTGGGGTACCAGTAGAACTTTACGCTAAACAGGTTGCTAACTTACGGAATGGAGCTTAAAAATGGCTGGACAACAAAACCGATTGGATCGTGAACTTGATTCACGTAAACAGTACGCTCGTGCCGAGGCATGGCGTCCACCGGAAACTTTGCCCACGCCAGACGACCGACCCGGATGGAAACACCGCTGGGTACGGGTGAGTATGATGGGTCAACCCGACCCTCAGAACGTCTCTGCAAAATTCCGCGAAGGGTATGAAGCGTGTAAAACCGACGATTATCCTGAAATGATGCACCTAGCTTCTCAAGACACCCGTTTTAAAGGGAATATTGAGATCGGTGGTCTGTTGCTCTGTCGTATCCCGGAGGAGTTCCTCCAGCAGCGTGCTGCTTATTATGAGAAGCAAGCACAAGCACAAGTGGATTCGGTGGACAACAATTTTCTTCGTGAGAATGATCCTCGCATGCCTCTGTTCTCGGACAGAAAATCGAAGGTCACATTTGGTTCTGGTTCTTAATTTTTAGGAGTCCTTAAATGGCAAATACTGCTGCACCCTACGGGCTTAAGCCCGTCAAGCGCGTAGATGGTATGCCTTACGCTGGCGCTGTCACTGAGTTTCTCATTGACCCCGCTGGTACCACGGCATCTATCTACAACGGCAACACCGTTTACCTAAGTGGTGGTTACATCACTCCCTCTACGGACGCAGGCACTGCTGCTGATCCGTTGGTGAACGTTGCTGGCGTTTTCGTTGGCTGTTCTTATGTGAACGCGCAAGGTCAACAACTCTGGTCTCAGTACTACCCCACGGGTGTTACTGGAGTGATTACCGCTAAGGTGGTTACTGACCCACAAGTGTTGTACCAAGCACAATCGTCTGGTTCTATCGCTCAAACCGAAGTCGGTATTGAAGTTGGTATGAACAGCGCAACTCAGACTGGTTCTGCTACCACTGGTAACGGTACTAACTCTGTTGGCGCTGCTAGCGACGCTGGCGCGAGCTTCACCGTTGTGGAAATTGTTTCTACTCCCGGCGACGCTTACACCGACGTTCTGGTCAAGATCAATTCTGATGTCTGCAAGTTCGGTTAAGGAGTAACATAAAATGGCTATTTCACGCAGTCAATTACTGAAAGAGCTGCTCCCCGGCTTAAACGCATTGTTTGGTCTGGAGTATCAAAAGTACGGCGAAGAGCACAAAGAGGTTTACGAAACTGAATCTTCTGAGCGCTCATTCGAAGAAGAGACCAAGCTATCTGGCTTCGGCTCTGCACCTGTCAAGGCTGAAGGCTCTGCCATCGCTTATGACAACGCGCAAGAGGCTTGGACTACTCGCTACAACCACGAAACCATTGCTTTGGGTTTCTCAATCACTGAAGAAGCGGTTGAAGATAACCTGTACGACAGCTTGTCTGCTCGTTACACCAAGGCTCTGGCTCGTGCTATGGCTTACACCAAGCAGGTTAAAGCTGCTGCTGTTTTGAACAACGGTTTCTCTGCCTCTTATAAGGGTGGTGACAACGTTGCTCTGTTCAGCACTGCTCACCCCTTGGTTGGTGGTGGCACAAACAGCAACACTCCCGCTGCTCAAGTCGATTTGAACGAGACTTCTTTGGAAGCCGCCGTTATCCAAATCGCTGCTTGGACAGACGAGCGTGGTCTGTTGATCGCTGCTAAGCCCCGTAAGTTGATCGTGCCTCCAGCACTGATGTTCGTTGCTAAGCGTTTGTTGGATACCGACTTGCGCGTGGCTACTGCCGACAACGACATCAACGCGTTGAAGAGCATGGGTTCAATCCCAGAGGGTTACACCGTTAACCACTTCTTGACCGATAACAACGCTTGGTTCATTAAGACCGACGTTCCTAACGGCATGAAGCACTTCGTTCGCACCGCTATGTCTACAGGCATGGACGGTGACTTCGATACGGGTAACGTGCGTTACAAGGCCCGCGAGCGTTATAGCTTCGGCTGGTCTGATCCCCTCGGTATGTGGGGTACTTCAGGTTCGACCTGATAAAACCAAAGAAAAGGGGCCTTGCGCCCCTTTTCTTTTTAAGGTATATTGAGATCATTCCGGGGTTTCCGGTGTATCTGACAGTCCCGGCTGACGACATGCAGACAGATACGCCTAACTTGCATGTAAGGAAAATATCATGGCTAATACCACGTTCTCCGGTCCCGTTATTTCTACTAACGGTTTTGAAGGCCCCTACGCTGATCTGACCATTTCTACTACTGCCGCATTGCCCGCTGCTTCAGCAGCAAATGCCGGTCAAGTGCGTTTAATTAGCGACAACGGCGCAGGTGACAACGAATATTGCTTGGTTATCAGCACTGGTTCCGCTTGGGTTACTGCTGTTGGCGCTGCTCTCAGTTAATTAGCTCACCTCGGTAACGGGGTTTAATTCATTGTAAGGAGCTAATATGCAGACCGATATTCTTGCTAGTGCCCCACGGACAACCGATGGGCAGATGCTGAATCAAAATGGCGAAACTATCGCCCGTACCCGCGTGAAGGCTGTCTACATTGTTCCAGATACTGGGGCAGGTAGCGTTGTTTTACGTGATGGCGGCGTTTCTGGTCCAATCAAAGTCACACTGAACACTCTGGCTGGGGCTACGGCTTCAGACTACATCGAGTTTCCCGGTGAAGGCTTACTGTTCCAGACCAACGTATATGCTGATGTGACTACAGTTGCTTCAGTAATGGTGTTCTATGGCTAAGACAGCGGCATGGACGAGGAAAGAGGGCAAGTCCGAGAAGGGCGGGCTAAACGCCAAAGGGCGAGCCTCCTACAACAAGGCGAACCCCGGGAAACCGGGCTTGAAGGCCCCCGCACCAAAACCAAAGACCGAGAAAGACGCAGCACGGCGAAAGTCTTTCTGCGCCAGAATGTCTGGGATGAAGTCCAAGCTGACGAGCGCCAAGACAGCCAAAGACCCGAACAGTCGTATAAACAAGAGCCTTAGAGCATGGAAATGTTAGAAATGGACATGATGCTTTGGAACCTGATCCTGAGTGGTGTTATTGCACTGGTCGGGTGGATATTACGTGAAAAAGCGGCTGAATTGGGCCGTATTACGATACTGGTTAACCGTACACGCGAGGAAATCGCCAAAGAGTACGTGACTAAAGCAGATGTCCATCACGACATTAATCGCATTATCGACCGGCTTGATCGACTAGATAACAAGATAGATGTATTTATTCGAGAGCAAAAAAGCTCTAATAGCTAAGGAAATACCATGACACCAAATGCAATGCGTAAGAAAGCGGATGAAATTGAAGCCGCAGGTGGCCCCAACGCGCTAGAGCGTGCTAACAAACTTCGTGACGATGCAAACACGATGGAAGAAGAAGGGTACCAAAAGAGCGGTGGCGGTTATGGTATGAAAAAAGGCGGTAAGGTGCCCAAAGGCATGCACCGCATGCCCGACGGTAAGATGATGAAAGACAGCGAGCATAAAAAGTCCAAGAAGCCCAAGAAGCCCAAGAAGATGATGGGCGGCGGCTCTGCTAAAGGTTATGGTATGGCCCGTGGTGGTCGCGCCTGTAAGATGGTCTAAGGAGTAACAAAATGGCGTTCAACCCAAAAAACCGCAAGCTCGACAAGCGCGGCAACCCTATCGTTACCAAAGAGGAATTAGAAGCCTCGGGTATGTCCCTGCGCGACTTCTTGAATAAAGAACGTGGGTTAACAAGACGCGTTACGACTAGCGATCGAATTAAAAACGACGAGACTCGTAAACGCAACACGGCTCCCGTAACTCGCGCCGAAACAGACGCCCGCGTAATGGCAGATGAGAAGCGCAAACGAGACAATGCCCCGATTAGTCGCAAGAGTAGCAAGCCGAACATCACAAAGCCCATGCAGGGTCCTGCGGTTAAAGCTAACCCAATGGCAGATGAGAAGCGCAAACGAGACAATGCCCCGATTAGTCGCAAAGACAGCAAGCCGAACATCACAAAGCCAATGCAGGGTCCTGCGGTTAAAGCTAACCCAATGGCAGACCAGAAAGATACCGACGAGCGGGTGATGATGGGCGAGGAACGCAAACGCGCCGCTGCCCCAATTAGTCGCGGCGATGCTGAGCGGGACTACAAAATCAAGATGAAAGACATCATCAAGGAAAAAGCCGCTCAAGAGCGCATGGATAACGACCCTCTAGGGGCGGGCATGAAAAAAGGCGGCGTGCCGAAGTATAAGCCCGGGGGTTCAGTCCGTGGCGATGGCGTTGCCAAGCGTGGTAAGACTCGTGGTCGTATGTGTTAAGGGGTAAACCATGGCTTTTAAACCAAGAAGTAGTAACCGTGGTCGTGGGCGTGGTGGATTTGGAAGCAATCGCTCATCACGTACACAACCTGCTCCGCGCCCCGCTCAACGTGGGCCTATGGCAGCAATGGGTGCAGCGCGTCAAGCAGCCGCAATGGGTCAAATGCGGCCTCCTGCGGGGGGACCTGAGCGTGCTCGTCAAAGTGGGCCTATGGCAGCAATGGATTTAGCGCGTCAAGCAGTCGCAAGCGGTCAAATGCGTCCTAGTGCTCAACGTGGGCCTGTGCCTCAACGTGGGTCTATGGCAGCAATGGATGCAGCACGTCACGCAGCCGCAATGGGTCAAATTCCAGCACCTCCCAGTCAGAACCCCGGGATGGGTCAAATGCGACCTCCCAGTCAGAACCCCGGGATGCCCGGTGGCTTTCCTCCTCCGCCTACTAGAGTCCAAGCAGGCGTTCCGCCTCAGATGCCACCTCCCAGTGCCATGAACCCGTCCATGCAGAAACCCGGGATGCCCGGTACCGCCCCCGCTGCAGCGCCTCGTATGAAAAAAGGCGGTTCAGTTAAATCTCGTGATGGTATTGCTCAGCGTGGTAAGACCAAAGGAAAGATGTGCTGATATGATGAATTGTCGCGGTATGGGTCGAGCTATGAAGCCGGTTGCCTTTAGCAATAAAGGCCGAGTGAAAACCACTGAGAAGAATGGCCCAGAAGGTCACCGCGATGATGAATGGCGTTTTGTTCCGCCCAAGGGTCAGCGCAAGATGCCGTATTACCCCCCTAAAGACAAAGGCGACAAGGTCGTAGAGGCTAAAAAGGGTGGTAAGGTCAAGTCAAAAGTAAATCAAGCTGGTAACTACACCAAGCCTAGTATGCGTAAAAAGCTGTTTGAGTCAATTAAGGCGCAAGCAGTCCAAGGTACCGGTGCGGGTAAGTGGTCTGCCCGTAAGGCGCAGTTGCTAGCTAAGAAGTACAAAGAGAAAGGCGGTGGCTATCGTGGCTGAAAAATACGATTACCGCAGTAAAGTCCGAAAAGACATCGATCCTAGCAAAATTATACCGACTAGAAAGTCGTCTGGGTCTAAGCTAAGGCTACCCGGTAGTATGAAAGCTCCAGCGCGTAAAAGGTCATCCGCTTTGGACGCACTAGAGCAGTTCGAAAGATTTGCACCCAAAGAAAAAGAAGTAAAAGCTAAAAGTGGTAAGTGGATTCAGTCCGCTGTCAAAAAGCCGGGCGCACTGCGTAAGTCTATGGGTGTTAAAGCTGGTGAAACTATCCCAGCTAAAAAACTTGCCAATGCAGCAAAAGCCCCGGGTAAGATGGGTCAACGTGCTCGTCTAGCCCAGACACTGCGGAAGATGAAAAAGTGAAGAAGCCGCAGCAGTCGCTAAAGGCTTGGACAGCTCAGAAATGGAGAACCAAGAGTGGTAAAAAGTCTTCTGAAACAGGTGAAAGATACCTACCAGAGTCTGCTATTAAAGCTCTTAGCCCTGCGGAGTACGCTGCTACAACTCGTGCAAAACGCAAAGGCAAAGCTGCTGGGCAGCAGTTCGTCAAGCAACCCCAAGGAATAGCTAAGAAGGTTGCTCCGCACAGGAATCGAGGTAAATAATGGCTACATCAGGCACCGCAGTATTCAATATGGACTTGACCGAGTTGGTCGAGGAGGCGTTTGAGCGTGCTGGTTCTGAGTTGCGTAGCGGCTATGACCTTCGTACCGCACGGCGTAGTCTGAATCTTATGTTCACTGACTGGTCTAATCGGGGTATTAATTTGTGGACAGTTGAGCAGGGGTCGCAAGTACTTACTCCGGGTACGGGAACCTACACTTTACCGGCTGATACGGTTGATCTTTTAGAGCACGTAATCCGTACAGACGCAGGTTCTGCGGCAAACCAAGCTGACTTGAGCGTTTCACGCATTAGCGTATCTACCTACGCTAGCATACCGAACAAATTAACTCAGGGTAGACCCGTACAAATATACATCGATCGGCAGGAAAGTGCCCCATCAATTAGTTTGTGGCCTATCCCAGACACAGCCCAGACATACACACTGGTGTACTGGCGTTTACGTCGTATCCAAGACGCTGGCAATGGTGTAAATACAATGGATGTGCCGTTCCGGTTCTTAAACTGCTTGACAGCGGGTCTAGCGTATTACTTGGCGCTCAAGTTGCCAAACGGGTTGGATAGGATTGGCTTACTCAAACAACAGTATGACGAAGCGTGGGAGCTTGCTGCTACTGAAGATAGGGAAAAAGCCACGTTCCAGCTTGTACCACGGTATATGACTATAGGGTAAACCCTAATGTCTTCTAAATACGCCCAAGGTAAACACACCCTCGCCGAGTGCGACCGGTGCGGATTCCGCTATAAACGTAAGACCCTTAAAGAGTTGGTAATTAACGAGGCTCCGACTAATCTTCAGGTTTGTACCCAGTGCTGGGAAGAAGATCACCCGCAGTATAAAGTTGGTAAATACCCCGTGGTTGATCCGCAGGCAATTATGAACCCACGCCCCGACCGCTCTCTAAATTATCAAAACGTTGTAACCTCGTCCCGGTATATCCCCGGAACTTTTAATCCCTTGTCTGGAGTGCAATCTTCAGGTACAGTTGGCACTGTTACGGTGACCGTATCGTAAGGAGTTAGTATGAAAAAAACCGCAGATTTAAACAAATACCAACAACCAAAACCGGTCCCCGTGCCTAAAACAGCAGGGTACCCCGAGACTGGGGTTAAAACTACCGGGGTTAAAACTCGCGGTAATGGGGCGGCTACTAAAGGTGTGATGGCTCGCGGCCCAATGGCATAACATGAACTACGCCGCGTTAACAACTGCTATACAGGATTACACTGAAAATACTTTCAGTGCGACTGAGCTTGCTACGTTTGTACAGCAGGCTGAGCAGCGGGTATTCAATAGCGTTCAGTTTCCGTCACTGCGGAAAAATATGACCGCTGTCCTTTCCAACGGCAATAAGTACCTTTCCACACCATCTGACTTTCTTGCGCCCTATTCTTTGGCCGTAGTTGATGGTAGTGGTAACTACGAGTACTTGCTAAACAAGGACGTTAACTTTATCCGGCAGGCGTACCCAAACCCCGCCTCTACTGGCATCCCAAAATACTACGCTCTTTTTGGGCCGACAACTACGTCCGGAGCTAGTCCGGCAATTACAAACGAGTTGTCATTTATTTTGGGCCCTACACCTGATAGTGGGTACACCGTAGAGTTACACTTCTACTACTACCCAGAGTCGATTAGCGTCGCTTCTTCTGGCACATCTTGGCTTGGGGATAACTTCGATTCAGTGCTGTTGTACGGCTCGTTGGTTGAAGCCTATACGTTTATGAAGGGCGAGCCAGATTTACTTCAGTTGTACAACGCTAAGTACCAAGAAGCATTGATGTTGGCTAAACGTCTTGGCGATGGCCTTGAGCGGCAAGATGCTTACCGGTCTGGGCAAGTAAAGGTACCGGTGACCTGATATGGCGATAACTCAAGCTATGTGCACTAGCTTTAAAAAGGAGCTGTTAGAAGCCGAGCATGACTTTGGCGTCGATACTTTCAAGATCGCGCTATACACTTCAGCAGCTTCAATGGATGCCAATACTACGGTGTATAGCACTACTAACGAAGTAAGTGGCACTGGATATTCTGCCGGTGGTAAAGCCCTGACGGTAGCGACTGGTACTCCGTCGCTAGGGGGAACAACTGCGTTTGTGTCCTTTAACAATATTTCGTGGGCGTCAAGCGCGATTACAGCGCGTGGGGCGTTAGTCTACAACAGCAGTAAGGCAAACAAGGCTGTAGTTGTTATAGATTTTGGATCAGATATAACTTCATCTGGTTTAACGTTTAACGTAAATTTCCCTTCTGCGGATTCTTTGAACGCAGTTATTCGTATTTCATAAGGAGCATTCGGAATGCTTATCGACAAATCTACCTCCAACGACGCGATCGGTAGCACCGTATCCAAAGGTAACGGTGTTAGTGCTGCTATTAAAGGCGGCGGTGTTTTCGCGGTTAAATGCTACGACGCTAATGGCGACCTAAAATGGGAAGCTAGCACGCCTAACCTAGTTGTTAATGTCGGTTTGAAAGACATGAACGACAAGTATTTCTCTGGTTCTGGGTACACCGCCACTTGGTATTTAGGTTTGTATGGAGCTGGAGCGTCTAACAACCCCGCCGCTTCTGACTCTATGTCAAGCCATGCTGGTTGGACAGAGGAAACGGGTTATTCGCAATCTACGCGTCCCGCCTGTTCGTTTGGCGCGGCTAGTAGCGCGGACCCATCAGTGATTAGCAACTCCGCTTCGGCTGCTAGCTACAGTATCAATGCTACGGCTACTATTGGTGGGGCGTTCTTGACTAGCGACAATACCAAGGGTGGTACGTCTGGTATCTTGTTTTCGGCTGGTGATTTTTCATCACCCGGCGACCGTGCGGTTGTGTCCGGTGACACTCTTACCGTCACCTATACTTTCAGCCTTGACGCTGCATAAGGAGTGATTAATGGCTACTAAGTTTGCTAAAAACGAACAAGTTCGGGTGGTTACTGTTGTTCCATCTGGCCCTGTTGAGGCTTTCCGTATGGACGAAGAAACCGGGGAAGTTTACTATCGTATTTCTTGGGTGGACGCCGCTGGCATCAATCAAACGCGCTGGTTTCCAGAAAGCGAGCTAGAAGCGTCTGTGTAATGTATGTTCGGTATATCCGGCTTAGCCGTCACCCCCTATGCGACTCTAGCAGGTAAACTGTATCAGGCCGCTCTAGCGGACAGCATAAGTGCTGCCGATACCGACATTGACGCCCTAAAAATTAAAGAGTGCTTCGTAGGGTCGGGCACTTGGTCAGTTAACGCTTGGGGGGAGTATGGTTGGGGTTTTAACGCTCCTGCCGATACACAGGGTAGCGACTTAATAGAAGGCCGCTCACCAATTAATACATTTAGCGCAGATACTGTAGTTGCTACGGACAGTACTGAGCGTACTCTGTTTATATATAAGAGCTTATCTGAACAAGCATCCGCACCGCAAAGTATAGACGGTTGGGACGCAGGTGGATGGAGTGGTGTAACGCAAGGTTACCAAGCTACGGGGTGGGGGCAGTCATCGGTAGGTTCTTTTAGCGCTAGTTATGTAGCGTCAACGTCGCTGACAGATTCTGTTCTTAGTGCGGATGCACAGGCTAGTACCGTAGTCTTTGCCAGTGTTCTTTCCGATCTGCTAACGTCGTCAGAAAGCTCAACGGTTTCGCAAGTATTTGTGTCTAGTGCGGCGGACACATCAACAGCCACTGACTTAGCAGAGGCGAGCATAGAGTACCCGGCGACGCTATCAGACTCTGCAACCGGCGACGCGACTGATGATTCTGCGGTAATCTTCCCGAACGTATTGTCTGATACAGCGTCTATTACAGACGCCCGTGCAGCTACTGTTACGTTTGTGGCTAGTATGGAGGATCAGGCAAGAGCAGCAGCGGCATTTGTTGCTCGGATGTCTTTTGTGGCGTCGCTATTTGATTCAGGGGTAGCTTTAGACGCAATCACCGCTCGATTCATCTGGGAATTAATTGATGACAGTCAAGCCGCTAGCTGGCAAAATATAGACAGTTCTGAGGGTGCTGCATGGGTTAATGTGCAGACAGCTCAGACGGCGACTTGGAGTACGGTGGATAGTTCTGGCGCTACAAGTTGGGATGATGTGGATACTAGCCAGCCAGCTAACTGGACTAAAATTGATACCTCGGGGCTTAACTAATGGCACTTGTAGTAGCTGATCGGGTCAAAGAGACCACTACGACGACCGGTACCGGTACGGTTACTTTGGATGGGGCAGAGATAGGCTTCCAGTCGTTTAGTGTTGTTGGTGACGGGAATACCACGTACTACGCTATCGTAGATTCTGGTAACGGTGTTTGGGAGGTGGGTCTTGGCACTTACACTGCTAGTGGTACCACTTTATCCCGAGATACTGTACTTTCGTCGAGCAATGCTGGTTCTGCTGTTAACTTTGCTGCGGGTACAAAAGACGTATTTGTGACTTACCCGTCCGGCAAAGCCGTGTATGAAGATGGCGCTGGCAATGTATCTTTGCCGGGGGACTTTACAGTATCAGGAAGCGCGACAGTAACCGGTAGCACGACATCTAACATCTTCACCAATAGCGGTAATTTTTACTACAACGACCGTACTATTACGTCAGACACTACCATTGGTTCAACAGAAAACGCAATGTCTGTTGGTCCGATAGTGATTGATACAGGCGTTACCGTTACTGTGGATACAGGGGGCAATTGGTCAATCGTATGAGTACGTTAAAAGTAAACCAAATTGAGAACCGCACAGGGGCGGGCGACATCACGTTACCCACTGGAAATCGCATTGTTGCGACCGATGCTGATTCTTTTGTACAGCCGGGCTATTCAGGGCAAGTGCTACAAGCACAAGCGGTTACTGCTTCAAGCCCAACACATATAACTTCCACATCCACCGGTTTTACAAACTTACCGCTTACGATTGACATTACTGTACGCTCCGCTAACAGCGTAAATGAGGTTCGGTTTTGGTCCAGTATGCAGTACAGCGCCCCCACCCCCCTATTTACAAACTTGCAATTTTCAACTGATGGTGGAAGTACATATACGGACTTAACACCCACTCCAACGTATACGTATAACTGGATGTATGCCCAAGTATCTTGGCAACCTGTGGAGAACGTATTTTTTCACACGCACGGACAGTTAGTTGGCACAACTATACGTTATTTGGTTCAGTACAGAAACTCAGCGCCAAGCCAAACCAACTACCTTGTTCACTCAAATATGCTGTATGGTTGGAAAGTCATGGAGTTTGAAGCATGAATGAAAATACTTGCAAAACTTGCGGACACGCCTGTCATTGCGATGAGACTAAAGAATATCCTCCGCATAACGAATGTCCTGAGTGTGCGCCAAAAGCACCACAGGGAGGGTCATGCCCGATTTGCAACTGCAAAGTAACAGAACAAGAGTAACAGTATGGGAACACTCTCGGTAGACTACATAAAAACAGCAGGTGGCGGCTCTATCGCTGTTCCTGATACTGCTGGTACTTTTGATCGTCTGCAACGCGCTGGTAATGTGTTACAGGTGGTTCATTTCCTCACTAGCGATCAAGGATCGGTTTCGGTTTCAACGTCGGATATTGCTTTAAGCCCCGATATTTTTAAAACAATAACACCTGTTGGGGACGGCTCTAATTTTTTAATCACTGTACGCTGGGCTGGCGAATCAGCGAACGGCTTTACATACAATTCAAGTATTAACATTCACAGGGACGGTGTTCGTATAAACGCCCCGGGCACTCTTAATTACCAGGGTCTTAGTTCTCCTGTGTTGACGTACTACGCCGCTGACAATAGCTCTACGCCAGATATGATAAATTTCAGCACGTTGGACACAACGGGATCAACTGCGGGGACTCCAATTACTTTTAGGCTAGTCTTTACTACCGCTTCAGGTAGTTACACCGTTTGGACAAACCGTTGTTTTACCGCTCCGTCGTCAGCTTTCGAAACATTTAGTACAGAAATGATTATTATGGAGATTGCGGGATGAACCATGAAGCAATCTATGCACTTTACCCTAGTGTTGTTCGTATTCTTAATGATCGTGCATACGATGCAAATGGCGTTGAGGTTATTTATGACGCCGACGCTGTTACTGCGTGGGTGTCTCCAGATCAGTACAAACGGCAACGTAGGGCTTCATACCCCACTATTGCTGACCAACTGGATATGTTGTACTGGGACAAAATTAACGGGACAACCACGTGGCAAGACACCATTACTGCTATTAAGCAGGAGAACCCAAAGCCATGAGTATCTTAAAGGTTGACGAAGTCCAAAATACGTCTGGCACTGTTATTTTGTCCTCTGACGGGTACACGTACCAGCCGGGACAAATTATCGAGGTGCTTACAGGCGTATGCGATGGGTCGAGCGTGACAGTCAAATCTGGCACGTACACATTACCAAACGTTACCGCGGGTCAACTCCTATCGACAACATACGCCGACGTGTCGGGTTCTAGTATTGATTACACGCCTCCTGCTGGCGCAAGTCGTGTGATATATGAGTTTTCACACCAGCACTCTTGGACAGATGCCCATGCTATATCACACTGGAAACTTTATATTGATGGTACTGAGGTAACTGCCGCAAGACATTCT
>Ga0222719_10001804_pt1 | contig 20284 bp, 32 predicted proteins | sample C33_34DmetaG_FD_165039 | JGI IMG/M metagenome (GOLD analysis project Ga0222719, IMG submission 165039) | Estuarine water microbial communities from San Francisco Bay, California, United States - C33_34D | ecosystem: Environmental > Aquatic > Marine > Unclassified | place: USA: California... | reverse complement strand
GTAGGACCAATGGGAGGAATATAATGTCACGTTACATGAATTTAGACGGTAGTTTGTTTCAACAAGGGTTTGACCCTTATCAGTTTGACCAACCAAGTGCTTATGAGCAATTTGAAATGCCTGATTTTGGTGCACCTGACCCATCTAATACCTTAGCAGCTCCTGTTGATACAAGCAATATGAGTCAAGAAGGTCAATTTTTACAGTCTATGTTTGGACCATTAGGTGTTACACCAGACCAATTTAGTCAGTATGAACAGTTTGTTACTCCAATACCTGAGGAATTATATGAACTAACTGACCCAACTGCTGATATTTATCAACAGTTTAGACAAGAAAGACAGCAAAGGCTTTCAGGTCAGCTAGGAGAGTCTGTAACAGGACTACAACAAAGTTTGTTTCAAGGAAGAAGAGAAGCAAGAGGCATGGGTGGAAGAAGAGGATTTGTTACAGGTAGAAGATTTATGGATGATATTAGTGAAAGTGCAGCTATGACAGGACAGAGAGCATTCTCTGCTTTTGGTAGAGGTTTATATGACATTGAAGAAGATATTGTAGAAAGAGTAGGTTCAGAAAGAAGATATGTAGCAGGCTTAGAAGCACAAAGAAGAAGTGATGCACTAAGACTTGCAGAATTAGCTGGTTTATTTAAAGACGAGGGAGAAGAATAATGGCTAGAAGTTATGTAGATAGCATTTTAGATGCAGCAGCAATGGCATCAAGACAAGATACGCTTGGTGATATGTTAAACCAATTACCTGGAATACTAGTAGAACAAGAAAAAATAAAACAAGACAGAGAAGACAGGTTGAATAGATTCGCAAAAGATGATGAATTTAAAGAAAGACAATTTACCTCAAACGAAAATAATGTAAAAACACAGAATGATTTAGCTTTAGGTGGAGCTTTTGCTGGAATAGTAGACATTGACGAAAGATTGTCAGCTTTTGAAAACTATGAACCAACTACAGAAGATGGTATTGCATATAAAAAAGCTAATATAGAAGCTATAAAAACAGGTAAATCAAATCAATCAGCATTTAATTTAAAAATTAAAAATTATCAAGATGGTGTTGGAGAAAGAAATTCTAAAGAAAATTTAGCTTTACTAAGAGAGCTTGAGATAGAAGCATCAGGAAGTGCAACCTTAAAAAAATACGTACCTAGCATTCAAAACAAAATTAAATATCAAACAGGACTAGGAGCACAAGAGTTTGTTTCTAATATATCAGACACAATAATTTTTGAAGATTCTGTGTCTGCAGAAGAACAAAAAAAATATAAAGATATGTTAAAATCTGCAACATCTGTTGAACAAGCTAAAATAGTTTTAGATATGATACCTATGAAAGAAAACAAGAAACCATATAAAATTGAAGACTTAAATCTTTCTATGAAATATGTAAACGAAGCTATAGAGCTTGGCGTTCCTGGTGCAGAGCAGTTACAAAGAACAATAATGGGTCAAACATCTGAAGCATTTGGTGTAGATGCACCAGATGTTTTAACAAAACAAGGTCAAATAGTAGATGTAGATGGAGAAGATTATATGGTGTTTGGTTCACCTGGAAACTATGAATATCAAATGTTAGATGATTTTGGAAACACTACTGGCGACAAAATGACCTTAACTGACGAACAATATAAAAGAATATCTGGAAGTCCAGCAATTTACGGAGGTTAATTAATGCCTAACGGTAATGACCAAACAATAGACTGGTCTAAAGCTACTTTTAAGACAGCAGAACAATCTGATTCTACGCAAGTAGATTGGTCTAAAGCTCAATTTAAATCACCAAAACAACCACAAGTAAGAGAATCTGTTGGTGTATTTGAAGCTTTTGCTGATGGATTTACTGAAGATATGTCTTTTGGTTATGTAGATATGAAAGACGATGCTGATGTCTATGCTACAAAAGCAGGTGGATTTGCAAAGCTTGCTGGTATAACCTCTTCTATGTTATTACAATCAGCAGCTTTAAGTGCAGTAACGTTTGGAATTGGTGGTGTTACTCTATTCTCAGCTAAATCAGCAAACCTAGCAAAAGCAGCTAAAAACTACAACGACGCTAAAAAAGCATATAAAGCAGGTAAAATGTCCAAAGCTAATATGATAAAAAAACAAACAAGTGCATTAGAACAAGGTGGAGTTGGTATACCTAACTCTAAATTTCTAGGTCTTGGTAGTGCGATAAAGTCAAATACAACACAAAAAATGTATTTAGATAAATTTATGAGACTTGCTGCAGACGATGTGAACAAAGCAAGAAAGATGGTTTTAACGACTGAAATGGCAAGAGAAGGTATGATAAATGCAGCTATAGGTCAAAAGTTTATAAATGAAGAAACCTTAGGAAGAGAAGTAACCATAAAAGATAGATTGGCTTTTGGTACACAAGATTTATTAGCAGGTGGTTTATTTGGTGCAGGTAGAGCATATTCATTTTCAAAAAATCTATTTCCTAAGATTGGCACACTAGGCTCAGAAAAGACTCCAGATTTTGTAAGTAGAGGTTCTTTATATTTTGCTTCAGGATTTACTACAGCTTTACCACAACACGAAGGACAAGAAAACGGTTCTTTTATAGATAGGGTGACTGTAGGTGCAGTTTCAGCTGCAATGGGTTCTTTGATGAGAGGAGGAGTAGTAAGCGAAGCAGTGGATGACGTACAGAGAGGATTAAGAAGGATAGGAGTAAAAGATGAAGCACTTGTATCTGAAGTAACTGATATGTCTATAAGATTGGCTGTAAACAAAGGCGTAAAACAAGTAAATGACGATTTCCAGGGAATGGTTTTAAAAAATATAGATGACGATAAAGATGTAGTCGTACAAAGAGTTAAGTCTGAAGGAGAAGGCAATAAACAAAAAGTATATGTTGATTATGACGTGGTAGACTCTGCAGACAACAATAAGATATTGCAAAGAAAAGAAAATGTAGATGCAGGAGAGTTCTTCAAGAGTCATAAAAGACAAGATTATAAAGATATAGAAGCAATTAAAAATAACTTTAAATCTGCAGATGACGATAGTCAGTTTTCTTTTTTTAAAAATGAAAAAGAACTAAAACACTTTATGAATACACAAAAATACGGAATTCTTACTGCTGACGGTCCAGCATATACTAATTTTAGAGGTATGGGTGGAGATGGTAAGCCTAGCGAACTTATGTTCAGTGATGGCAACGATTTTCTTATTAGAGAGCTATTAAAAAGAGGATATAAAAGAGATGATATCTTAGCAGTCAGAGGTAATTGGAACGGAGGGGGAGAAAATAGTTTTGTTGTTAAAGGTCTTAAGAAATCAGATGCTGTAGATTTAATGAAAATATTTGGTCAAAGTGAAGTAGCTATGAATGACGGATATTTAAAACTTCTAAGAAACGCTGATGGAAGTATGGAAGTTATATCAGCTAAAAATAAATTTAAAACACAGGTTGGAAAAACAGCTCAATTTAAAAAAGATGGAAATGAGCATCCATTTTATAGCACTGTTGAACTTCAAAACGGAAGAGAAACATCTTTTAGAAATAAATATGAAATGACAAAAGATGAATTTGACTATACAGGTAAAGGTATTAGAGGGCTATCAACAAAATTTATATCAGGAGAAGTTAACTCAGCATTAGACAGTTCAGTTGATAGATTTTATAAAACATATAGAAACACTTCTGCAAGAAAAGATAAGATATTCCAAATTAAAAACATGGAAACAGAAAAAGGATTAGCAGATGCTAATGACCCATTTAAAAATCTAGGAGCAAAGTCATTAAAACAAGAACTGTTTGGAGTAGACAGTATGTCTAAAATGTCTAGTAAGCAACTAGACAATTATGCAAATCTTTTATCTGGTAAAGAAGATTTCTTTGGTAAAAAGTTTAGAAAAGGTGACTATAACGCATTAGGTGACATACCAGAGGTTTTAGGAAAGCATGAGTATTTATTAAATAACGTAGCACTACCTATCATAACAAAATATAGAAACTTTGCTAAAAATTTAAACAATCCATTGCTAAAAAAGTTAGCAGATAATCTTGAAGATTATACCATTACTAAGAATACTCTAGAAGGTGACTATCAACTTATGAGAGATAGACAAAAAGATAAATACTCTCAACTTGGTCTTAGTAAAAAAGAGGTAGAAGAGCTTGACAATGATATGGGGCTATATATTGAACAAAGAGAAGACTTAGTGTCTCTAAGAAAAAATTATAAAAATAGACCACACATGAAGAAAGCTATAAATTATGCAGTTGGAGAGCATAAAAAATATGCTACAAATATAGTTAAGTATCTAAAAAGGTTAGGAGTAGAAGAGTTTTATTACGACAAAAAAACGAGAACTCTACAAAGAAGACCGATATCTGTTGTAGAAAATTTTGTAAGTAGACAGATTACAGAAGAGGCGTCAGAGTTTTTTGCAAGAACATCTGATGACTCTACAGATTTTATTGTAAAAGAGATTATCAAAAGAGATGCTAGGTTTAAAGGTAAAGGTGAGTTTGCATCCTTACCAAAAAGTGAGCAAGAAAAGATAGCAAAAGAACTATTTAGTATTGCTCAACCAAACAATGCAAAATACGGTGTTTATGGTCAACAGTTTGCACGTACAGCTGATTTACCTCCTTTCTTTTATTTAGATAAGAAGGGAAGCATAATAAAAGATGTAGATAATTTTAATTATGTCAAAGGTGATAAAATAAATGATATAGAAATAGGTGAAGTTGTAAAAGTATATGATATGAACTATGCTGCAAATATGGATAGGTACGCATCTAGAGTTTCAAATTTAGCTGCATTCTCTAAATATTTTGGTAACAGAGGTATTTTTGATTTTGATGATACAAAGAATGTAAGAGAATTTAACAAAATGTTTGAAGAGCGTTTAAACGGTATATTAAAACAAGTCAAAACTCAATCTGATAGAAAAAAATTACAAGAAATGATTAACTCTGATTTCAAGGTAATACTAGGAGGAGACAATGTAGATGAAGCAGTTGCTCAATGGTATTCTTCTATGACATCTTGGACAGCAGCTACTGGTTTAAGTAGTCCTAGGTCAGCTATAAAAAATGCAATGCTGGGAAATGTTCAATTAGTAAGTACATTTGGATTAACTCCTGTTTTAAGAACATATTTTAATTTTGCTTTTGATGCAAATGCTTGGAAAAATTCTTTTGGAATAGCTCAAAGTATAAATGCATTACAAGTTTCTGAGAAAGCATTAGAAACTGCTATACAAACACAAGGACTTTCTGGGAAAATACAAAAAGGTCTTACGACAGGAATGAGAGTAGCAGAGCAGACAAATAGAAGAGTGTCTGTAATAACAGGAATGAAATCAGCAGAAGATGCATTAAAAGTATTAAGAGGTGAAAACCCAGGCTTCTTTAACAAGATGACAAAAACAGAAGCACAAAGATTGTTAAGAAGTACTTTTAATTTAGATAACATAAACGAAGCTATTAAAACAGGCTCGTTCAGCAAACAACAACAAAGAAAAATTTTATTTATGTCACACTCTACTACACAAGGTTTAGCTGACCCAGTATTTATGCCAGCGTGGATGAGCAAGCCTTATGTCAAACCGTTAACATTGTTTTACCGTATTGCATATCGTGTGACAGAAAATGTATATAAAAATGCATACAAGCCTGCTTTACGTGGGGATGTATCTCCTATGATGAGATATGTATCAGCTACTGTTGGTGCTGGTGCAGCATTACAATCTCTTTATTATAAAGCGTTTAATACAGAGCCAGAAAAATTTAGAGATGCTGGTGACAAGTTTTGGTCTTATTTTGTTGATGGAGAAGGTTTAGGAATATTTTCTACATTAGGTCAATTAAATAGAGAGTTTTCACAAGCATACACACCAGCCGTAATTCAGTTTGGTACAGGTTTATATGGAGCTGTATCTAAGGTTACTAAAGGAGCTTTTTTATCTGACACTGATGGAGAAAGAAATGCATTAATAAAACAAGGAACAAAAGACCTAGTAACATCTGTTCCTTTATTTAATGACATCATAAAGTCCATTGAAAACAATAGCGAACAGTTTTCTATTCCTGGAATTATACAACCTAAGAAAGCATATCAAGAAGTGTTAAACATTAGAACGCAAGTAAGAAGTTACGACAACGATGTCAGAGAGCTAAGTGGTTTTAATAAAGACTTTTCACAAGCAGAAGAACAGAGCTTAATGTATAGACAAATACAGGCTAATGTATATGCAAACAGACCTATGGATAAAAAAGTAAAAGATTTTTATGCAACAGTGGCATATATGCAACACCAGTATGAAATTAATAACCCTGGGGTTTATACAAAGCAACAAGCTTACAATAAAGCTTACAAAAGAGTAGAAAGATATATAGAATATTATTCACAACCTGTTAAATCTAGAGTAAGCACAGAAGACAAAGGTAAAGTTATATCACTATATGATGACTTTGTAAGAAGACTAAGCGATGAAGATAAAGCAAGTTTAAAACAGCTTGAGAAGATTCATAGAAAAAACTCTATACAGTATCGTAGAGAGGTAAGACGCTACAAAAATAAGTATCGCCCTTAAAAACGGCTTACGAGAATGCCCCTAGAAGCTCGTAAAATAAATTATTTGATATAACTATCGCCTAAATAACGAAAGTTTTGTGACGATTGAATTAGATGCCTTAACTGAATTTTAGCCTAAAATTAGTCTAATTTATCATAGAAATCGTTTAAACGGTCTCTATACTTTTGTTTTGCGTGCTCTGGACTATCCATTATTGATGCACTATCACCATGATAACCCACATCAAACTTACAAGTTGTGCCGTATCTGTTTTTGGCTATAATAATCTGTTGACCAAACTCACCATGTTCAGCTTGCTCGTATTCATATACGTATGGATAATAGTTAAAGATTACGATTTCTGCGTCTTGCTCTAGATTACCAGACTCAGCTAGGTCGCTGAGCCTTGGAATCTTATCTACACGATGCTCTATGTTACGATTTAGTTGAGAGACTAATATAACAGAACAATCAAGTTCTTTTGCAAGCCACTTATATCTTCTAGTCACTTCGGCGATACGATGTCTTACATCTCTATTATCACGCTGTGAAAATTCAATAAAACCTATGTGGTCATCAATGATTACATCAGGTCTTATCTTTTTGGCTTCTTGAATGCCTTCATCTAGACCTCTTAAATTATCAAATAAATGAAGCGATTTGTAATACTTTTTAATAAAATCTAAACCTTTTTCTATTTCTTCTCTATGATTAGAGGCGTTGTTACGCATTTGTTTATTAGGTACAGAGGTATGCATTGCAAGAAACTTCTTAACAATCTCTACTCTAGGCATCTCTCTACTTATAAACATCACCTTCTTGCCATCAAGTATCATGTTTTTGGTAATATTTAAAGCCAAGGTACTCTTACCATTACCAGGTCTGCCAGCAATAATAGATATTTCTCCTTTGGTCATACCAACGATAGCTTTGTCTACTAAAGAGATACCAGTCTGCACTAGATTCTTTTTTGCAAAGATAGACTCTATCAAGTCTTCATCAATACCTTCCATTGACTGATGGTCCATTTTAAGCATACTATTAAACTTCTCTGATATTTTACCAAGATAGTCTATGTCTGATGCTACATCTTTATATGATGTATCCTTTTCTATTCTATCTTTGAAGCCTACAATACGCTTCCATAGCTGTCTTCTTATAAAAAGATTGTAGATTGTAATGCAATGTGTTTTATAATTAGCCTCTGTAATAGTTCCATCTAATAATCCAGAAACATAGAAAGCAAGTTTGTGACCTTTCTCTCCTAAAAAGTTTGATACGGTTGCTAAGTCTATATCTTTATTAGATTCGTGAAGATAATACATAGCTCCCCATATATGCTGATGGTCTTCCATGTAAAATACTTTAGTAGTATTTATATAGTTCAATGCTTCTTGCATCAATTCTGGTTTTTTAAGTATACATCCCAATACTTGTTTTTCAGACACACCACTAAACATTTTTGATACATCTACATTTTTGTCAAAATAATCCATCTAATCCTCCTTTAGGTCTGGTGGTAAGCTATCTAATCTCTTACGCTCTATAATTAATTTATTCTCATACTTCTTATTCTCATTCCTTAATATACCTATAAAATAATAGACATCATAACCTTTTCCAGCTAAGTCTTTACGTTCCCAAATAGTAATACAATGTTTGATTACTTCGTCGTCAATGTCTTGACAAGCTTTGAGTAAAGTATAGGCAGTTAAGTCATCTAGCGACGATATGAAGAGCTCGTTTAAACGCTCTAAAGTATCATCACCTACATTTTTTTGAAGCCTTGCTATCATCTTTGGATAGTTTTTCAAGGCATTTGACCAGCCACAAGCTGGACATCTCATTTACGCTCCTTACAAGGAAGCTCTTCTGGGCATGGTTGCTTGTCCATAGGAACACGCTTACCCAAGAACTCCCTCATAGGAACTTTACCTTTTGGCAATGTATAGTACCTCCAAGGTCTTTCGCATCGTGGACAACGATAAGGCTGGAACTTTGACTTGTTGCTGTAAGATACTTCATTTTTCTTACGCTTCTCTGATTCAATGTATTCATCATCAAACCACTCATCATCAAAGTAATTTCTAAGAGTATCTTTAGAATATAAAGACTCATAGAGATAAAGCCAGACTTTTTCTGCGAACTTTTTAATCATCACAAACTTCACAATTAGGATTTACCTTTGAAAGTTGCATTGATTCTTGTTTTTCTTTTTTCTCTTTATTTCTTTCAGTTGCTTCTATTATCTTTTTTGCAATAGTCATAATAGATTCAATCTCTTTTTTATCAAGCTCAATCATTGTGTAGCTACCTCTTCATAGCTGTATTCTGCTACCACTTTTCCTTGAGGTGTTGATATATGTCTAGTCTTAATTGGATGCCCTTCGTTTCTTAAATCCCAGATTCTGGCACTTAAACGAAAACATCCAAAGCTTTCTAGAGCTGACAACGGCGTAATGCGTTCACCGTTTTTTAAGGCTACTAAAATCATATCATTCTGTGTTTGATTCATCTTTAGTCTCCTCTTTGTCTCCCTCTATTTCATTTAAGACGCTGTTTATGTAATTATTAGCTAAGAATCTTTTTTCAGTAAGATTCATTTCTAATTGCTGTATTTCTTGTGCTATTTGATTAGCTCTTACATAAGACATCTGAGCATCATTGCTTAAGTCGCTCATAAAGAATTTAATCTCTTCTCCATCACGATTGATAACTTGCTCACGTTCTTGTGGCTGTGATACAGCCTCTGCTTCTTGTTTAGCCAAGTCTAATTCACTCATTTTACCCATATTACTCCTCCTTATTTAAGTCGTTAAAGTTTGCTCCGTCATAACACTTAGAGCATATTCCAGTTTTTTCTTCTTCTATGAATGAGTTTCCAAAGGGAGGAGATGTACAGCAAGAACTTTGCCAATCCCTCTCTTCACAAACTTCACATTCATTGACAGAGATAGCTGGACTATCTCCATCTTTGCTGTTTCCACAATAAGAACATTGAATTTCAGGAACATACATTCCATACTTATCACTTTTTTCTTTTTGTACAAATTCTAAATAACTCATTACTTATCCTTAAATTCTTTTATCATTGCAATTAAACTTAAGTAATAATCTTGAGACATGATAGCTAAATTTTCACCTCTGTCTTCTCCAACAAACTGAACATGAATTTCTTTTGTCGGTTTTAGATGCTTAGCTAACACTTTTCTTTTTTTACATTGAACATAGATGTTGTCTTCAATAACCATGTCTACCTCCTGAGCTAGACCTCTTGACCTTCCATCACTTCCCCATGTTCTTTCTGCTTTTAAATCAAAACCTTGAGCTTTTTCTACACATTTTCTTTCGTAATATGTTCCTCTTAATTTATTCTTCGCTGGCATTTCTTCTATCTCCCTTCCAGTATTGCATAATCCAATTTTGATTTTTTCTTTGATGTCTTAAGTCCATACCAGCAAATATCCACCAAGCTCCATACTTATTATCAAACTCTTTTGCTGTTTCTTCTCTCCACTTATCATCCTGTACTACTAAACTTTCTCTCTTAATCATGTGCTTTGGCATCTTCTCTTCTTTTCTTTTTTCCCAAGCTAATTCTCTTTTATTTAAACTCATTATATCCACCAATCTGTTATATCGTTTTCATCTTCAGAACGCCTAAATATTTCGTTCTCTTTTTCTTCTTTTGCTATATAGTCTTTAAGCCATATATAACCTCTGTAAACTCCGTATAGTGATAATACTGCTAACACCCAATCAATCATGTTTATCTCCTTTGTAAGATGCGTGGGAATCTGCGATGAGATGTAGTAGATGAGTAAGAGGTATAAGACCCCCACGCTTTGTTAAATTAAAATGGCAGTTCGTCATCCTCCATCAACGCATCCTTACCTCTTGATACTGCCTTAAACACCATCTTAACTCTTGGTGTTTTCATGTCATTTCCTTCTCTTCCTACCCACTCTTCAATGACTACCTCTACATTAAATAGAAAGCGTTTAAACGCCTCCACATCTAGCTCTGGCAAAATCATTTTGTCATCTTTCTTTTGTACCATGTCCATCATATCACAAAGAGCATAGTATCCAGAATTGCTTCCCATGTCAGCTTGTAGGTTTGGGTATTTAGCTGGGTCAGGTTTTTTAAACCTAAAAATCCCTTTGTGTTTTACATCCTTACCTTCAATGTTAAACACTGGCTCGTAAATGTCTGCTAAAAACTTTCCACTAACTACTATATCTTTTTTGATATTTAAGTCCTTAACCTCTACATTATCATACTTACCAGCCTGTACAGAGCTACCACCACCTTGTGATTTTGGCTCATACCAAGCGTCTTCTCCAAATATGTTATTCAAGTCGTTATTATCCATTCTTTACCTCCTTCTTAGGTTTTTTCTTCAGCTGTTGTACATAGCCTTCAAAGTTATTTGTATTTAGTTTTTTATTTCTTACTGCTACTTCAATGCTTTCTATGAAAGCTTTATCTTTACCTTCTAACAATGTCATCAAGTAATCATTTTGTTCTTTAGAAATTGCTTGAGGTTTATCATCTTCAGGTAAATCTTCGCCCCTGTAAATATACAGACCAAGACCAAACAATGCAAAACATTTTACCAAACATCTTTTTATAGAGTTGTTAATCTGTGTTGCTGTTGGTTCTTTAATAGCTTTATTATAGTTATCCATTACAGCGTGAACTTCTGTTCTTGTAACACCTTCAATAGTTACAGACACTTTTACAAAACATCCACTTTCTGTTGACATATATGGAGTCTTAATCCATCCCATGTATTCATCTTTTGTAGATTTGACTGGCTGTTCGTACTCATGAGTTTCCCAAGTAGCATCTGGGTATACAGAAAGAACATATTGAACTGCATCACTCCAAGATAGATAATCATAATTACCTTTCTTTTCTTTGAACTCATTTACATTTATTTTATTAAGTGTTTCAAACACTGATAGTTTTTTCGTTGGCATTGTATTCCTCCTCATGTATTTCTATAAATGAATCTATGCTAACCCAGCTATCTGAGTAGCCCTCGTGTATCATTGCTATACCAGCTATATCTGGTCTCATTGTAAAGTCTCCATAGTCATTGCTATTCGCCCAATCCATTAACATAAGGGCATAGTCCTCTGACCTCACAATACTTTTCACATTTTTTTCCGTTCCAAGTTTCTTTTTCATCGCACCTCCTAGGTATCGTGTTATCATCTAGATGTTTTAAAAGAACATCTCTCTTGTTCGTAAAGTACGAAACAATTTCTTCATTGTCAACAATAGGAATATTAACAAAATAAATATTTTTATCTACCCCTCTGGAAACAGCTGAGTGCGTTCCAGCATCTCTGATATTCATTTGTAGTTTCATTGCTTTGACTTTATGACCTTTCTTCTCTAATAAATATCTATACATATTTACTTGGTATAACCAATCTCCAAAGTCTGCTTTACTCTCATCCCTATGAAACACTTTAACCTGTTTAAACGCTCCCTTGTTTCCCCAAGCTCCAGATTTTTTATATCTTGCTCCTGATGGGTCTGGCATCATGACGTGCGTCATTCCTAAAACTTTTGATGCTTTAAAACTACCTGTGTTTTTGTAATCAATAAGCGTTTCCGTATCTTTGTCATAGAAGTCTAAGATACCAGTAATATCTAATCCTTCAAGTTTTTCTTCTTGTATTGCATTATCATCCAGCTCTTGACTTTCTAAATGTAAGTGATGAATAGTTCCCATGACTGCAAACGCCATGTCCTGTGGGTCTATATAATAATCATTAGTTCTTTTAAGGTAAGCCTCACACGTTCCAGATAATAACTCTGTTGTGCTCGGTGGTCTGTCATTAGGTCTCTGGTCTGACATCATCTTTAATGTGGCAACACTCATACAACGCTCTGACATACGACATTTTTTTAGACATCGTTTAAACGTAGTTTGTTCTCCATCTGGACAAATAAAACCTATTGCTCCCATGTAACCTCCTTAATTTATTATGGTGCTTGCAATCAGTACTAGCAATTTATAGTTTGTTAGTTTATACGTATTGTTATTCAGGCAATAATACAAACACCACAATTTTAGATAGGCGTATTACACTTCTCTGTCCGATTAATGTCCTAAGACAAATTCAACCTCTATTGGTGATAACCTTAGACCAATTAGGTAATCTATGACGACATCAAGCTATCTCAAGGATTTAAAGAGCCGTGTTAAACAGCTCACACCTTATCATACGCCTATACCAATTTTCAATTTTTACTGGAGTAGATGAGTAGCCAACCCTTAAACTTTTGAAAACTTATAATTTCATTATCTAGAGTAAACAGGATTGATTACCTGCGACACTCCCTATAGATGCCATTAAATGTTTTCTGTTAATATCTACTCCAGAAATAAAACTTAACTATAAAAAACAAAAGAGGCAAGAAATAAATCTCGCCTCTTTCCACACACTAAGGAGTTCCATTATGAAAACATAATAGAAGTTATCATGATTGATAACACTTTAGTTTAACACCTTTATAAGTAGGTGTCAAATGAATTATAAATTATTATTTAGGTTGACCAGCTTATGACCTTTGCCTTTATCAAACTCAATGTCATAGTCTTGCATTAGTCTCATTATAGCATCTTTTTCATTCTTAGCTACGTAGTGATAAGTAGATGCGTTCTTGTTTTTAGGAATAAAGAACACAAAACTAGCAAGCTCTCCACTATCAATCTTCTTGTAGGTTTCAATATCTAGCATCTGTAAATCCTCATATTGTTATATTTATAGTCTCTCATTACAATATAGCTTTAAATATAGGTTAAAGTCTACTATTATTTTCACGTCGTTTAAACGCTCTTAGCATTATATATTTTCTGTATTTCTAACAGCTCTTTTGTAAACTCTTTTAAAGTAAATGGTATATCAATAGATACTTTTTTCAACCCTCTTTCATCTGTTTCTATTATGTAAAACAGCTCTTGCTTTACAATAGGTATTGCATTGCTATCTAAATGGTCTTGTATTTTTTTCATTTTCTTTTCCTCCTTATTGATGATTGCATATTGAAATACATAAACTCAAATCCCAGATTATCTAACTTGTCAATAAGTTTACTTATTTTTTCTTGTAATTTAAACGCCTCGTCTGATTTACTCATTATTCATCCTCCACTTTTAATCTTTTTCTTAATATATCGTCTATTAAATAATACAAGTGCCTACCCAACCTAGTATTTTCTGTTCCTTCTTGATGTTCTGATTTAACAACACAATCTTTTTCAATGCCAAGCATCTTTATAATTTCAAAGTATAAATCATCTGCTGTTTCATAAATCGTATCAGAATCTACAAAGTTTATTATTTCCTTACTCATTTCTTAGTCCTTTCATTTCATCCCATGTTTGTATATATGAACAATAGCTACACGCTTTCTTATTTCGTTTAAACGCTGTCTTGCTCATCTCATTAATTTTATCTATCAGAGCTATTGCTAGCTCTTTACGACCTCTGATGATGTCGCCTGTATCATCGCTCATTAACTCTATCTCAGTTTCTGGTACAAGCTCTTTATCTAGATAGTCTCTAAGCTGTTCTATAATCTGTTTATCTGTCATCTCCACACTCCCCTCTCTTTCATATTTTTATCTTCAAAGAGCTGTCTTATAGCTCCCATCTTCACATCAAATTGTTCTACCATATCATCATCAGACAATAGATAGTTACCCTCATCATCTATGTAGTAGTAAACATTTAGTGTTACTTCAAATGGTACGCCCTTTGTATCTTTTTTAATATTTTTTTTGTTATCTTTCATATCAAACTCCTTTCTAGTGTTCTGCTAGCTTTGCTAGCTCTTTGTTAGTTTAGCTAGTATGTTAGCGACTTGTCAAGCTTTTTCTTGCTCTTCTTCACAAGTTTTTGTTTCTTCATTATCAATTTCTATCATAATTCCTCCTTTGTTATGTTGTGTAAAAATGTTGGTGGTACAAATACTTCTTGTTCCTGTTCCCAATAAACCAGAAAGTCAAGAGCGTTTAAACGACCTGTGTAAACTACTGGTTGTTTGTCTTTCTTGACCTTTGCAAACCTAGTTGCAAACCAATGAGCTCTGTTCTTATCCAGTGTCCAGCTAAAGCCGTGTTCATAGTCTCCAAGAGTACCTCTGTATAAGAGTATCTCATCGTGTTCCATTAGTATATCTTCGTATATCTCATACTCTTGTGTATCCATAGTAAACCCTATATCATTGTAGTGATAAGTCAGTAAGTCCTGTAAATCTGTGTTCGTCATCATCGTGTGAACATTGTCAATAGCTGTATACTCTTCTCTGAAATACTGCCAAAACTTTGATGGCTCTATCTTGTTCTTAGCTAGGTCTTGTACCATCATAGCTATGCCACCCTGTTTGTAGTAGTTATTTGTTATGTCTTCCATATACCCTCCGTGTGTGTTAGTGAGTTGCTTGACATTAGCTAAGCCTACAACCAATGTCAAGCTATTTATTTGACGACGTTTAAACGTAGTCTACAACCATATTGAACATTGATTACTTTGTAGTTTAAATATTTTTCTCCAAACTCTAATCATCAAGTTTCCTACAATCGTTATTACACTTATCCAAGTAAAGAATAACAAGATGCTTTCCAAAAAAACATGACCAGCATTTGTTAAGTATGTGTAGTCGTGATGACTCAATAACAGCACTAAAAATACGCATACCATTTGAGAGTAAATAAATACATTCATCAATACTCTGTTTGCCATCGTTAATGTTTTACTTAAATCGTTTCTAAATTCCATTTGTGTTTTATTCATATTATCTCCTTAGTTTAAGTGTGCATTTTTAAGTTTAAGACGCTCTTGTTCGTCTTGTCTGTGTACGTAATTGATATGCTCTTGTAAACCATTTACATAGCTACCAATAGAACTCCATCTGTAAGAGTATCTTCTATCACCTTTTAGCGTCTCTTGATATCGTTCATACTCTTTTTTGTAGTACTGATAGTTATCAATAAGCTGTTCATAGACCCTAGCAAATTTTCTCTTCTGTTCTAGTGAACCTTTGTTTAGATAGTCTAAGCATACAGCCTCTGCTTTCTTGAACTTCTTACGCATAGCGATGGGGTCGTTTAAACGCTCTGTCATCTTATCTCGTCTAGCTGACATCCCCTCACTTCTGATGTCATTATCGCTAATGAATTTTAAAGCTCCACGCTGTGCATTCAAACGCTCATCTCTAATAACCTTAGCATTCATATAAGGTTTTGTTGGAGCAAGTGATAGATGTAAATATTTAACCTCTAATCCCTGCTCCTCACAAACCTCTTTGATACCTTTAAGGCTTTTAAGACCGAACAGATTTTTACCCCAACTTTGTTTACCTCCGTAGTTGTTATATTTAACTTTACGTGCTGACTTTAGTCTTAATCTGTGTTCTCCTCTACCTCCAACAAACTTCCAGTTGGTTTCGTACCATAAGGGCATACCATCTTGAAAGATGTTGATACATCCATTCTCAATAGTTGAGATAGTTTCAAACCAGTTGTCAGTGTATCTCTTTTTGGTTTTATATGAGATGCTGTTTTGAGCAATTACAAAATCAATACCAGATTTTGATGGCTTATCATTCCATGTTAAATGCTCTTCTCTTACTTTATTCCATTCTACTCCTAGCTCATCAGCTCCATAGTTTAGAAAGTTTTCTGGTAAGCCTACTTTATAAGGATGTAATTTGTCTCCTTCTCCGTAGTATCTAGTCCAATCAAAAATTAAGTTGTTTAATGTGTTATTCATAATACCTCCTAGTTTGTGTGTTAGTTAAGACTATTAAATTCTAAAACAAGTGTCAAGACTTTTTTTTGACCTCGTTTAAACGCTCTCTTCCATTTTCTTGAGCTCTTTATTTATATAGTCTAGCATTATCTCTGCCTCTGTGTTTTCAGTTTCAAATCTAGTGTACTCTACTTTCTCTGCGTCGTAATATCTGCCATCATAATCTTTGAACTCTCTATCCATTATTCTTTTGTTGCATCTTAGCGTAGTCTCGCAACTTGATTTAATACCCATTACTATTGTTTTATAATCTGGTTTTTCCATATTGTCCTCCTTTGTTAATTGTGTTTAAAAGCTGTCTACAACAGCTTAGTGCCTTCACCAAATTTATCTTCTACTAACTCATTGATGTTTTTGACTAAATCTCTATCAAATAAATAACTATCATAGCTACCATTATCTAGTTTTTTTCTAGAATTATTAATAGTATTGTAGTCTCTGAAAAATAAGTCAGCCTCATCCATTAGTTTTATTGTGCTACCTATAACATCACTCATAGTATCGAACTCTCCATTGTTAGCGTAAAATCCAATAACATAATATCCCTCCATTTCCTTATTAAATCCTCGCTTTTTGTCGTGAGCCCATTTCCAGCCATCATCCTCTTCTGTCAAATGAAATCCAGCTGTTAGCTCTCTGTCATAAAAAGGTATCTGCTTAACTTTGTTTTCTTCCCCAGAATAACTATCATAGTTTACTAGGTCGTGGCTGTATGTAAACAAATGTTGATTAGCCCAAGGGTGCTCTGCTGGTAAAGCCACATAACCACAGCCCCATCCATTGTCTGTATCGCTTTCTCTAATTATCCAGTAGTAAGTTGTACCATCTGCTTTTGTTTCTTGTATCCATCTTTCTTTCATAAGTCCTCCTTTGTGTGTTTTCTAATCTTACTAATTTTTATTGGGGGCTACAAGCTAATTCTTCATCATCAGGACAGCCTGTTTAAACGCCCCCAAGTCTACTACTCGTTTTTAAATATCTCAAAATCTTGGTCAAGACTTTGTGAGCTTATAAAATCTAATCTAAGCTCTAGCTCTTTTTGATTAGATAAATTCTCTGAGCTTTTTTCCAATCTGAACCAGTCAAAGCTTTCGTCTAAATCTCTATGAGCTATAAATTCTATTGCGTCTTCTAGGTCTTGCTCTACCTTTGCGTGTAAATCTGCAATAGTTTTTTTAATGCTCTCAGCTTTTTTGTTATACTCTTTTAAAGCTTTTGTAAATCTCTTATTGATTTTCTTTTTTTTATCGTTTTTCATAATTGCTCCTTTGTGTGTTTTGCAATATGTAAAGAGTTTAAAAATAAGCTTTTCAAATTGTCAAGCAAAAAAAATAAAAAAAATAAAAAAAGTTTTCATAATATAAAAAAGCTCAAATGTCAAGACTTTTTTATATCTGGCTGGTTTTACTCCTCTATAAACGCCAGAGAATAGCCCTAGAACGCAATAAAATAAAAAAAAGGTCTTATGGTATGCTTGTTTTTATCTGTCCTCTGAAACCTTGTGAAAATATTCCAGAATTTAGAGCCGTAAAATATGCGATGTTTAAACGCTCTTAAGTTATCCACATCTTATACACATAAAAGTTATCCACATTTTATACACAATTTGTGGAAAAGTTCTAGAGGCTGTTTAAACGCCTTATAAAAAAGGGCAAAAAAAAAGGGCTATTTCTAGCCCTCTTTTTTTAGTTGGTTTTAAATTACCAGATTTTCTGGCTAAACTCCTCCACCTCTTCTGGCATTACCCAGCCAGAAGCTGTGTCTATTGCCTCTGTATTTTGAAAGTCCTTAACAATACTAGTATTAGTGTTTTTACCTCCACCTATAACATAAGTAGAATTAGCATCTATTTTTACCAGCTCTGAAGGCGTTTGAATATATGCCTCCCCTTTAATCTGTCTTACTTTACACGTCAAGCCGTAGACTTCAAATAAGCCGTTCAAACGCTCCCTAGTTGTCGGTGTGTTCCAGCCAGCTAGTGTAAAGTATAGCCCCTTCTGAATTTGATTGAAATTAGCTATCAAATTTCCGTGCAAATATAGGTACATCTCAACAAATCCGTTAGGGTCTTTTATCTCTTCGCCTTTGCCGTTGGTGCTAATATATCTGCCTTTAACTTCTGTATTATCTATTCTCATTGCTCTTCTGTTTAAAAAAGCCTCTGCTGTTTTTAGTGTGATTTTTCTCATTATTTCACCTCCTGTCTTCTATCTTTTGCTCTGTTTAAACGCTGTCTCATCTTCTTAGCGTCTCTGTTTTCTCTGGCTTGTCTGCCTTGCTCTGCTTGAGCCTCTAAGCCCTTAATTTGTGTAGCTGTTAAGCCTGTGTAATTCATAATATTAACTCCTTGTGTTTTTTGTAATTTACTTAACAATTTAATTTCTGTCAAGCCTAAGACTAGAGACGCTGTTTAAACGCCGTCTCTAGTTTCGCCCTATAGTGGGCTCATCAGTTAGGCATCAGCTAAGCCTTCAAAAAGCCCCAGCAACGCCCAAAATGGGCTATTTGTGTTGCCGTCTGCTAGAGCTTTAAAAGCCTCTATGCTGATAATATGTTCGCCGTATTTCTTAGGCAATTTAACTTTATATTCACTGCCACAACATAAACAAGCGTTATTGACTATCTCATAAAGTCTCTGCTTGTTTAGTCTTAGGCTGTGGTCGCAACTCTGGCTGTCTGTGCCCTCACATATCAAGTTAATCATTCTGCATACATCTTTAGGAAGACCAGCCAAGCTAACAGCTTGAGTGGGAAATTTACCTATTTTCTTAACGATGCCGTCAAGCGTTTTCTTGAGCTCTGGAGTTGCTATTGTCGCTGTCATTTGACCAGTCAAGCCTATAGCTGTTGCCATCTTCTTGAACTCTGCTTTATGTCCGTGCTTGTTGTCGTCAATAGCGTGTATTAATTCATGAGCTAAGACGTCTAAAACTCTAGAGCTGTTTTTAGCGTCGGTCGTTGATATGTTTAAAGTTATCATGTTAACGCCGTGTGCTATGTCTGAGCGATAGCAACAGCCTAGCGTATGGTTTTTATCACCTCTGCCCGTCATAGAGCCAACGTTTATGCGTAGCTTTTTCGGAACTTGTAAATTTGCTGGGGCAAAAACTCTTTTTTGTAGCTCTTGCGTAGCTTGTTCCAACCATTGAGAGATTTTTATTTCAAGGTTTTCAACCTTTATCTGTGCGTTTTTGGTCGCCACCGCTTTTGTTTTCATGTGTTTCCTTTGTGTGTTGTTAATCTCAAAAGCTCAATCAATATAGTAAATTCTAGGCAATGTACAAACATTTTTTTTTATCGTCATAGAATCGGCTGAAATCTGGGGCTCTGGCTTAGGCTGTTTAAACAATCCAAAGTATTATTTAAAGCTGGTAATGTAGGTATTATATAGGCTGTTTAAACGCCTTATATATATACTGGCTGGGTCTGGCTTGGGTCTTGGAATAGATACTATATATAATTTTCCATGCGTGAGAACGGGCTGTAATATAACAATATATAAAGACTTGTCAAGTGGTGTTAGCTCTCCGTCGACAAACAAGTTTCTGAAAAGTTGGCTAGAAAAGAAATAAAAAATAAAGCTTGACTTTCTCATATTCTTGTATCTCTAGCAATATCAAGACTTAAACCGAATTTCAACGAACTTCTACAATTCCTAACTTGAAAAAGACTGGGGGGGCTATTGAAAAAAAAGAACTCCACACAAAGTTATAAAATTTTTTAGTTTTTTCTGGTGTCTGGAAGTGTTGATATTGTTGAACTTAGGGAATCGGCTAACTAACTAACTATACTAGCTAGTAGGTTTGTAGAGTTATCCTAACCTAAGTTAAGGAAAAAAACGCCTGATGTCAAGTACAAAGATGCTAAGACTTAAAAATATATTATAATTTTTT
>Ga0222719_10001801_pt1 | contig 20302 bp, 16 predicted proteins | sample C33_34DmetaG_FD_165039 | JGI IMG/M metagenome (GOLD analysis project Ga0222719, IMG submission 165039) | Estuarine water microbial communities from San Francisco Bay, California, United States - C33_34D | ecosystem: Environmental > Aquatic > Marine > Unclassified | place: USA: California... | reverse complement strand
TTATATATTTTCTATTCAATCGAATTTTTCCATAAAAGTATGGAGATCGCGGTTGAGTAAAAAGCAATAAACCTTTTTCAATTTTATATTGTTTATTTTTTGCGCCCATTAAATTGTTTTTAGTTCTGCGTGGTATGTATGACATAGTATGACATTATTGTGCTAATATGTATAACTAAATGCCACAACAAAATACACACACATCGTTATATCAAGAATCTCAAGCCAAGGATAATTGTGGTTTTGGACTGATCGTTAACCGACATGGAGTTCAAAATAGAGAAGTTGTAAAGCGTTCTATTGCAGGCCTAACCAGTATGACTCACAGAGGAGCAATTGGAGCTGATGGTAAAACTGGCGATGGTTGCGGTCTTTTGTTTGATTTAAATCAATCTTTCTTCAAAAAACAAATTAAAAAAGAGTTAAATATTAAATTACCTGAATTATTTGGCATTGCACAAATTTTTTCTTCTGCATCATTAAAAAAAGATTTATCAGCAATTAAAAAAATCCTTCAATCTGAAAATCTAATTTTTGAATGTATCAGAGAGGTGCCCATTAATACACCTGTTCTTGGTGAAATAGCACTTGAATCATTGCCTAAAATTAATCAGATATTCATAACACCAATTTCAAAAGATTTTAATAAAGAAAGATTTGAATCTTGTCTTTTGCAGGCTAGAAAGAAGATAGAGGAACTGCATAACAATGAAGAAAAGCTTTATATCTGTAGCATGTCGAGCCAAACAATTGTATACAAAGGTTTAATGCTACCCGATGCAATTAGTAATTTTTATACAGATATTTCAAAAAAATCATTCACTGCAAAGGTTTGTTTATTTCATCAAAGATTCTCTACAAATACTCAGCCAAGATGGCATTTAGCTCAACCTTTTAGGCTTCTTGCTCATAATGGTGAGATCAATGCAATTAGAGGAAATAGAAATTGGGTTAAAGCAAGAGCATCAAAATTCTCAACACCTTTAATTCCAGGCATAAGTCAATTCAAATCACTTGTTAATGAAACAGGCTCTGACTCATCAGCATTAGATAATATGATTGAATTGCTGGTAAAGGGGGGTATTAATTTCTTCAGATCTATACGAATGGTCTTACCGCCAGCTTGGCAAAATATTCATACCATGGATCCTGAGGTAAGAGCTTTTCATGAATATAATTCAATGCATATGGAGGCTTGGGATGGTCCTGCTGGAATTGTTATGTCAGATGGCGAGTGGGCAATCTGCGTTTTAGACAGAAATGGATTGCGTCCAGCAAGATACCAAGTATTAGCTAATGGAATGATCACAGTAGCTTCTGAAACTGGCATATACCCAGTAGCTGATGAAGAGATTCTTCAAAAAGGTCGGCTTAGCCCTGGTGGAATTTTTGCAGTAAATACAGAATCTGGAGAAATTCTTGATCAAAAGATTATTGATGATCAACTTAAACAGAGTAAGCCTTATAGAGATTGGCTCAAAAAATCTGCAATTTATCTTGAATCTACTTTGGATGCATTTGAGGGTCCTGGTATAAAGAAAATTCGACATTCAGAATTTATCAAATCATCAAAATTATTTTCTTTGTACAACGAAGAAAGAGTTTCTGTAATAAAACCTCTTGCACTTGATGGTCTTGAAGGCACTGGCTCCATGGGTGATGACACAGCATTGGCAATGCTAAGTTCAATGCCGAGATCTATATATGATTATTTCAGGCAACAATTTGCACAGGTAACAAATCCACCGATCGATTCCTTGAGAGAGTCTAGCGTTATGTCATTAGAAGCATGCTTTGGTCCTGAATTAAATATCTTTGAGGAATCTAAAGATCATGCCAAAAGGATTGTCAGTACATCTCCTGTTCTATCGCATAAAAAACTTTCTGCGTTATTAAAAAATCCATATTTCTCCTCTAAAAATTTTGATTTGCAGTACTCACCCAAATCAAGCCTCAAGGATGCTTTGAATGAATTAACAAAAAAAGTAGTTTCTGCTGTGCGCAAGGGAGAAATTATCATTCATCTAAATGAAAAATTACCCGATGGTAATAAGCTCTCAATCAATGCTTTGCTTGCGGTGGGTTGCATACATCAAGAATTAGTAAGATTGGGACTCAGATCAGATGCCAACTTAATAGTGAGTTCTGCTACAGCCAGAGACACTCATCAAATTGCATGCTTGCTCAGCTTTGGAGCAACTGCTGTTTTCCCATGGCTGGCTTTTCAAACAATCTTAGATTTAACTCATCGCAAGGAACTAAAGGGTAGCCCAACAGCTAACTGCGCTAAATATCGAAAAGGTATTAATAAAGGACTTTTAAAAATTATTTCTAAAATTGGCATTTCCACAATTTCCAGTTACCGAGGGTCTCAACTGCATGAGATCGTCGGCTTAAGTTCGGATATTGTAGATTTATCTTTCACCAACACTGTTAGTAGAGTTGGTGGTAAAACTTTTGAAGATTTGGATGCTGAGATGCGATCTCTCAATAAATATGCAAATTCTAATGTTAGTGAGATTGGTCTAGGCGGTCTATTGAAATTTGTGCATGGCGGCGAATATCACACTTATAATCCTGAGGTTGTAAAAAAACTCCAAGAAGCAGTAAGCACAGGATCTAATAAAGCATATCAGGAGTATGCAGCGCTGGTTAATTTACGAGATCCTGCAATGCTAAGAGATTTAATGAGGGTTAAATTTCCTAAAAACCCACAAAAAGTTGAGCCTTACAGTACAAAACTACTACTTAAGAAATTTGATTCTGCGGGGATGAGTCTAGGCGCCTTGTCTCCAGATGCTCATGAAACATTAGCTGAAGCTATGAATAGTATGGGAGCAAGGTCAAACTCTGGCGAGGGTGGAGAAGCTAAGGAAAGGTACGGCACTTCCAAGATGTCAAAAATTAAACAAGTTGCATCTGGTCGTTTTGGCGTTACGCCAGAGTATTTGGTGAACGCCGAGGTTTTACAAATCAAAATCGCACAGGGCGCAAAACCAGGAGAGGGCGGGCAACTTCCCGGAGGGAAAGTAAATGAGTTGATTGCAAAGCTGCGCTATTCAACCCCAGGGATCACCCTCATTTCGCCTCCACCCCATCATGATATTTATTCAATTGAGGATTTAGCGCAATTAATCTTTGATCTTAAACAAGTTAATTCTAAAGCATTGGTTTCAGTTAAATTAGTATCTGAGCCAGGAGTAGGCACAATTGCAGCGGGTGTCGCAAAGGCATATGCAGATCTCATAACTATTTCTGGTCATGATGGTGGAACGGGTGCAAGTCCTTTATCTTCTATTCGTTATGCAGGCTCCCCGTGGGAGCTTGGCTTGTCTGAGGCTCATCAAGCCCTGAGAGCAAGTAATTTAAGACATAAAGTTAGACTACAAGCTGATGGTGGTTTAAAAACTGGATTAGATGTTGTCAAAGCTGCAATTCTTGGAGCTGAATCGTTTGGTTTTGGAACAGGCCCCATGATTGCGATGGGTTGTAAATATTTAAGAATTTGTCACCTCAATAACTGCGCAACTGGCGTGGCTACGCAAAGAAGGGATATTATTGATCATCACTACATTGGTGAAAAAGAGCGAGTCATCAATTACTTCTCATTTATTGCAAATGAAGTGCAAGAAATTCTAGCTAAACTTGGGGTACCCGACCTCGAGTCCATTATCGGTCAAACTCAGTACCTTAAAGATATTACACAAGACAATCCCTCTACAGCAAATATCAACTTATCTCCTATTTTATATTCTGATAAAAAATTAACCTCTCCTCATTACTGCAATACTTCGTCAAATAATCCATGGGATAAAGGTAATTTAAATGTAAAAATTCTTCAGGACATCAAACCTTTTATTGCCAAAGATCAAAAATCTGATTTCCATTATAAAATTTCAAATCGAGACAGATCTGTCGGAGCGCAAGCTTCTGGCTTTATAGCCTCTTTGTATGGTGAAAGAGGATTAAAGCAATCCCAAACCCTTAATTTTACCGGGTCAGCTGGTCAAAGCTTTGGTGTGTGGAATGCAACTGGATTAAATCTAAATTTAAATGGTGATGCAAACGATTACGTGGGCAAGGGCATGAATGGAGGCAAGATTGTAATTTCAAGCTCTGCTGAATTCGCCTCACAAAAATCTCCATCAGTATTAGTGGGTAACACTGCACTATATGGCGCAACCGGTGGTGAACTTTATGTTGGTGGATGTGTGGGTGAAAGATTTGCAGTTAGGAATTCTGGCGCATCCGCTGTTATTGAAGGAGCAGGCGATCATTGTTGTGAATATATGACTGGTGGGCATGTAACTGTTTTGGGGAATGTAGGTGCTAATTTTGGGGCAGGTATGACGGGCGGTTTTGCATATGTTCTTGATACTGAGCGGAGGTTCTTTGATCAATGCAATCGAAGTCTTATCAACCTTGATAGAATTGTGAGTGAAGAAATGGAGTCACACAGAAAATTTTTAAAACAAATTCTTGCTCGCCATATCAAAGAAACTAAAAGTGAAAGAGCAAAATTAATCTTAGATGAATTTGATAGGTTTGAACCTTCGTTTTGGTTAGTGTCACCTGCTGCTTTAAATATCCAAGATTTGCTAAAAGCAACAACAGCTAACGCTGCTTAATTTAATTTTTTAGACCTTTTTGAAGGTTAGCTGTATTAAACGAATTAGACACTACTGCATTCGAAATTTTGTTAAGAAGGACTATATTTAATTTGCCTTTTCTAACTTTCTTATCTCTAAAAATATATGGTTTTAATTCTCCATACTTGTATTGCTTCAGAGAAAGATCAAATTCAAACATTTCTAATAAACTAATAACTTCCGCGTATTCTTTTTGCGAAATAAGATTTTCCAAATATGAAATTTTAGATGCAACTTTCATTCCTTTAGCAACAGCTTCCCCATGAAGAATTTTTTTGTAATTGCCATGTGCTTCTATAGCATGTCCAAATGTATGGCCAAAATTCAAAATTGCACGGATGCCATTTTCCTTCTCATCTTTTGTAACAATCTCTGCCTTGGTTTTTATAGATGCATATATTATCTCTTCAATAATATTTGGGTCCATTGATAATATTTTTTTGGCACGTAATTTAAGCAATGAAAAAAGAGTCCTATTTTTAATTAGAGCGTATTTAATAACCTCTGCTAATCCGGCCTTGAATTCTCTTTTGGGGAGGGTTTTTAGCACAGATGTTTCTATAATTACACCTTTTGGATTGTAAAAAGCTCCAACAAGATTCTTACCCGCTGCAATATTAATAGCAGTCTTACCCCCCACAGAAGAATCAACCTGAGAAAGCAGTGTTGTCGGTATCTGTATAAATTGAATGCCTCTTAGGTATGAACTCGCTACATAGCCAGAGATATCTCCTATCACTCCGCCGCCAACAGCAATTATCAAATCTGCTCTATCAAAATTTTTTTCTACTAAGAAATTTAGTATTTTTTGAAAATTTTGAACTGACTTAGCTTTTTCCCCATGTTGAAGAATTATTTTAAAAACTTTGGTTGATGGCTTGCTAACACTAATTACTTTATTAATTATTTTAGTTGGCACCCCATCATCTGAAATAATAAGTGTCTTTTTATGCTCTTTTAGTAGAGGAGTTAGATTTTTTTTAGATATAGCTTCTTTACTAATTAGAATCCTGTATCTGTTATTTTTTTTACCTGCAAATAACTCTTTAGCCATAATTCTTAACTAGCTTCACAATTTCGTTTGCAACCTCTGAGCCACTTTTATTTTCAGTATTGATTATATGATCGGAAACTTCTTCGTAGAAGGACTGTCGGGATTTTTGTAGATCTGCCAAAACCTTTTCAGGATCTTGATCTTTCAATAGTGGCCTGTCTTTATCTTTGGCCGTTCGCTCAACTTGGGTATTTAGCGGAGTATGCAAGTAGAAAACGGTCCCTCTTGATGCCAATAGCTCTCTATTTTCTTCTGCAATAACAATGCCTCCACCAGTAGCAAGAACAATGGAGTTTAATGCAACCATTTCTTTCAATGTAGAAGTTTCTCTTTTCCTAAAACCAGCCTCACCCTCTATATCAAAAATCCAATCTATTGTGACACCTGTACTTTCTTCAATCCTTGCATCTGTATCGTGAAAGTCTAAAAATAGCTCGCCCGCCACAATTTTTCCAACAGTGGTTTTTCCAGATCCCATGGGGCCAACAATAAAAATATTCATACTTAGCTTTTTTAAGTTGCAGATTCTATCATTTATAGGGGTAAAATAATTCTAATTCATGCATCAAAATATATTAGAGCTTCGCTTAAAAATTCCATTACTTGAATTGTATGTTGGTTAGATTAATTAATTGGACATTATTAGCTGCTCTTTTTAGCACTCTCTTATCAATATTATTCATTGGAACTGGATATCTTCTTTTAAAGCCAAGCCTTCCTAAGATTGATTTAATTGATGAAGATGTTTTGCAAATACCTTTAAAAGTTTATACATCTGACAGGGTTCTTATTGGAGAGTTTGGCGATCAAAAAAGAAGAACCATTGAATATGAAGACATCCCAATTAATCTCAAGAATGCATTTTTAGCTGCTGAAGATGATCAATTTTTTAAGCATCATGGCATAAGAATTACATCACTTATTAGAGCTGTATATCAAATGATTAAATCCGGAGAAATTGTGAGCGGTGGTGGCACAATTTCAATGCAGGTTGTGAGGGGTTATTTATTATCTCGAGAGCAAAAAATTACTCGAAAGATCAAAGAAATTTATTTAGCTTTTGAATTAGAAAGTTATGCAAATAAAGAAGAGATTTTCTCTCTTTATCTAAATACTATCTTTCTAGGCAATAGATCCTATGGAGTTGAGGCTGCGGCAAATAAATATTTTTCTAAATCTATCAATGAGCTGACTCTTGCTGAATCCGCATTAATTGCTTCCTCCGCTCAACTTCCATCAAGAATTAACCCTATTCGCTCCCCCGATAGATCACTCATTAGGCGCAACTGGATTTTAGGAAGAATGTATAAGCTTGGATATATTGGTAGAGGGCAGTATTTAATTGCAAAGTCTGAGCCAATCAACTTAACACAATTAGACTCTAGCTTTTCTTTAGATGGGAGATACATTGCTGAGATTGCTAGACAGGCAATGATCGATAGATATGGCCTATCAGCATATACGGATGGACTATCAGTTTTTACAACAATAGACTCTTCTCTGCAGAGAGCCGCTTTGGAAAGCATTTCTAAGAATTTATATGCCTATGATAAGCGCCATGGTTGGAGAGAGCCTAAAAATCTTTTATCTAAAATTCCTGAATTTATTTTCAATGAATTGCAAGCTGGTAATTTAGATATTTTGTATCAAGAGTCAAATATATTAGACGATCTTGGCATGAAACAGCTAAACATATCACTTATTAGAGATTATTTTTCTGAACTTGTAAGTTTCGAAAATCATTCAGTTGGGATAGTTATTGATGTAAAACCAGAGAGGGCAGTCTATCTAACTAAAACCTTTAAAATAAAACGACTTTTTTGGGATGATTCATATAAATGGGCTAAGAAAAAAATAGATATAAATAAATTAGGTCCAAGCCCTCAAAACTTTTATGACATTCTGCGCGTGGGTGATTTAATATATACAACAGAAATAAATGGAAATTTCTACCTTGATCAAGTTCCTGATGCCGAGGTTGCATTTATTTCTACAGACCCATCCAATGGTGCAATCAAGACCTATATTGGAGGATTAAATTACTTGAATAGCAACTTTGATAGGGTCAAACAATCATACCCTCAATCAGGCTCTAGTTTTAAGCCTTTTATTTATACTGCCGCTTTTGCTAATGGATATAAGGCATCAGATAGAATTAATGATGCTCCAATAATATTTGAAGACACTAATTTAGAGAGTAGCTGGAGGCCAGAAAATTATACTGGTAAATTTTACGGACCCATCAGACTTAGAGAGGCATTGGTTCAGTCAGTAAATTTAGTTTCTATAAAGCTATTGAGGGAGATGGGGATCTCACTGACTCAAAAATATTTATCAAGGTTTGGTTTTCCGACTTCAAGGCTTGCACCAGATTTATCATTAGCGCTTGGATCATCAAGTTTTTCGCCAGCTGAGATGGTACGGGCATACAGCATCTTGGCAAATTCTGAAGACCCCAAAGATTTATTTTTTATAGAGCGCGTGGAGGATAGAAACGGAAACACTATTTTTAAAAATCCTCAAAGAAAAAATAGGATAAAAAACATTGACGCATTTCCATGGTTTCAAACTCAGTTAATAGAGGAAATTAAACCTTTTTATTTGTTGCCCCCCATTCAAAACAATCTATTGGAGCCAATTGACCCAAGAGTTACTTTTATTACAAAAGATATTTTGCGTGAAGCACTCTCAAGAGGAACTAATGGTCGTAAAACTAAAGTCTTGGGTAGGAATGACATTGCAGGGAAAACCGGAACAACAAATGATGCTGTAAGCACATGGTTCTCAGGTTTTCATAATAGTTTAGTAACAACTGTTTGGATTGGAACCGATGATTTTTCGTCTTTGGGCGATAATGAGTTTGGGTCGAGCATTGCCTTGCCTACTTGGGTTGATTTTATGAAAACGGCTCTTTCTAGCCTGCCTGAAGAAGACTGGAAAATTCCTGAGGGCTTGTCATATGTTAGAGTTGATCGTGAAACAGGTAGGCCAGTTGATGAAATGAATAGCAACTCTTATTTTGAGCTTTCTCTAGACTAGGGTGCTTAATTCTTGAATATACTGCTAGATACAAGCAACCAATAATTTTCAATATAGCTGCTTGGTATCTCCTTAAATTTATTTCTAATAAACCTAGAAATTATGCCTTCCATTATTGAGGTAATAAGATGAGCGCTTTGGCCTGGGGTAAGTCGCAAAGCATCTTTTTTTGCAGAAAGTAATTGCTTGATTGATAGCTCCAATCTCTCATAAAACTGATTTACAGAATCAATGACATTTTGCTCACTTGGCCCTAATGCTTCTCGAGATAGGATGCGTGCAAAGCCTTTATTTTTTTCTAGAAATATCGCGTAAAAAAAGAATATTAATCTAACTTTTTCCTCAGAATCAATATCCGAATCTTTCTTTATTTCTCCTACTTTTTGAAAAATTGTTTGATCACAAAATGAAAATAGTTCTAAAAATATAGATCTCTTGCTGGGAAAATGTCTATATAGGGCTGCTTCAGTTATCCCACTTTCTGCTGCAAGTACAGCAGTTGTAACTTTCGTAGCATCTCTTTCTTCCAAAAGCTTTGCTAAGCTTTGCAGAATAATTTGCTTTCTGTCTTTTGACATAGTTTTAGCTTATATCAATCTCAATTGTTTCATCAATTCTTTTTAGTTGATTTAGAAATATATTTTGAATTTCCTTTAGTCTCTCTGGAGAAATTGCTTCAAACCGTAATACAAGCTTGGGAGTCGTATTTGAAGCTCTAAGTAGACCCCAGCCGTCATCAAAATTTACCCTTAACCCATCCATTGTAATTTTTTCACCCTCTTCAAAGTTAGATTGTGAAACAAAGTCCTTTACTACCTTAAATTTTTTATTCTCATCAACATCAATATTTATTTCTGGAGTTGAGTAAGCTTTTGGTAATTCATTAAAAAGTGTCTCAAGAGACGATTCAGAATTTTTAATTATTTCTATTAATCTGAAAGCTGAGTAGTGTGCATCATCAAAACCATACCATTGATCATTAAAAAAGATGTGGCCGCTCATTTCTCCAGCAAGAGCCGCATTAGTTTTTTTAAGAGTTTTTTTAATATGAAAATGTCCTGTTGGAGACATGATTGGAACGCCGCCAGCCTCTGAGATAACCTTGGCAAGCAAGTTAGTGCACTTCACATCAAATACAATTTCTTTTCCTGTATTATTTTGTAAAACCGCCTTGCTAAATATCATCATCAGCTGATCAGGAAAGATAATCTCACCTTTATTCGATATAACTCCCAACCTATCTCCATCTCCATCAAATGCAATCCCAAGATCTGCGTGCTCTGTTTTAACAACTTTAATAAGATCTTGTAGGTTTTCTGTTTTGCCTGGATCTGGGTGATGATTTGGAAAGTTTCCATCAATTTCACAAAATAATTCTACTACTTCATGCCCTAGCGCGCGCATTAATTTAGGTGCAATTTCTCCCGCTGCCCCATTGCCACAGTCAATAACAACCTTCATTTTTCGTAAGTTACTATCTGTCTGAGAAATAACTTCTGCAATGTATTCATCCATTAAATTTTTTTTTAAAATTTCAGATCCAGGATTTATTGACTGCTTTCTTTCATTTGAAATTAAATCAAGCAATTCTATACCTGAGATTGGTGAATCATTAATCACAACTTTAAAGCCATTGTAATCTTTTGGATTATGACTGCCCGTTATCATAATGCCAGATCTGGAGTTTAGTTTTTTAGCAGAAAAATATAGAAGGGGACTGGTGACCAGTCCTACATTTACAATATTTATTCCAAATAATCTTAATTCCCTGGAAAGGATTTCTAATATATTATTTCCAGACAGTCGCCCGTCTCTTCCAAGGACTAATTCATCAACTTTTTCATCATGACATTTCTTTGCTATGGCAGATGCTATAGCTTTTATTGAATCTTCATTGATTTGTTGCGGAACTATTCCTCGAATATCGTATTCTCTAAAGATGGATTTATCGATCATGTTAATTTTGATTTCATTATATGTCTTGTTTTGTCATAATAGCTGAGACTTAAAACCATACACAACATGTTTCTTAATACAGATTCAAAATTTATTTGGCTGAATGGAAATTTTCAACCATTCAATGATACAAATATCCATCTATTATCAAATACTTTGCATTATGGAATGGGCGTTTTTGAAGGTGTAAGAGCATATGAAACAAATAATGGAGGAGCAATCTTTAGATTAACTGATCACACTGAGAGATTATTCTCTGCAGCATCAAAAATTAATATTACCATTCCATATTCTGTAGAAGAGTTGTGTCAAGCCCAAATAGATACAATGTCTAAAAACAAACTTAGAGAAGGCTACATAAGACCAATCATTTTTCTTGGTAGTGAGTCTATGGGTCTAAGGTCGCAAGACTCACTTTCAGTGAACGTTGCTATTGCATGCTGGGAATGGCCATCATATATGGACCCAGATGCTAAGAAAAATGGCATATCAGTCATCAAGTCCCCATACCAGCAGTATGACAATCCCTTATACTCAAATAATAAAATTATTGGGACATATGTTAATTCTATTATGGCTGTTAATGATGCTATATCAAAGGGTGCCGAAGAGGCAATCCTCATGGACAAGAATGGCTATATTTCTGAAGGAAGTGGAGAAAATCTTTTTATGGTCAAAAATTCTGTTTTAATAACGCCTACAACGGATTATTGCCTGAATGGAATTACGCGACAAAGTGTAATATCTATTGCCAAAGATCTTAATTATGTAGTCGAAGAAAGAAATGTAACTTTTGAAGATTTATTGAGGTCTGATGAGGCTTTTTATTCTGGAACTGCTGTTGAAATCACTCCAATTACAACCGTCGATGGATCTATGATTGGCTCAGGTATTATTGGCCCAGTTACTGAGATTCTGCAGAATAAATATTCAGATATAGTATGCGGTCAAGATGATCATTATTCTGAGTGGCTGACCGCAATCTAAACTTAAAATTGAATTCAAAATTAAATATTGCTATCTCAAGCTATCGCAGTGCTCCATTTGGGGGTGGTCAGGGCATATTTATTTATGAGCTATCAAAAGCACTGCAAGAGCTGGGTCATAATGTAGATATAATTTCAGGTCCTCCGTACCCAAATCTAGAACCAGAAATCAACTTAATTAAATCCCCAGGATTAGATCTATTCAGCACTTTTGTATTTAAGGAAAGACTTTCTCTTTTCATAAATAAAAAAAATAAATCCTTGAATGATTGGTATGAGTTTCTTTCTGCTTTATTCGGAGGCTTCCCTGAAATCAAAACATTTGGAGATAGGCTAAGTAATATAATAAGTAACTCTTCTTATGATGTATTGATTGATAACCAGTCTATTAGCTATGGTATTCTTGAGATTCAAAAAAAGCTTCCAGTTCTTGAAATTGTGCATCATCCCATTACAAAAGATTACAAATATGATCTTGAATTCTCAAAAGGGATAATTCAAAAAATTTCAAAATGGAGATGGTTCTCTTTTTTAAAAATGCAAAGAAAAGTTGCCCCAAAACTAAAAGCTATATCTACTCCATCATTTAACTCGAAAAAAGATATTGCTAAAGATTTTAATGTTTTAAGTGAAAATATTTCTGTTATACCTAATGGAATTGATTTTAAAAAATTTTCACCCCAAACTAATATTACTAGAACTTTAGGTCAAATCATTACAACGGCAAGCGCCGATGTTCCTTTAAAGGGTTTAGACTTTACTTTAAATGCAATTGCAGAACTAAAACAAGATTTTCCTTACCTTAGGTTAATTATTATTGGTGCACCAAGAACAGGAGGTCATACAGAGCGCCTTATCAGAAAACTAAAAATCGAAGCTAATATTGTTTATAAGACTAATTTGTCAAAAGAAGAAATAGCAATTGAATATGCAAATAGCAATATTGCAATCGTAAGCTCATTGTACGAAGGGTTTGGTTTTCCTGTTGGAGAGGCAATGGCATGTAGCATTCCCTTGGTAGCAACTAATGTCGCATCTATTCCTGAAATTACCAGTACTTTTGCTGAACTAATTCCTGCAAATGATTCTGAGAGCATTCAAAGAGCAATACGAGATATATTATCTAACCCCTACAAATATCAGGCGAGAGCTGATGAGGGTAGAAAACATATAATAGATAATTTTGATTGGCAAAAAATTTCAAAGTCTTACGAGAATTTGATTTATAAATTAATCCGAGATTTTAAATGTTAACTTTTAATTTAAATAAAATTCACCTTCCTCCTCAGGCGAGAGTTTTGGATGTGGGATGCGGAGAGGGGCGTCACATTTTTGGATGTTTGCATGAATATGCTGATTTTCACTGTGTTGGGCTTGACCAGGATATTCCTTCATTGAATAAATGCAAGGAAGGCTTTGAGTTTTTTAAAGAGCTCAATTCTGGTTCCACTGTTTTTATTCAAGGCTCTGTATACAGCTTGCCATTTGATGAAAATACTTTTGATCTTGTTATTTGTTCAGAGGTGCTAGAGCATCTTGAAGATTATCATGCAGCAATTGATGAAATATATAGAGTGTTAAAACCTGAAGGCAAATTTTTACCAAGTGTTCCATCATATTGGCCTGAAAAAATTTGCTGGTCTCTTTCATCCGGATATCAAAATATGCCTGGCGGTCATGTAAGAATTTTTAAAAAACGTCAAGTGATCAATGAGATCTCGAATCACGGATTTAAATATGATTATGCTGAAAGGTTTCATGGTTTGCATAGTGCTTATTGGTGGTTACGATGTCTTTTTTGGAGCACTCAAGATTCAAATTATTTTGTAAGGATTTATAAAAAATTTCTTGAATATCACATTCTTCAAAGTCCTGCTTGGCTGAATCATTTTGAGAAAATTCTTAATCCTATCTTTGGAAAAAGCATTGCATTTTATTTTGAAAAAAAATGAAAAAGTTCCCGAATACATCTCATATTGATCCCAGTTCTCTGGATGGGTTAAATCATTTAGGTAAGTTTTTAGATCATGTTCAGTTTCTTTCTGGTGCGATTCCATCCAATCAAGATGGTTCACATGATCCCTGGGATCATCTTGAGGCTGTCATGGGCCTATCTACTTTAGGCTTTAAGAATCAAGCGCTTAATGGTCTTCATTGGATGATTGCTAATCAAAATGAAGATGGTAGTTGGTACAACTTATATCAAGACGAACAGCCATTAGAGCTGAATAAACAGACCAATTATGCCTCTTATATTGCGGTTGCTGTATGGCACTTTTACTTGCTTAATAATGATATTAATTTTCTCCAAGATTTTTGGGAGCCAGTTAAAAAAGGTATTTTATTCACTCTTTCTCTTCAACATAGAAGTGGAGCAATTGCATGGAATGTAGATAAGTCTAAAAAAATTGATGAAGATTATTTACTAACTGGGTGCAGTTCCATTGCAAAAAGCCTTGAGTGCGCGATAGCAATTTGCCAAGTTTTGGAGCAAAAGAGCTTTGAATCAAAATGGAGAGATGCACATTTAAAATTAATAGTCGCACTTGAAAATCCAGCAGAAATTTTTGATCTAAAAAAAGATCGCAGCAGGTTTTCAATGGACTGGTATTATCCTATTTTGGGCGGCATTAATTCAAAACATAGAATTGTCTCTCTAGTCGAAATGATCAAATCTTCTTTTTGGATAAAAGGTCTTGGTATTAAATGTGTTACAGATGAGCCATGGGTAACTGTTGCAGAAACCAGTGAATGTTCCATTGCATTTAAAAAAATTGGGGAAGATAAGATTGCATTAGAGCTGCTTCTTAATGCAATTGCTATAGTTGATGAACAGGGCATACCTTATATGGGTTGGCAATTTGACGAAAATATTTATTGGCCTGAAGAAACGCCATCATGGACCGCAGCAGCATGCATCCTTGCAGCTGATGCAAATCATCAACTTACCCCTGGTGCCAGTTTATTTATCAAGCAACAATTTAAGCCTTAGTTAAGCAAACAATCGTATCCACTCTTTCATGCAGTTGAAAACCTTCAGTTAAAGCTTTTTGATAGACTAGATAGGGTGCCTGCCCGCCTTCCTCTGGCTCTTCATAAATGTCATGAATCACCAATGCCCCATCAGAATGGAGTTTAGAGTGCCAATTATCATAATCATCCATTGCAGACTTTTCGGTGTGACTGCCATCAATAAATAGGATCCCCAATTCTGTTCCCCATGAGGGCGCAATAAAATTTGCATTTGCAAGAATCGGCACCACCCATTTACTCTCTTCAAATTTTTGGAGGTTTGCTTGCATCAAGGGCACCGTATTAACTCTGCCCAATCTTTCATCATAAATTTCCGGGTCAAAATACTCTTCACCAAGCTGGTGCTCCTCTGATCCAGAATGATGGTCGACAGTATAAACAAGCTGATTATGAATTGAACTTCCAGCTGCAAGGTATAGAGAGGACTTGGCACCAAAGGTACCAATTTCTAGTGCAGGTCCATGACAAGAAAACTCTTCTGCCCATTTTGTTAATGCTAAGCCCTCATGACTGGGCATGAAACCTTTAAGATTGTCTAATTGTTCAAAGTTCATATTACTTATAAAAGTTTTTTCCTAAGGTTGATTTAAATCTTCTATGGCTCCAAAGATACTCAGCTGGATGCTTTAGAATCTTGTTTTCCATCAAGTCATTAATTTTCTGAGCTAATTCTATTGAATTTAGTCCCATATGATCAATCAATTCTATCTCAAGCATCAATTTCTTATTTTTATAATATGAATTTATAAATAATAAATTTGAATTAGTTGCATCAATAATTTTTTTTGTTGTCGTAATCGTGGCAGCTTCTTGATTAAAAAATTTTAATTTAACAGAGTGATCCCATCCATAATCCTGATCTATTGCATACATGACGTTTTTTCCAGCTTTAAGCCATTTCAAAAATTTACGTGGATTGTTTTTATCTGCAGTATCTTTCATGCTAGAAAGCCGACCTTTATTTTGAATTTTATCCATTGAGGGAGAATTATGTGCTCTGCTTACACCATACACCTCAGCATTCATGGCAAAAATACGAGCATCCAATTCTAAGTGTTGGGAGTGTTTGAAAATGATTAAATTTCCATTAGCAGGGCCGTTGTTAGACAAAAAATCTATTCCAATTACCTCATAATCCATCTTGCTCTGTATTTTTTGATCTGACCAAAACCAAGCTATGCCTGTTTCAATAAATGATCTGCCCAAGTGTAAAAAATTATTTTGTAAGAGTTTTTGTTGCTCAGTTTTTGATAGATTTGGAAAGCATGCTTCAATATTTGCTTGAGCAATATTTTTCCTGCTCTCGGCTAAAATCAATAGGAGCTTGCCACAAAATTTTCCAATAGTTGGATGCCATGAAATTGGTAGATGGCAAAGACCTTGCCAAAATGTCATCATTAACTTTATCAATATTATGAGTGCTTAAAAATTAAAGAATGTATTATTACATTAATTTAAATATACCTTTGATATGAAGTTGGTAATTTACAATCTTTTAATTTTAATACTCATCCCTGTATTTTCATTGCGTATTCTTTTGAAGAGTTTCACTGATCCAGATTACAGAAGTCATTTTGCCAATAGACTTGGGTATGGGTTGAAAAACTTTAGGCAAAAAAATAAAAAAATTATTTGGTTTCATGCTGTTAGTTTAGGTGAGGTCATAGGATCAGAGCCCTTGATAAATAAACTCGCTGAACACTTTGAAATTGTTATCACAACTACCACTCCCACAGGCCTAAGGAAGGCAAAAGAAATCTTCCCTAAAGAAATAATTATAAATTATGCTCCATGGGACTTAGCTTTAATTGTTAATAGATTTTTAAATTTTTACAAGCCTGACGCCATCTTGATATTTGAAACTGAAATATGGCCATCGATGATTGGATGTGCATTTCATAAAAGCATCCCTCTATATTTGGTTAATGGCAGGCTTAGCCATAAGTCTTTTCAAGCATATGCAATTTCATCATGGCTTTTAAAAAATACGCTGAAACAAATCACTTATTCTTTTGTTCAAACCAGCAAACACAAAGAACGTTTTTTAGAGCTTGGCATTGAGGAGAATTGTATTGAGGTGGCAGGCTCAGTTAAATTTGATATTTGCAATACCAATACCAATCCGATTAAAGCCGATCCTTTTATTTTAGGAGCTAGTACACATCCTGGAGAAGAAGAAATATTGCTCAAAGCATATAAAAGACTTCAAGTTAAAGAAGGCATAAAACTATTTCTTTGCCCGCGACATACAGATCGAGCAGGTGAGATAGTGAAGCAAGCAGCCACTATGGGTTTTAAGGTAAAACTATATTCAGATATAGACATAGAAGATTATGATGTTTGCATCATTGATAGCACTGGTCTCTTATCAAGCTTTTATGCATCTTCGTTAATGTCATTTGTTGGAGGTAGTTTAGTGCCGAGAGGAGGACATAACCTAATTGAACCAGCCGCTTTAGGTTCTCCAATCATCATAGGCCCTCATACATTTAATTTTGAGGATATTGTTAATCAATTTCTCGATGATCAAGCATGCATTCAAGTCTCAAGTGAAGATGAATTATTAACTGCGATGGAGCTCTTTATTGAAGATTTAAAATCTGCTGAGGAATTTTCACGAAGAGCCAAAGAGGTTATTGAGAGAAATAAAGGCTCAACAGAGGTTCAAGCATCTTATATAATTAGGCAAATAGGAGAAAAAATTTGAAGCTTGTTACAGCAATTATTAAGCCATTTAAGTTAGAAGAAGTTCGTCAGTCGCTTGATTTGATTGGTATCACCGGCATGACAATTACCGAGGTAAAAGGTTTTGGAAGGCAGAAAGGCCATACTGAACTATATCGAGGGGCTGAATATATAATAGATTTTTTACCAAAAATCAAAGTAGAAATTGCTGTATCAATTGAACAACTCGAAGATGTCATCGATGCAATTACAAAAAGTGCAAGCACTGGAAAAATTGGAGATGGCAAAATTTTTGTCTCTAGGCTCGATCAAGTTATCAGAATTAGAACAGGCGAGACTGATCAAGACGCAATTTAAAAGTATTTGAAGCTGAACAAGAAACCTATAATATTTCTCCTCGGCCCAACTGCATCTGGAAAGACTGACTGGGCAATTAATTGGCAAAATGAATTTGAGGCTCTAGAAATCATAAGTGTAGACTCTGTTATGGTTTACAAGGAATGTAATGTTGGGTCTGCCAAGCCTTCAGACACTATCTTAAAAAAACACCCTCATCATTTAGTTAATCATGTGTCTTTGGATTCTATATTTTCTGTTGCAGATTTTTATGATTCAGCCCTAAGGTTAATTAATGACATTCACGCAAGAGACAAGATTCCATTAATGGTTGGAGGCAGCATGATGTACTTCAGTCTTTTAAAAAAAGGAATCAGCAATCTTCCTTCAGCTGATCTTAAGTTACGTGATGAGTTGGAGCAAAAAATTCTTATAAATGGGATAGATGCTCTGCATGCAGATCTAATCAAGCTTGATCCTGAGGCAGGGCAAAATATTGATCCTCATGACTCTCAAAGAATTATAAGAGCAATTGAGATTATCATTTCAACGAACATGAGCTTGAATGAAAACCTATCATCAGAAAAGAGCAGCGCATTAAAAGAAAAATATACATTAATAGAGTTTGGGATTTTTCCTCAAGAAAGATCAGTGCTTCATGAAAGAATAGAATCTAGACAAGAGATTTTAGTTGGAGACAAATTACTTGAGGAAATAGTAAATATTCAAAATAGTTTTGATATTTCTGCCGAGCATCCTGCAATGAAAGCCATAAATTACAGGCAAGGATTGCAAGTAGTCGAGGGGAAGCTAGAAAAATCTAAATTATTTGAAAAGTCTCTTTTTGCTACACGTCAATTTGCAAAAAGACAGTGTACTTGGATGAGAGGATGGGAGAATTTGATCTATTTTGATCTTCATCAGCGAGAAGAAGCAGCTGAGCAACTAAAAAAGCAATTTAATTTGCTTGAAATTGTTTAATTCTTAAGATTTACCCCCAAATTAAATTTATAATAAAACTTTACAACAATAGGTATCTACGTGAATTGGGATAATCAAAATAATCAAGACCCTTGGGGCAGAAAAGATCAAGACGAAGTTTCGTTCGATGACTTAATAAAAAAGTTTTCTGTAATGTTTGGAAAGCAAGGCTCTGGCTCCAATGGATCTTCTGGTGGAAGTGGATTTAATTTTCCAACAAAAAAAGCTTTTTTGTATGGTTTTTTTGGGCTACTAGTTATTTATGCGAGCATGTCTATATACCAGTTGGATTCTCCGGAAAGAGCTGTTGTTTTAAGGTTTGGTGAGTATCATGCTGAGACGGGCGAGGGTTTAAACTTTATGTTGGCCGGTATTGATGAAAGGTATGTCGAAAATGTTGCCCTCACCAGACGTTACTCACAAACAGCAAATATGCTTACCAAGGACGAAAATCTTGTTGATGTTACTATTTCAGTTCAGTATCGAATTAAAAATTTAAAAGACTTTGTATTGAATGTTCGTGATCCCGAAAGCAGCTTAAGGGAAGCCACTGAAAGCTCTTTGCGTCACGTTGTTGGGGATAATACCCTAGAGGAAACCCTTACAACTGGTCGTGAAATGATTGCACAAGATGTTAATGCAAGACTTCAAAGTTATCTAGATTTATACGCAACTGGGCTTGTAGTGCAACAGGTCAATATAGAAAAAACTGATCCACCTTCAGCAGTAAAAGCCTCTTTTGATGATGTTGTTGCAGCAAGAGAGGATAAAGAAAAGTTACAAAATGAAGCAGATCGATATGGGCTTTCCATTGTCCCAGAAGCTAGAGGTCAAGCATTTGCTAGAATCCAGGCAGCTGAAGCATATAGAGAAGAGGTTGTAGCCAATGCAGAGGGTGAAGCGGTCAGATTTGATAAGTTACTAGCTGAGTATCAAAAAGCGCCAAAAGTTACTCGAGATAGGCTCTATCTTGATGCTTTGCAAGGACTTTACAGTAATTCAACAAAAGTTTTGATGGATGTGGAAGGGGGTAATAATCTTATGTATCTTCCATTGGATAAAATTCTTGAACAAAATAGATCACAGGAGGAAGACTAATGACTAAAGGAATGAATCTCTTAGTTCTTGCAGGACTTATTCTTGCGCTAATACTTAATAGCTTATTTGTTATTGATGAAAAAGAAGATGGAATAGTTTTCCAATTTGGTGAAGCTATTAAATCTGATCTTCCAACTGGCTTAAATTTTAAATTGCCAATTATTCAGAATGTAAAAAAATATGATTCAAGGTTGCAGACTCTAGATGAAGAGCCAAATAGAATATTAACAGTTGAGAGTAAATATCTTATTGTTGACTCGTTTGTAAAATATCGAATTACGAATGTTCGAACCTTTTATGATGCAACTAGTGGAAGTTTTATTAACTTGAATAATTTGCTCGGACAAAGAACTGCGTTTGAACTGAAAAATCAATTTGGTCGAAGAACAGTAACCGAATTAGTTTCAGGAGAAAGAGACCAGTTGATGAGCGACATGCGAGAAAATTTAGGAAATTCTGTGTCTGATCTAGGTATCGAGATTATT
>Ga0222719_10001799_pt1 | contig 20304 bp, 22 predicted proteins | sample C33_34DmetaG_FD_165039 | JGI IMG/M metagenome (GOLD analysis project Ga0222719, IMG submission 165039) | Estuarine water microbial communities from San Francisco Bay, California, United States - C33_34D | ecosystem: Environmental > Aquatic > Marine > Unclassified | place: USA: California... | reverse complement strand
CATGAAAGATTATCCAGGGTTTATTTTTAATCTTGGTCATGGCATAACACCTAATATTGATCCTGAAAAAGTACAGGTCATGATTGATGCTATCAGGCAATAGCTCCTTTGGATTCGTTCTTTCACAAGAATTCAATTAAATTTACTTAATTGTAAAAAAAATATTTCATTCGATATTCATTTGGTATGATGAATTAATGGACAAGCAATCTAAATTTACCAAAAGTCTGCATTGGACAACCATTGCAAGCGAGAAATTACTTTTAGCCATAATTGGAATTGCAACTTGCATAGCATCAGCTATGTATATTTTTGATATGGTATTAGCGCAGGAGATAACACTACCAGATCTTTTTATGTTATTTATTTATGTTGAAATTATAGGAATGGTTGGAGCTTTTTACAGTACTAATAGAATTCCAGTCACCCTTCCAATTATCATCGCAATTACAGCGCTGTGTAGATTGATAGTCATGCAAAGCAAGGAGATGGACGCGCTGGTTGTTCTTGGAGAGGCCGGTGCAATATTGGTTTTATCAATTGCAGCTTTTGTGATGAGTCTTAAAGATAAGGTGAGTCTCGAAAAAATCAAAGATTTGAGAGATTCAAAATTATCTAAATAATTGACTGTAAAATAAACGAATTACAAAAAATCCAACAATAGAATTAGTGCAGGTCTATAGTTTTAATAGAAGAATCGAGAATCTTTTTAATTCCTATTTTTTACATTATGAAAATATAGTAATCAAATTAGATGAGCATCAGATTAATATAAATCTTTTGGATGAGCATAATGAAGATCCAGCTTCTTTAGAGTTAATAAAATTTATAGATCATCATCAAATAACTTTTTGGGATGGCTATTCTCAATCTGAAATAATTGAAGCATCTAATGATAAAGATTCAGCAAAAGTGATGAAACGGTTTATGAAAAAACTGCTCAAAATTCTTAAACGATAGTTCATCGTAAAAGGTTATTTTTAAAAAACAATAGTCGGCCTAGAAGAAAGTTTGTCTAGATAAAAGAGTGGACTCATAAAAGAATTTTCACTAAAAGTTTTATTTTTTTTCAAACCAAAACCGATATGAAATTTTGAAAATTGCCAATAATGAATTCCTTAACTCTTTAAAATTAGTTTTACTTTTACCCTCTAATCTATTTATGAATACTATTGGAAATGACTTAATTTTAATATTATTTTTCAATAAAATAGCTATAGACTCGCTGAGGTTAATGTAGCCTCTATGAACCATGTTTGACCTGAGCAAAATTTCAATAGAATTTTTACTATAAAATCTATAGCCATTGGTGTAATCGCCAACATTCCATTGAATTAATAACCTACAAAGCATATTTGAAAGAAAGCTTAGAATCACCCTCCTAAGAGGCCATCCAATGGTTTTACCATCAGGATATTTGGAAGCTAATACGACTTCATTTCCTTCTTTGATATATTGAATACCAGTCATTAGGTATTTAGGATCGTGAGAAAAGTCACAATCCATTTCAATATAGCATTCAAACTCATGAAATTTGTTGGCAATGCCCCATTTCATACCATCCCAAACTGCACTTCCCCTTCCATCTTTATTAGGTCTGGAAATTAGATGAAGTCTTTTAGATTGATTCAAGTTAAGAGTGTCTTTAAACTTTTGAGCTAACTCAAAAGTGTTATCTGGACTGTTATCGTCAATTAAAACTATGTAAAAATTATTGGAAATATTTAAAATATCATTTATTAAATTTACGATATTTTCTTTCTCATTAAATGCTGGTAAAACTATCAGAGATTTCATCTAATTTTTATGATTATTTGATTTGCTGGGTTCGATGAAGAATGTTTATTAAGACGCATTATAAATATATCCATGCTCTTTGCTATTAGTTTATTGATATAGGTATAACTCAACATAATATTCTGGGATATCTTCATCTAATATTTCCTTAAAAGAGAAAAATTTATCTTTTTTTATATAGGTCTTTTTAACGAGCCCAGGCTTACTATTAAAAAAAGTATCAACAGTATTTTTTCTATTTGGATCCATGGACCCCCTATAAGTTTTGAGGTACATCTGACAATCAGCCTGTGAGTTAAGAGACAATTGCTCAACATTATCTAAGCTATAGATATTAGTAACTGTGAATTCAAAATTGGTTAAATGCCAACTTAACCCTGGGTCATGAAGGAAAATTTGTACATTTTGACATTCATGAAGGGCTGCTAAATTGCCAACTTCTTCAATAGTATCTGAATATGGCAAATTCCAAGAGCCTTTGCTTGTTGCATCATGCATTACAACATTTATAGATCCAACTAAAAAAGGAGCTACCAAAAGAACAAAAATCAAGTAATGAAATCTTTTAGGAATAAACGATAAAATCTGAGCTTTTATAAATGCATCAAGGATATGAATTGTGAAGAACGCTCTAAATTTTCCACCTATGCCAGATAAGATGATAAATGAGCAAATAAAAACATATATATATAAAAACTTTATGGGTTGGGTTCTGAAGTTTAATAAAAACGTTATTAAAATACACAGAGTCAAAATTATGCTAAGTATACCAGAGTATGAAAAAGGCATTAAAGCCATGCCTGAGGTTTGAAAGAGACCAAATCCAATAACACTCTGAAAAAATGAGCTGGTTTGACTGCTTTGATCTAGGGAAAGTTTATATAAAAAGGCCTTAATTTCTGGAAAGGCAATCACCAGAGACAGGAAGATAAAGAAAATTAAATATATAACTTCATTTTTATTCTTGTGAAAAAAAATCTTTCTCTGATTTAAGGAATAAAAAAAAGTAATGGGTAAAATGATGAAAGCAAGATAATTTGTATATATAAGTGCTTGTGCCAAACAAAGAAAACTTCCCCAAAAAAATAATGGATTTCTATAATTTTTATAAATTAGGATCATTAATAAATTTATGAAAATTATGAAAATTGAATACCATCTTATGGAGCTTCCTAGCATAAGCAAGGATGGATTCAGGCAAAGCAGTATAAAGAAGAATTGGTTAAAATTTTTATACTCATTTGTTAAACACTTAAATGAAAATACTAGACAGAGAGCAAAAATAAAACCATAAAAAGACCTAACATATGACCAATCATCAAATATATTAAAAATAATACTATTAAGAAATAGGCTGCCATTTGGATGATTTGAATTTACAGATGCATCAAGGAAAATAATTTCATAGGCAGAGAAATTTTCAACTATCCCAATATTAAAAAACTCGTCGTCAAAACCATAAGACGTATACCCAACATACGCATATAAAATTACAATCAAGAAACTGGAAAATTTAAATAGCGTATTTTTTTTATCTATTGTGATGCTCATCTCTAATCAATATAACGTTTTGTGATGGTTATTCCCAGTTGTGATGATTGAACTATAATAGTAAGCAAATGAAGGAGTTGATCAAGCAAGCGTTTAATAAGTTTTTGAGGGATAACCCAAGCAAGCTCTCATCGAAAGCACTCAAACGTGCAAATAATATGCAAAAGCCTATAGTTGGAACCCCTCATGACTGGGAAGATTATGAAAGGTATTTAAAAGAATTTGAAAAGGAACTTGATCAATAAATTATTTTGAAATTAAACTAATTTCTTTAATGGCCAAATCAACCACGAAATCTCTCCCATAACCAGCTATGCTGAGATCTCTTATATTTTTTGCTTTCATTGATGCTGCAGAAAATCCAGAACTTCGTTTTAAGTCTTCAAAAAATATTTCGTACTCTTGCCATTCATTAGTAACATCAAATGGCTGACTAAAATATGACCAAGGTGGAATTTTTAATCCTTTAAGAGTGACATGAATTTCATAGGTCTCATTGTTCCCTCTGGCTTTAAATCTTATGCCTTGAAAGTCATTGCTATTTATATCAATTCTATTGGAAAACCTTACAAACCCTCCATTATTATCAGTTGATACGTTTCCACTCATCAGAAAGACGCCATCAGCATGCTGTATTGTTAAATCAGATACTCCACCCATAACCTGATCAGTTATTCCTCTCCAATCAGCTGGATCATTAAGCGGTTTAGAGAGTGAATTCATGGATAAAAATATAAATAATAAGATGTGTAGTTTCATGTTTAATTCTTGAATAGCTTATTTTTTTTAGATTAAATTACTTATGAAGAAAATTAAAGCGGGCCCTCAAAATTTATCCCTACTTTGCTTAACCTAGAAATTAATGGATTACCCAAACCAGAAGCACTGGTGAGGATACCTCCGTACTCTTTTCCACCAGGAAGATCATCTTCATTTTCAATCAAACAAAGTGCACATTCAGACACTAATTTAGAAGTCACTTTATATCCTGGATCTCCTTTTCCATTCATATTAAATACCGACTTAGTGCCATCATCTGTTTCCACGATGTATTTGCAATCAAACCATCCATTCTCTTGCACACTTTCAGATGGACCTTCTCCTGGCTTTGGCAAAAAAGGCTTAACTAATCTCTTTAATGGAGAAAGAAGGACTAAAACAGACAGACCAGTTATTAGGAGTGATTGCACCGCACTTAACAGACTCTTATGGAAGGCATGCTCTTGATAAGTAAAATCAGCCCCATAAGATTCTTGCCTTAATGCAAGCAAGGCCTCTGTTCTTCTTACAACCCTAGTATTTGCTGTAGCCATGATAAAAGGCCCTGACCATGCTTTAATTTCAGGCTTTTTTGCAATTCCCACCCTGTCACCACTGAGCTGCTTTTGTTCATTTGAATAAGAGTCACTCGGGTTAAGCAAGAATGGGTCTGTAAGATCATCTCCGAGATCTAATTCTCCCATTGAGAACATTGTTTCAAGTGTCCCCCCTGATGCTCCTCCCTTATATGAATGGAATGATTCGATTCTTTTAATTGGTTTTCCAACAGCTTTGGCTGAAAAGAAAGTTCCCAAATCTGATGGTATAGAATCAAACCCACATGATGGAATTATCCTGATACCTTTTGCTAAGGCCTCTGCATGATGCTTCTCTATCAAACCCTTAACCCAAAAATTTTCACCAGTAATATCTACATAATGTGCATTATTCTTGATACATGATGCTACCAATTTAGATCCATATCTATGAAAAGGCCCAGTTGTCGACAAAATCACCCTTGCTCTTGAAGTTAAGTTATCTAAAGCACTTTCATCATCTGAATCAGCTAATAAAATTTCTACTTTTGCTTGATGATCCTCAGCGACCTTTTGCAGTTTAATTAAGTTCCTGCCAGCCATTGCCCAGGTGACTGTTGTATTTAATGATTGAAAATATTTAACACAAAGTTTTCCAGTAAACCCGGTGGCCCCATAAATGATAATGTCTATATCCTTTTCCATAATAAAAAATTGTTGAGTTATTTATTACCTGATAATAAAGTGAATAAGGTTTGGAGTAAATTATGAAAATACTTGCATTAAATAAATAGGACATTTTATGAAAGATAAATTAAATTTCTATATAAACGGTCGGTGGGTTGAATCAGATTCAAAAGAAAGAATTGAGATTATCAATCCTGCAAATGAAGAGCTCATAGGGCATGTTACTTCTGGAACAAAAGAAGATATTAATAAAGCAGTATCAGCAGCATCCGATGCCTTTCAAACATATCAATTTAGCTCAAAAGAAGATCGGATTGAGATCTTAAACAATATTATTACTGAATATGAAAATAGATATGATGACTTAGTTCAAACTATCACAGAAGAAATGGGAGCTCCGATTTGGCTCTCGGAAAAAGCTCAAGCATCTACTGGAATCAAAAACTTGCATGAAACTTTAGATGCACTCAAGGACTATGAATTTGAAAAAAAAGAAGGTGATTACACATTAATTAGAGAGCCTATAGGCGTAATAGGAATGATCACCCCATGGAACTGGCCGATGAATCAAATCACTACTAAAGCATCAGCCGCCCTTGCTGCAGGATGTTCAATGGTATTAAAACCGAGTGAGATTTCTCCATACTGCGCACTAATGCTTGCAGAAATATTTGATAAAGCTGGGGTGCCAGCAGGTGTGTTTAATGTGGTGAATGGGTATGGTCCTATTGTAGGAGCTGCCTTATCAGACCATCCAGATGTTGCCATGATGTCTTTTACAGGATCAACTGAAGCTGGAATTGCAGTAGCGCAAGCATCTGCTGTGTCGGTTAAAAGAGTGCATCAAGAGCTTGGGGGGAAATCTTCAAATATTATTCTGGATGATGTTCAAGATCTTGAGAAATCTGTAAAAGGCGGCGCTGGGCATTGCTTCTTAAACTCAGGACAGTCATGTAATGCACCAACAAAAATGTTGGTCTCAGAAAAAAATTATGCGAAGGCAGTTGAAGTTGCTGTTCAGACTGCAAATAACACAACTGTTGGGGATCCGCAGGGAGAGTTTAGAATTGGACCTATTGCCAACAAGCCTCAATATGAAAAAATTCTGAGGATGATCAAAATAGGTATTGAAGAAGGTGCCACCTTGGTTGCAGGTGGCGTTGAGAGGCCTGAGGGGTATGAGAAAGGCTATTATGTAAAACCAACTGTGTTTGCAAATGTGACCAATGATATGACCATTGCAAGAGAGGAAATTTTTGGTCCAGTCTTATCAATTCTAAAATATGATTCAGAAGAGGAAGCAATCGAGATGGCCAATGATACCGAATACGGGTTAGCCGGATACGTTCAGGGTGAACCCGAGCACGCTAACAAAGTTGCAAGAAAAATTAGAGCAGGACAAGTTATTATTAATGGTGGTGCGAGAGGAACAGGAGCGCCTTTTGGAGGTTACAAATCTTCTGGCAATGGTAGAGAACATGGCCTACATGGCTTGGAGGAATGCTTAGAAACCAAAGCGGTGATTGTGCCGTGAGCTTAAAGTTTTTCAATCTAAGGATGGTAATCTAATTCTTGGTATCATAGGGTAATGAATATTAAATTTTTTAGCCAAATATTTTTTGTATTTTCAATAACATTGAGCGCCTTTGAACTTCAAGGTCAGGAAATTGATAATCAGTTTTCACTATTAGTTCATAAAACTCCAACTTGTGGGTGCTGCAAAGAATGGGTCAAGCATCTTGAAAGTAACGGTTTTAATCCAGCTACAAAAGACCATCAAAGCCTGGTGAAGATCAAAGAAAAATTTAATATTAAGCCAGAATATAGATCATGTCATACCGCGGTATCTGAAGATGGCTATATTTTTGAGGGGCATGTCCCAAGCAAATATATTGCTCAATTTCTCTCTGAGAAAAATACTAATGCCATTGGATTGTCAGTACCTGGAATGCCTATAGGATCCCCTGGAATGGAAGTTGGAGATCGATTTATGCCATACAAAGTTTTAATCCTCTTTAAGGATGGAACAAGCGAAGTCTACGCTGAAATAAACCAAAAATAATCTTGCTATTAGGAATGGTGGGCCCGGGAGGACTCGAACCTCCGACCAATGGATTATGAGTCCACTGCTCTAACCAACTGAGCTACAGGCCCAAAAACATATATGTTTTAGAGCGAGTCATTATATAAGAATAAATCACTTAGGGAAGTATTAGTAATGTTTCAAGTTTTATCATGAGTTATTATTCATAAATGATTAACTTAAATGGGGTGCAATCTTTTGCAGAGGGCGGAAACAGAAAATGTTATATCAATCCGAACAACCCCAAAAGATGCCTCAAGGTTCTTCATAAAGATCTCTTAGAAAATCTACAAAAAAATTCAGCATGGTACAAACGCTTGGGAAACAATGATGATCTTGATGATAATTTACGCGAAAGAAAAGCCTACAATCAAAAAGCCATTAGGTCTCCTATAGATTCTTCTATTTGGGATCATTTAGCTAAGTGGCATGGAATGGTCGAAACAACCCTTGGGCCTGCTTCAGAGACTGAACTCATTATAAATGAAGGTGAAATTTCTGAAACTTTAGAAACTTATCTATTTAGAGAAGGATTAACGCCAGAGATTAAACAAGCATTAAGCACCTTTGAGACTTGGCTTAGGACCCACCTTGTACTAACAAAAAACATCATTCCACATAACGTTGTTATTAAAAAAGATAATGGGTTACTAATTCTCAAAATTATTGATGGATTGGGCAGTAAATCATTTATACCCCTTCCAGAATATAGCAAGTTTTTTGCAAAAATTTATGTAGAGAGGCGCATCAAGTTGATGTGGAGTAGAATCCAATGGGATCTAACCGGGCGAGTTGGAGATTGGAAATAAGGGATCTTACTCGTCTAAAAAATTCTTTAAGTGACTAGAGCGACTAGGATGCCTTAGCTTTCGCAAAGCCTTCGCTTCTATTTGACGAATCCTTTCCCTTGTAACATCAAATTGCTTTCCAACTTCTTCCAAGGTGTGATCTGTGTTCATGCCAATACCAAATCTCATTCTCAGAACTTTAGCCTCTCTTGCTGTAAGCGATGACAGAACATCATCAGTTGCAAAATGAAGGCTGCCTTCTGTAGCATTCTTCAGTGGAGAATGAATGACTGTATCTTCTATAAAATCACCTAGGTTTGAATCCTCATCATCTCCAATGGGTGTCTCCATGGAAATAGGCTCTTTTGCAATTTTGAGAACTTTTCTTACTTTGTCCTCTGGCATATCTAACTCTTTACTGAGTTCCTCTGGGGTAGGTTCTCTTCCCATATCTTGCATCATCTGTCGCGATACACGATTTAACTTATTGATGGTTTCAATCATGTGCACAGGTATTCTTATGGTTCTTGCTTGGTCAGCGATAGATCGAGTGATTGCCTGTCTAATCCACCAGGTAGCGTATGTAGAAAACTTATAACCTCTTCTGTATTCAAATTTATCAACGGCTTTCATCAGGCCAATATTGCCTTCTTGGATTAAATCTAGAAACTGTAGGCCTCTATTTGTATATTTTTTAGCAATTGAAATTACAAGTCTTAGGTTGGCTTCAACCATATCTTTTTTAGCACGCCTCATTTTAGTCTCGCCCATAGACATTGCACGATTAATCTCTTTAATATCCTTCACACTTAAACCCACTCTTTCCTCTACTGCCTTGATGGCTTTTTGAGCAATAACAACATCAGGTTTGATGTGTTCAAGAGATTTTTTAGAGTATTTTTTATTGCTCATCAAAGAATCAACCCATTTCACTTTGGTGATGTTATCTTTGTACATAGCAATAAAGTCTTTGCGAGGGATTCTTGCAGATTTAACAAATAGGAACTGAATTCTTTTCTCATGCAAGCGTATTTCGGCCAGATCGCTGCGTGCAAAGAAAGCCAGATCTTCAAACATTTTTGGTGAAAATTTAAGGAACTGGAAAATTAATCCTAGTTTTGTAAATTCAGACTTAGCCTCCTTAGAATGCCTGCCTTTTGATTCAACTACTTTATATGTCTTATTAAACTGACGCTTCAAGTTGGTCATACGTCTTTGAACTTCAGCTAAATCAGGTCCATTATCTACCTCTTCATCGCTCTCTTCTAATTGCTTGGCCTTCTCGCTGCCTGGTCCAGCGGAAGGAACCTCTTCCATTTCTTCTAAAAACCCAGTCAATAATTCGCTTAGTTTTTTATCTTCGCTTTTAACTTGCTCATAAAAATCAATGATGTGCTCAACGATTCCTGGATAATGAACGCTTGCATCAAGCAGGTCACGCATACCTTCCTCAATACGTTTAGCAATTTCAATCTCGCCTTCTCGAGTTAAGAGGTCTACCGTGCCCATTTCACGCATGTACATTCTAACTGGATCAGTTGTGCGCCCAGTTTCATTTTCAACCGCAGCTAGTGCTTCAGCAGCTTGCTCAAGGGCAATATCATCTTGGTCATCGGATGATTCGGAAAGCATCAAAGTATCTGCATCAGGTGCAGTTTCATGAACCTGAAGACCTAAATCATTGATCATGCCAATGATTTCATCAACCTGATCGGGATCTGAAATATCTTCTGGGAGATGATCGTTTACGTCTGCATAAGTTAAATAGCCCTGCTCGCGACCCTTCTCAATTAACTCTGCAATCCTTGAACCTTGTTTTTTTAACTTATCCACTCAATGCCTCTTTCTAAATCGTTCACTATATGTGATGCCAAACTTGATTTTTTCAATCCTGTTTCGAACTTAATTTTTCTAACCAATTTCGATCATCGTCAGTGATTTCTTGCTTTTTTAAGATGATTTGTTGTAAATCTCTTCTTTCTGCTGGCGTTATCGATTGGACATTATACTTGTCTTTGAGTGTTTGCTCTCTATCTTTTTGATTTTTTAATAAAATATCCATGCAGTCACTTGCTAGCTTAAGTGCATTTTTTTCCGATAATTCAAGCCCTTCTACGACAGCTTCTGAGAAATACCCCTTAATTTGATCTGATTCAAGGCTTTCAATTACTCTAGATGGCTTTATGTCAGGTGTTTGTTTATACAAATCTAAAATTACAAATAAAAAATCAAACTTAGGATTATTCTTCAAATCGTCGAAAATTGGCTCTTTCGCAATAGCTGGAAAAGCTAATAAAGCACTAAAAATATTAATGACTGCTTTTACCCTAACAGGAGTGTTTGAGCTAGAAGTAACAGCACGATCTAATTCTTGCCTAATTGAAGGATTGGAGGGAGCATTCATTGTTTTTACATCCATGCCGCATAATTTTGAAACTTCGGTTGCATAAATTTCTTTAATAACTGAATTATTTATTTTATTTACTACCGGAATAGCAAAAGCTGCTGCCTGAGCTCTGCCCTCTAATGTTTCTAAGTTATATTCTTTTACCTTTGATAAAAAATATGATGAGAGTGAAATGGATTCATCTAGGAGTTTTTGAAATGCCGTTAACCCATGTTCATTTATGTATGAATCTGGATCATGTCCTTCTTCAAAAAATACAAAATGAATATTAATATCTTCTCTGATAATTGGGAAAGTATTTTCAACCGCTTTCCAGGCTGCTTTGCCCCCAGCTAAATCCCCATCAAAGGCAAAAAAGATCTTATTTGTATATCGCATTATCTTGGAAACATGATTCGGAGTTACCGCAGTTCCAAGAGTTGCTACTGCATTTTTTATGCCATGTTCATACAAACCTATTACATCCATATATCCCTCAACAACAATAAGAGATGCGATATTTTTTTCTAATTCTTTAACCTCATATAAACCAAACAACTCATTAGATTTATTAAAAAAAGAGGTCTCAGGAGAATTGAGATACTTAGGCTCTCCTTCATCTATGATTCTCCCTCCCATAGCGATGAAATCCCCTTTAATATTCCTAATTGGAAAAATAACTCTGCCCCTAAATCGATCGTAAAATCTCTCATCTTTCTTGCTAAACAATCCAGATTCATCTAATTCTTTGCTTGAGGTTCCAGGCTCTATATGATTTAAAAGACCATCCCATTTATCTTGAGCATATCCAATGTTAAATTTTTTGGCTGTAGCACCAGTTATCTTTCTATCCTTAAGATACTGGACTGCTTTTGGAGCGGTGGCTTCATTCAAATTTGCTTGATAGAATTTTACTGCTTTTTCAACCAAGCCACTTGGTTTAGCTTTCTCTGATCTACTATTTTCATAAGGTACAGTCATGCCAGCTGAACTTGCAAGAGTTTCGATTGCGTCAACAAATTCTAGATTTTCATAACGCCTGAGAAAATGAATCGCATTTCCAGATTCTTGACAAACGAAACAATAAAAAAATTGTTTTTCTTGGTTTACAGCCATAGATGGATTTGAATCATCATGAAATGGGCACTGACACCAAAAATTTGATCCTTTTTTATTTAAGGGTATTCGCCTGCCAACAACATCAACAATATCGGTTTGATCCAATAACTGATCAATAAAACTAGTTGGTATTGACATGGCGCTCTATCCAATCATCTAGAAATATTTTGGCTGCTAAATCATCGATTCGATGATCTTTTGTGTCCGTTTGAGCCAATTGTTTTGCCTCAAACGAGGTTAATCGCTCATCAACTAATTCACAAGGAACATTACTAATCATTTGAAGTGTTTTAAAGAATGGATCAACTTTTTTCATCATATCACTTTGAGTGCCGTCCATGTTTAATGGATTTCCAACCAGCAATTTATCAGGTTTCCATTCATTAATAAGGTCTTTAATCGTATTCCACATTTCTTTGCCTTCTTTAGCTACATCAAGAATCATAAGTGGAGAAGACGTTTTAGTAATAGTTTGACCAACGGCGATACCAATAAATTTAGTGCCAAAATCAAACGCTAAAATCTGCATTACTGCGAATTTGAAAAATTCCAGTCTCGAATAATTTCAAGCTGTTGATAATTATCCATCATATTTTTAGGAAAAGGTTTGAATGGAGCTGATTGATGCAAAATTTTTAATGCCAATGCATCTAGCATTGGGTTTCCAGAAGATTGCAAGATGTTAACATCTATTAAATTCCCCATATAATCAATAGTTGATTTGATTTGAACCCTAAAATTACCTTTAACAACATCTGAGCGAGTCATTTCGTAATAACCAGCTGTCTCAACTTGTCTTTGCCAGGCATTCAAGTACATGGTCTCAAAACTTTCAAGTGTCGAATTAGACTCTAAACGTCTTACGCTAAATTGAGATTGATCTTGGGAATTGACATTTTTAGTAACCATTGCAGTTTTTTGATTATTTTTTTGAAGAGATTCAAAACCATTCAAAGAAGTGCCCTGCATATCAAATTCTCCACTAGCAAATTTAATATTCACAATAGTTTCTTCTTTAAATTCCCATGGTTGCTGAATAATGACAAAGCTAATTCCAAAAATAATAACTCCATGGAATAGTAAAGATACTAATAAGGATTTTCTAAATCCCCATCTTTGCACTCTTTGTTTATAAATCAGTGGCTGCATCTTATAGTGATTGAAGCAAAGTCTGAATTGGATTTTTGCCAGTTTGGGACAAAATCTCTCTGGCGCCTGTTGGGCTTGTTATATTTATTTCGGTTAAATAATTTCCAATCATATCTATTCCTGCAAAAACAATACCCTCTTTTGACAATAATTTGCCAATCTCTAGACAAACTCTAACCTGATCATCAGATAATTCCCGAGCTTCCCCCTTACCGCCAGCAGCGAGATTACCCTTAAAACTTCCTCCTTGAGGAATTCTTGCAAGAGCAATAGGAAATGGCTTGCCTTGAATGATCAATATCCGATAGTCTCCATCATAAATTTCAGGCAAGAAATTTTGGACCATAACCATAGTCTGATGGTTATTTGTTAATGCTTTAAAGATTTCTAAGTGATCTGTTGAGTGCTCATCAAACTTGTATATTGACTCTCCACCCATACCATTAAGAGGTTTTAAAATAATAGTCGGGTATTTTTTTTTGAATAATTGAAAGTCTTCTTCTTTGCAAATAACGTTAGTGTCAGGCATCCACTTGGAAAATTGAAGTGCAAAAATCTTTTCATTAAATTTCTGCAATGCTGAAGGTCGATTGATAATATTAGCACCCTCAGATTCAGCCTGAGATAGCAAATGCAAAGCATTCATAAAATTTTCATCTACCGGAGGATCCTTCCTCATGAAAACATAGTTAAAATCCTTAAGCGCTTTGACGGCATCAACTTTTTCACTTCTCTGCGGATAATCATTGGGATTTTGTATTGCAGAGAAGTCAGCAAAGGTTTGTCCGTCTTTATAAATTAAATCGGTCATCTCACACTGATAAATTTGACCACCCATGGTATGGGCTTCCTGCATCCACAAAATAGTTGTATCTTTTTGTGGATTTAGTTCGTCCAAAGAATCAGTGATGAAGAGTGAAGATGTGCCCTGCATTAATATTCTCCCAATAAGGTATGAAACATAGATAATCCTATAATAGGAGCAGTTTCTGCTCGCAAGACATAATGTCCTATTTTGAGTGACTGCAATCCTATCTTATTCATGATTTCACGCTCATCTGCTGAAAAGCCTGATTCAGGCCCTGTAATAAAACCAACTCTATTAAAGTTCGAGATTTCATTTTCTTTAATAAATTGATTAGCAATTGTATCAAGAACAAATAACCCCTTGGAATCTGTATCTATCTTCTCGCTGTTGAGACATTGTTCAAGACCATTAAAGTACTCAATATGAGGGGTATGGTTGCAACCGCATTGCCCACAAGCACTTACAACAGCCTCTTCCAGCCTTAGGTTTAATTTAGAAAGGTCTTTTTTTACTAATGATTGGTCCAAAAGTGCTGGCTTATAAATAAAAATAGAGTTCACCCCCAACTCTACAAGCTTTTGTATTGAATAAATCAGATTCTCTCTTTTTAAATATGGAATTATTGCTTGATAAAATTTTTGATAAGGATGCTCCTTAACTAAAATGTCGCCTATAGCAAAAGTTATATAAGCTTTATTAATTTCTTGAATTTTTCCACTAGCCACAGAACCATTGCCATCAAAAAGCTCCACAGCATCACCGGGTTTTAACCTTAAGACCTTGGCAAGATGATGTATTTGTTTTATGTTGGTGAGCTTATAATTTGATGCGGGCAACTCAAGGCAGAAGATTCTAGGCTTTCTCATCAAATAATTATAATTGGTATTTATTGCAATGAGCCAAAGTCATATCATTCTTGTCAGACACGGAGAAGCGTCTGCGGGGTGGTCTGTTCACCCTGACCCCGGTTTAAGCGAATCAGGACGTGAGCAAGCTGCTGAAACTGGTAAATCACTAATAGAGGAAATTTCTAGCTATCAACTTGTTTCAAGTCCAAAAAAAAGAGCGATTGAGACTATGGAGGTGATGATTGAAAAAAAAGAATGTTCTTACCATCTAGATTCTAGATTTATTGAAATACCTTCAAGTAATATTCATGCTGATAAAAAACGTGACTGGCTTGTAAATATTTTTACAACTCCAATTAAAGAGCTGCCTGAGGCTGTTAAAGAGTGGCGTAATAATCTAATAAGCTGGCTTGAGGACATTGAAGATAATTTTATTGTCACAACACATTTCATGGTAATTAATGCGTTGATTTCATACCTTACAAGCAATAATAAAATTTCATATTTTCATCCTGATTATGCATCTAGGACAGAAATATTCATAAAAAATGGAGAAATGACTAAATTGGTTCTGGGTGATGATAAAAAAACTGAAATTAATCTTTAAAATTAGTTGAGCAATTTTTAATCAGCTGTAGAATTTATATTTTGCAGAATAATCATTACTAAATGACTAAAACAGTCTCACAAAAATCCAAAAATAAACCTCTGAGTGAACAAGTAAGAAAGGCTATGAAAAAATACTTTGCCGAACTTGGTGATACAAGCCCGGCAAATGTTTATGAAATGGTTATAGCTGAGGTTGAGCCTGAGCTTTTGAAGGCAGTAATGAAGTACACCAACAACAATCAATCCAAGGCTGCAACAGCTCTTGGATTGAACAGAGCCACCCTTAGAAAAAAATTACATCGATATAACATTATAGAAAAATCATGAGCTTAATTACCCCAAAAACTGCCCTTGTAAGTCTTTCAGATAAATCTAATTTAGATGAATTGATAAAGTTTTTGCTTGATCAAGAGGTAAAAATTATTTCCACTGGGGGAACTTATAATTCCATTAAAAAAATAACAGATAAAGTCGTAGAAGTTTCTGAATTTACAGGATTTGAGGAAATGATGGGTGGTCGAGTGAAAACTTTGCATCCAAAAATCCATGCTGGTATTTTGGCCAGAAGAGATTCAGATTTAGAAGTTTTAACTGAGCGAGGCTATGAAGTCATTGATCTAGTTATTGTTAATCTATATCCATTTCAAGAAACAGTCGCCTCAGGATGTGAATTTGGTGAGGCCTTAGAAAAGATTGACATAGGCGGACCAACAATGATTAGGTCAGCAGCAAAAAACTTCAAAGATGTTGCGGTTATTTCTGATCCAAATGACTACGTTCAGTTAATAGATGAGTGGAGAAATCACGGAGGGATCAGTTACGAATTTAGAAAGATGCTTTCACAAAAAGTTTTCCAACTCATGGCCGAATACAATTCAGCTATTGCAAATTATCTTCAAGATGTCTCATCCAACGCAAGTCACTATAACTTCAGCAAGAGTGAATCACTTAGGTATGGAGAAAACCCTCATCAAACTGCAGATTTATTAACCTTTGCTAATTTAGAACATAAAAATATTGCCAATGCGGATGTTCTTCAAGGCAAAGAACTTTCATACAATAATATTGTAGATGCTGATGCTGCTTGGGAATGTGTCAGAGCATTCGATGAGCCGGCTTGCGTTATTGTAAAGCATGCTAATCCCTGTGGAGTTGCTGAAGCAAACTCTATTTTTGAGGCGTATGACTTAGCATTTAAAACTGATCCAACTTCTGCCTTCGGTGGCATTATTGCTTTTAACAGGGAGCTTGATAAAAAAACTGCTGAAGAAATTAATGCTCGTCAATTTGTTGAGGTTGTCCTAGCTACTAGTTTTGAAGAAGCGGCTTTGGTGGAGCTGGCTAAAAAGAAAAATGTACGAGTATTATGCGTTGATTTAGAACAAGATAACCCGTATCCAGGCGTCATTAAAAAAGTGTCTGGTGGGATATTAGTTCAAAGCGATGACACTTTTATTGTGCCCAAAGCAGACCTAGAGTGCGTTACTAAAAGACAGCCGACCGCTGAAGAAATAAATGATCTTATGTTTGCGTGGAAGGTTGCTAAATTTGTTAAATCAAATGCTATTGTTTATGTAAAAAACAAACAGACCATTGGCATTGGCGCCGGCCAAATGAGTAGAGTTATTAGTGCTGAAATAGCTAATCTGAAAGCTAAAGAGGAAGGTTTAGAGGTCAAAGGTGCGGCAATGGCCTCAGATGCGTTTTTTCCATTTAGGGACGGTATAGATAAGGCTGCTTCGAGTGGAATAGCAACAATTATTCAGCCTGGTGGATCGATTAGAGATGAGGAAGTGATTGCAGCTGCTGATGAAAATAACATCGCTATGGTATTTACTTCAACGCGTCACTTTAGACATTAAATATGTATATTTTGGTTATTGGATCTGGCGGCAGAGAACATGCTTTGGCTTGGAAATGTGCGCAAGATGAATCTGTATCAGAGGTTTTTGTTTGTCCAGGAAATGCGGGAACTGCTTTAGAAAATAAAGTATCTAATGTCTCAATTAATGTTGATGATTTTGCAGTAGTTAAAGATTTTTGTATTGAAAAAAATATTGCTCTTGTAATCGTAGGTCCAGAACAACCACTTGTTGACGGGCTAGTGGATTACTTGCATTCAAATGATATCAAAACCTTTGGGCCTTCTAGTGCTGCAGCTCAGTTAGAGGGCTCTAAAACATTCTCAAAAGACTTTTTTATTAAATATGGCATTCCTACAGCAACTTATGCGGCCTTTGATAATTTTGATAGCGCAAAAGATCACTTAAAAAATATTTCATACCCAACAGTAGTAAAGGCAGATGGTTTAGCTGCAGGCAAAGGGGTAATTATTTGCCAAACTAAAAATGAAGCATTGGAAGCTTTGGTCAGTATTTTTAAAGATCAAGCATTTGGGGATGCTGGGACAAGTGTGGTTATTGAAGATTTTTTAATTGGAGAAGAGGCAAGTTTTATAGCAGTGGTCAGTAAAGATAAAATTATTCCACTTGCAACCAGTCAGGATCATAAAGCCGTGGGTGATGGTGATATTGGATTAAATACAGGTGGCATGGGTGCATATTCACCTGCACCCATAGTTGATGAAAAACTTCACCAAAAAATTATTGAGGAGGTTATGAAACCAACCATGCAAGGTTTAATTGCTGAAGGCTCGCCATATCTTGGATTTTTATACGCTGGACTCATGATTAATAATGGAGAATTGAAAGTTCTTGAATTTAATTGCAGATTTGGAGACCCTGAAACTCAACCTATTTTGCTGAGATTAGAATCAAGCCTTGTTGAACTTTGTCTTTTAGCAATTGAGGATCAGTTAGACGATTATCAAATTCAGTGGACTGATAAGCATGCTTGTGGGGTGGTGATTGCAAGTCAGGGATATCCTCAAAACTATACAAAAAATCAAGAAGTAATGATTAAATCCTCTGATGCAGTTGGAAGGAAGTTATTTCATGCAGGTACAAAACTTAAAGGTGATAAAGTTTTAACATCAGGGGGAAGAGTATTTTGCGCAACTGCTTTGGGCAAAAATCTTCAAGAGGCTCAATTAAAAGCATATGATCTGGTAGAATCTGTATCCTTCGATGGAGCTTTTTATAGAAAAGACATCGGCAATAAAGGAATGAAATGAATCGATTAGATAATTTTATAAATGAGTGCGACATTGCATTGAAAACATTGTCGTTTAAAAAAAGTGGGACTGGAAGATCATATCCAGCCAATGAAACCTCTTCTTCACTTTCAAAAGAAGAGAAGAGTCAGTCAGCACAACTCATGCGAGTAAATTTAGCTGGCGAAGTAGCAGCTCAGGCACTTTACAGGGGCCAAGCAATGGTCTGCAAAGATGCCGAGATAAAAAATCATCTCGTGCAAGCTGGAGAAGAAGAAACAGACCATTTAATTTGGTGCAAAAAACGTCTTGAAGAGTTAAACGGCAAACCATCAATACTCAACCCTGTCTGGTATGCAGGATCATTTGCCATTGGTGCAATATTTGGAAGCTTTGGAGAAAAAACTAGTTTGGGATTTGTTGAAGAGACGGAAAAACAGGTGGTAAAACACCTTGAAAAACATTTGGATAAAGTTTCTAAGAATGATGCTGAAACAATTGAAATTTTAAAGACTATGCGTGCTGATGAAGACGAGCATGCTCAAGAGGCGATAGAAAATGGAAGTGAATCATTATCCGAGCCAACTAAGAAAGTTATGAGCTTCACCGCAAAAGTAATGACTTCATCAAGTGCTTATATTTAAAAAGAGCTCCTCATTAAGCTTTCTCCAATAAGAAAAACATTAATATTATTAAGTTTTAAATAATTAATATCTTCCCTAGATTTAATTCCTGATTCTGCAATAAAAATATTTTTTTGTTTGAATGCATTTCTTAAACGAACAGAATTATCTAGGTCAACTTCAAACGTTTTTAGATTTCTATTGTTTACACCAATCAAAGCATCTTCAAAATGCTCAACTCTGCGAAGTTCATTTTCATCGTGCACCTCAATTAAGTAGTCCAGCTCTAGTTGTTGCGAGATATTAATGAAATCCTTGATTTGCTGATCAGAAAGAATTGATGCAATTAATAAAATACAATCTGCGCCAATCAATTTAGATTCATAAATTTGGTATTCATCGATCATGAAATCTTTTCTTAAAATTGGTAAGTTAGTAATCTTCTTAACATCTTTTAAGTAACTGACGCTTCCCATAAAAAAATCTTCTTCGGTTAAAATCGATAATGCGGATGCTCCAAAGGCTTCATATTCGATTGCTTTTTTTATTGGATCAAAGTCTTCGGAGATTACTCCTGCGCTCGGCGAAGCTTTTTTTATTTCTGCAATGATGGCTTCATCTTTGTTGGAAATATTTTCCTTAAATCTACCTCTAGGAAGGTGAAGATCGTCCAAAGCGGTCTTTATTTGTTCCAAAGATAGTTCACCTTTCTTTTGAACAAGATTTGTTTCGGTGTTTTCAACGATTTTTTGGAGAATGCTCATCAGCTATTTGATACTCGCACGTATGAAGCTAACTTATCTGCAGCCATACCGTTATTCATTAATTCAAATGAAAGCTCAACACCATTTGCAATTGAATCTACTTTTTTTGCTAAATATAGAGCTGCGCCAGCATTAAGAGCAATCATATCTTGAACGGATGATTTATCTCCAGAAAAAGCTTCTCTAATTAATAGCAAACTGTCATCAGGTGATGTCGCTGATATTTCAGACATCTTTCCAAGAGACAGGCCAAAATCTTTAGGAGAAATTTCATACTCGGAAATAGTATTATCTTTTAGCTCTGCAACATATGTGGAGTCAGTGATGGTAATTTCGTCCAAACCATCGAAACCATGAACAATAAGAGCATGTTCCATAGATAAATTCTTAGCAACTGATGCAAAAGCTCTAACTAAGTCTTTTTGATAGACACCTAATATTTGTCTTTTTGCACCGCAAGGATTTGTATGAGGGCCTAGCAAATTAAATAAAGTTTTTTTGCCTATTTTTTGCCTGGCCGGCATCACATATTTCATTGATTCATGATGCAAAGGAGCAAATAAAAAAACAAAACCTACTCTCTTAAATATGGTTTCTAACTTTTTTCTGTCGTGCGCTATATCAGCTCCAGCTGCTATTAATAAGTCTGCACTTCCTGACTTGCTTGATACAGCCTTGTTGCCAT
>Ga0222719_10001798_pt1 | contig 20313 bp, 22 predicted proteins | sample C33_34DmetaG_FD_165039 | JGI IMG/M metagenome (GOLD analysis project Ga0222719, IMG submission 165039) | Estuarine water microbial communities from San Francisco Bay, California, United States - C33_34D | ecosystem: Environmental > Aquatic > Marine > Unclassified | place: USA: California... | reverse complement strand
AAAAATGCAGTGTATATTTGCATTCGCTAATCTAGGTCTGGTAGTTCAGCTGGTTAGAATACCTGCCTGTCACGCAGGGGGTCGCGGGTTCGAGTCCCGTCCAGACCGCAATTTATAAACCCTTGGTAATCAAGGGTTTATGTTTTTATAAATCACCCTATTTTTTGACTGGTTCGAATCCTTCCAAAGGGATGTATTTAAGTTAAATATTTTAATAAGAATATGATTAAAATCAGATTGTGTTGGAAAACCTAAATCTATAACCTATTCAAAACGTGTTATAAATAGTCTATTTTATTGATAAAATGGAGGGTTTTAAAAATCCTCACCGATTTCACCTATATAATCAATTTGAAATTTTGGATCGTGATTATGTCCTTCTTCAAATTTTCCATTTTCAAAACAGTAATCGACTAATTGTTCGTCTGTGAAAGATTTTAACTTGGACCTTAGTTTAGAATCATCTACTAATTCCCAAGAACAGTCAATGGTTAGGGTTCTTTTACCAAATACCTTCATAAAATTTATTTTTATTTTTAATACCTAAATATACTTTTTTAACCAATCTTCAAATTCTTCTTTTGAACGTCCCAAAGGAGATGGACTAACAGATTTTAATATAATATTTATTTTATTTTTAGAACATATTTCAAAAAGATTTTTTTTGAATTGAATCCATTCCAAATCATTATTATTAAAATCGAAATTCCCTCTCACCGAACCTAAAGTATTAATAACTGTTTTAATAGAATTATTCTTTATTAAAAGGTTAATAATATTATTATTATATGTCCTTTTAACTCTAATTAATTTTCCTTGATGTTTTGTTTTCGATTTCCAAAGAATATCATCACCAAAATTTTTATATACTTTTTTAGAAATATAATCATCTAATACAATTTTATTCTCACAAGTAAACTCCACCTTTGAAATTAAATCATGAAAATAAAAATTTGATTTTTCTAGTTCATTAATCTTATTAATAAAGTTGTTTTTAAAATAATCTTTATTATTATACTTTAATTTCCCAATTGTACTCCAGAGTCTATTTCCTGGTCCCCTCCTTGGAATTCTCCCATAATAATAATCAGGTAAAAAATTATTGTTTGGTATAAAAGGGTTAAATGAACCTATAATTAATGTAATTGGATTTTTAGGTTTAATATCATCCCATCCTTTTTCATAACATAAATGTTTGACCTCTACTTTAAATAAATTTACCATTTACTAGGATTTTCAGAATAAAATTCTTCTTCTAATCCCTGGGTTTCTGTAAAGTCTTCTTCTTCTGTACTACTTAACTGAATTTCACTCAAATCATATAACTCATCATACATTGAATGTCCTTCATTCATTTTTGTTTCTTTCAAAATAGACTCATTATTATCAAACCATTTTTGATTTACATTTATTGTATCTATACCATAAAAAATATTAGACCAAACATAACTTTTAAATTCTTCGAAACTATTACCATCATATGAAGGTGAACATTTCCTTAAAACTTCAATATCAATATGGAATTTTAATTTGTAATAATGTGTTTCACTATAATTTATACTAATCTTTTTCATTAAAACCTTTGTAATTAACCGTTTAAAAATAAATCATATAACTCGTTCTGTTTTTTTTCGTCTTCAATTAATTCAAGAGTATTATATATAAATTGGTAATGAGACATACAACTTGGATTTTTACAGGGACATTCTTCACCTAAATGTGTTTTAATAATTTCAAAAAAGTTCTTTAATCTAGAATCATTTAATTCAAATTCTATAAAAAACTCATCTTCTGAAACCTCTGGTTCAAAACCCTTGTTTTTAAGTTTACAGTGTAAAGAAAAACTATCGTAAAAGAATGTCATTTTTTTAAGTTAATTTTTTAAAGTTAATAATTTTAAATTTAGATCACACCCTATATAACTCGTTGGTTTTCATTTAACAATTATCCACCCAAAGTAGATAAGATTTGTCCACCTAAGGAGGATAACAGAAAAAACAAAAATATATAAGTAATTGAGGTTCAAACTAATACATAAGAATATTTCGTTGGTTTAGTTCCCGTCCAGACCGCAACCACTTCTAAATTTATAACTCCTTGATTTTCAAGGAGTTATTTTTTTAGGTGGTTCGAATCCCTCCTTATTTTTAATAATATCATGTAATTTTCTAGTAATCAGTAGGTTATACTGATTTTTGAAAAGAGAAGAAATTAAAGTGTGTTATAAATTAACCTCTTAGTTCTCCCCAAAACTCCCAAACATCATCTTCGTATTCAAAAGATAAGTCGGGAACTTTTGGAAAAGGATAATTGGTTGATTCACCCACAAAAAAAACAACATAACTCTATGTAAATTAAAAAGTTAGAGTTTTAACAAATACAAATAGGGATAAATATAGGGACAAAGTGTTAGTTCTTTTTACTCAAAATCAACCTCTCTGACCTTATTCTCATCTCTTCTTTTCCTAACTCTAACTCTTTTAGTTCCATCATTTCTACCCCTTCAATGTTTTTTAGTTAGTGGAGGATAATTTCGTATAAACATTTCTCAATAAACTTCCTCTAGAAGACCATCTTCTTCCCATAATTTTTTATCATATTTTAAATCCCAAAAATCATTTAATTCCAATTCTTTATAATCATTTGTACTTTCAGTAAAAATACTTTCAATAACACTGTAATTAAGATTTTTAAATTGGTTTACTTCTTCTAATTGACCATTTTGATTTTTGATTCTTATTGTATTTCCAATTCCGTCTTCTTCTGTAAATTCAAACTCAATTTCATCATCATTTAATTTTATTTTCCCAAAACAAACAAACTTAAAATAGTCATCATTATTTATATCCTCAAGAATAGTAATCTCAGAAAGTTTAGTTACTTTAATTTCAAAATTATCCATAATTCAATTTTAATTAATCTAATTTACAAAAATATATCAGTTATTAAAATCTTATAACACAGAGTAACATAAAAATTAACTCCAATAGTTAAATAAAAGTCTTTCAAGTTGTTTAAGAGTTATATCTTCTTTTTTAGATTTCTCAATCATCTGTTTCCAATAAAACTCTAAATGTTCTTCTTTGTCGTTTTTTAAACTATTTCCTTGAATTTTGTTAAATCCGTTTTGGATTCTCAAATCAAAAATCGGTAGAGTATCATCTTTTAACTTGTTATATAACCAAAATCTGACATGTTTTGTAGAAAAAGAAATATTAAACATATTAATACCACCTTTTATACCCTTTTTTTTACAGTGAGATTTATGAGATTCAAATGTCCATTTTGAAACTGTTTGAACCCAATCACCATCTTTTTCAAAATTAAGACATCTTGAAACTAATGTCCTATAGGTTTCAATATCAAAGTTTTCATGAAATCTTCCACCCGTAGACGGTTGTTCCAATTTTGGTTTATTGTAAATAAGTCTACCACCCTTTCCTCCCCAAACTTGTATTGTATGAAAAATATTGATTAGTTCTTCATCTGATATATCTTCTATTTTAGAGAAAGAACTTATTTTATTGAATAAATATTTCTCTACTTCATCCAGTGTGGTAAATTTTTCAACTGGATTTTTCAAACCATATTTAGTCAAAAGATTTATCATAAATTTTACAGAAACAGAATCCTCTATTTTATCGATAACTAAAGGAGGATATACAGTTTGTTGATAATCTATGTCATCTGGAAAATTTAAAGTTTGATTCATTTCCGTTCTTTTTTCGACTATTTTGGTTTTTCTATTTTTTTTATGTTTGACTTCCTTACCTGAATCGTCAATTTTATTGACAGTCATATACATTGTCTTACCACCAATTACAACCTTCTCACTGTTTACTATTTTATTATTAAAGAATCTTCTTATTTCATTTTTAGACTTTAACACCTTTACTGGTTTGTTCATAATTCAATTTTATATCAACTTAATATACAAATTATAACACAGGGAAAATTGTATAACACAAAGTAACATAAAAACCAACAATTTTATAACACACCGTGTTATAAGTGAGGAGGTTAAAACATTGGTCTCTAGGTAGTTAAAGGATTGGTTCGAGTCCCGTCCAGACCGCTCTTTAAGATGATAAACCCTTTTAAATCAAGTATTTACGAGGGTTTTTTTCGTTAAGGGAGGATAAATGGGAGGACAAAAAGAGAAGAAATTAAAGTGTGTTATAAATCTAAATTAGATGTATTACCATCTTTATCAAATAACATAATTTTATTATTATCATTACATAGTATAAAGTCACTTAAATCTATTGTTTCGTCATATTCTTCAACATAGTTTAAGTCAAGAATAATTACTGAGTTTTCACCTATAAGATCTAATTCAAAGTAATTAAAGTCATTACAATAATCATATAAATCTTCCCCTTCTCCATCAAATTTTTTTATGAATAAATTTTCATAATCTTTCTTTAAAAACTTTATTAGACTTTGTTTTTGTAACTCAGTTATTGGGTTTTTTGAAAGAAACCAACCTGAAAAACATATATAATTTTGTTCGTCTCTTTTTAAATCAATATTGTATAAAGTGTAACCCATTTTAAAATATTTTATACATCCTAATATACAAAATTATAACACTGGTAAAATCGTATAACACAGAGTAACATAAAAACTAATAATTTTATAGTACACCTTATATAACTCGTTGGTTTTCATTTAACAATTATCCACCCAAAGTGGATAAAATTTGTCCACCTAAGGAGGATAACAGAAAAAATAAAAATATATAAGTAATTGAGGTTCAAACTAATTCATAAGAATATTTCGTTGGTTTAGTTCCCGTCCAGACCGCAATTTATAAACCCTTGATTATCAAGGGTTTATGTTTTTATAAATCATCCTTTTTTTTGACTGGTTCGAATCCTTCCCAGTTTTGTTTTTTGATTAACTATTCTATTTCGATTGTTTTTCCATTATTAGTAAATATTTTAACATAAGAACATTTACCAACACCTCCCCAAAAATTCTCACATTCTAAAACTCAATGATTCCATCATCTTCGTAATAATCAAAATTTAATTCGATTTCCTCTCCTTCAATTATACTATCAAAATCAATAGGTGACTGACAAAACAATTCCTCAATAAATAAATATTCAAAATTATCTTCTCTACTAACTTTTTTGTAATTATTATCATCTTTTATTTCAAGAGTTACTCCCATTCCATCTTCTTCAGTGAACTTAAAATCAATTTTTTTATCATTAATTAATATAGATGATGTAAAGACAACTTTAAAATAATTGTCATAGTTAATGTCCTCATTTTTTGAAACTTTTTCTAAAAACTTAACTTTTAAACTCATAATTCAATTTTTTATAAACCTAATTTACAAAATTATAACACAAAGGTAAAATTTTATAACACAGAGTAACATAAAAACCAACAATTTTATAAATCATTTTAGAAACTAATCTTCAAACATAAATTTATTTTCCAATAGATATTCTTCCATACTTCCGTAATATTTAGGTGTATTTCTTCCTTGAAATGTAAATTCAATTAATTCCTCATAGTAGTTTTCCTTCACTGAGTACTTATTTATGTAAATGACTATTTCCTCAACTAAATAATCAAAATCAGGGAACTCTTTTATTTCTGATTTAAAAGAGTTATGAATAATTTTTTTAATCATTTTTTTGACATTTTTATAATTTTCTAATTGGATTGTGAAGTAATTAAATAATCTTCTTTCAAGTTCAAGTAAACTTATTTTTTCTTTTTTCGATTTTTTAATCATTTGTTCCCAATAAATTATCAGATTGTTTTGACTTGAATTATTAAGGGGATATTTCTGATTATACTTATTTAATCCAAAAATCCACAATATTTTGGATACATCTTTTCTTCCCTGAATAACTTCATCAAAAATAGGAGGGGTATTTTCTTTCAATTTTTTATATAACCAAAATCTTATGTGTTTTGTAGAAAAAGATGTGTTGATTCCATGTATTCTGTGTAAATCAAACGTCCAATCTGAAACTTCGTTTACCCAATTATTTTCTAAATCAAAATTTAGACATTTACTCACCATATCTTTATAAACGTTCATCTTGAAGTTTTTATCAAATCCTTCTTTTTGATATACTCCTTTTCCCATTCTCCCCCCCCAACATTGAATTTTATGAAAGATGTCAATAATTTCACTATCAGTTGGATTAGTGAAAGAGTTGATTTTTTTGAATAAATAACTCTCAACTTCTCTCAATGTTTTAAACCCTTCTAGAGGATTATAACTGAGTGGTTGTTTAATAGGTTTTTTGCAACCACTTCTAAATTTATAACTCCCTGATTTTCAGGGAGTTATTTTTTTAGGTGGTTCGAATCCCTCCCTATTTTAAATAATATGATGATTTTTCATTTAATATGTTTATTGTAGATAGTTAATCAGTTTATTTTAGTTACAAAATATTTTATCTCTGATGTATATTATATTATACAAAACTATCTGTGATTTCATTTATATCATCCCAAAATCTATCATCATTATCAGTTTCAAATATCATAAATGGATCGTCAGCTTCCAGATTTAATTCAGTTACACGAATATAATCTCTCTCACTAAGAATTTTTAAACAGTCTTTTTGCTGATCTAAGTCAGCCATAGTTAATTCCTCAATTTTTGAGCATGTAATTTTCATATTATTTAATTTATATTATTTTTTGTTATTTTATTTCGACCAATTTAAATAAATTTTTTATTCTCTTCAAATAATAGGGTTTATGTACTCATAGTTTATTTGAACACTAGGAACAATTTTGGTGCCTTCAACGGTCTTCAAATTATCCCATAATGTAACTCCGTTCATTTTATTTGCTGATGAATAGGCAGCTTTTACGGAATACATTATTGTTCCTTTCAAAAATACTTTAGGCGTAAAATAATGATTTGATTTATTAACCTCTTTCAATAATATAAATTTCTTGGGGAAATTTTTAAAAACTTCTATCGAGTTTTTTTTAACCTCTACATATAAGCTAAAATAAGATCTCAAAATAAATAAAATATTGTTTTTATCCATCTTTTCCACTGTAAACGTAAATCTATCGGCATTATCATTTAAATTTTTAAAATATTTTTTTGATAATTCATTAAATTCTTTAACTGAAATTTTCATATTAAGTCTTCTAGATTTAATATCTTTTTTCAACTCTGCTTGAATACTATCAAAAAAACTATTGAATTTCATAATTTATAGTAAAGAATCTTATAATTTATAATTAATTATCATAAATTTAATTATATAATCCATAGATCTTGAAAAATTATTTAAGTTTTTTTGTTTTACTTTTTTCTACAATTATATATTCAAATTCTGAAAATAAATCAGTTACTCAAGATTCTTTAAAGTTAGAACAGTACAAAGTTCACATTAACACATTACAATATATATCAAGACAAAATTATAATAATGAATTTTTTTTAGACATAGCTTTACAATATATAGATTCTATTTATCAAATTGAAAATGACAATAATTATGCTATTGATATTGAAAAAAGCATTTTATTAACAAAAAATACAATTGTAAATAATGTAATTAGTAAAATAGAGTTCTTCGAATTTTATTCTGGGATGCCACACTATTTTGGGTTTGTTGATGATGCAATTGAGTATGCCTATGATGATGCCCTATCACAGTTATTAAACACAAGGTATAAAGTTCTTGGAAACGTCCCTCTTTCCGATGCTAATATTACATCTATTCTTGTTAGAGAAGATTGTGACAATGAAACATTTGAGATCGTAAACCAATCGTTAATTTCAAACACCAATCATCGAATAATTCAATCAAATGAATTAATTCAAATTCTTGGAATTGAAAAATCTAAAAATTTAATAAATGGATTAATTATAGAGGATGATTTAAATAAAGTCCTTGAAGATTTAAATTTAGACCGATTGGGTCTTTTTACTGTGGGTAATATTGATATTATTAATGATAAAATTTGGCTAGTTAATACTGATTTTAAAACTTATGAAAAATCTTTAGGTTTTCTTGAATCAATATTTACTAGAGGATATACTATTGACAAAAGGGATTTGCCATTATTATTTGAACTCTTTCTTGTACTAATTTTAGCTATACTTTTTGTCTCACTTGCTTATGGTTTTTCATTAATATTTATTAATAGAAAAAACATATTTATATCTACTATAAATTCTAATAAAGAATTACTTCTATCTGTTATAAACAAGGTTAAATATGTAGTGTTTTATTTTTTAATTCCAATGATTTTATCCTTTACAATGATATATGTTTGCTCATTTATTATTCCAAGTAGTGACGTAGACGTTGGTGAAGTTAATGTCGTTGCATGGTTATTATCCCTAACTATTTTGATGAGTTTTTTACCTGTAATAATTAATTTATTTATTGTTAACAGACTAGATATAGATGGTTTTCATACTCCGTTAGGATATACATTTTTTTTTAATTCATCTTTGTATGCTACTTATTTTCCAATCTTTATTTTCTATTTTATTCAGTATGAAACATATCCATTTTTGATCCATGTATTACTAATATTTATTACACTTTTAATTGGTAATATTCTTGGAAAATCCTATTTCCAATACGGTGTTTTAACAAAAAATAGTTATAGAAGAAGACAAGCAATCACAGGATTGTTTTTAGGCCTAATATCATTGATAATTTTTAATAGAATAATAATATATGAACTTTCAGCTCAAAATTTATTTTTAAGCTTTATCATTATTTCACCAATTTCAATATTAAATTACATATTGGATAATTATCTAGATAAATTATTTGAGAAAAAATCTAAAGAATCTACTGAAAGTTCAATTCTTGATGAAGTTCCTTATATAAGAACTGTCATGAATCCTGGAGAATCAATTTATAAAGCTGTAGAAAATAAAATGTCGGATGATTTAAACATAATGTTAATTGATGCTCCAATGGGTATTGGAAAAACAAGAAGTTTGAAAGAATCCTTTAGAGATTTTGAAGAAAATAATTGGAATATTTTCTATGGCGATTGTGATGAGATTCAAGACGAAAATGCTGTTTCATTTGAGCCATTTCTACAAGCTTTTAGTAGATTAATTGGTGAGGACTGGAATAGCAGATCAGAATCTACTGATAAATTAACGAAAGGAATTATAAATATAGCGAGTGATAAAGTAGGAATCCCATTGGGATTCTCAGATTTTAACAGTAGCTCAAAAAAATCTATGAATGAAATCTCACTTGAGATAATAGATAGGCTCACAAACATTAATAAAAAGGTCTTATTTATAATGGAAGATATTCATTGGGTTGATCCAGAAACATTAACATTACTTAAGCATTTCATCAGGACTGTAAATAGAAATTTTTTCCTTAGAAAAAATCTCTGCATTATAATAACTGTCCGTGCAGAGATTAAAGGTTCTTACAGGGGATTAAATTATCAGGACTTAAAAAAAGAATTAAATAATTTAAATGATGAAACTAATAACTTTTTTGAATTAATAGATTTACTAGACGTTAAATCATTTAACCTTGTTGATTTTGTAAAAAATCTTAGTACGGAAAAAAATAAATTTAAAATTGCAAGTAGTTCAATGAATCAAATAAATAATTTATTTAATGATTATAATAAACAATTAAAATCAGAATCTAATGTTAAATTAACACCTCTATATGTTTTTAAAGTTTTAGAATCATGGATTTCAGATAAATCTTTGAAATATACACCAGATGGATATTTTTTAACTAAAACAGTAGATATAGAATCACTCCCAAATTTTGAAGATATTGATAGTTATTATCATCAAATTTTTGATGAGTTTGAATCAAAATGGAGGAGAATACTTGAAAGTGCGTCTGTAATTGGGAATAAATTTGATGCAGATATTCTAGCTCAGGTTTGGGGTTATGAACTATTAGATGTTTTAGACTTTTTAGAAAGCGCTGTTAATAAAGGTTTATTAATTGATGTATCAAATCAGGATAATATATATAAGTTTAGTGATAAAAGAATAATTAGCGCATTAAAATCATATTATAAGGACGATAAAAATCAATATGAGGGAGATAAACAGATTATTATTGAATACAACAAAAGATATTTAGAATTACGATCGGATATAATAAAATTTCCTGAAAAATATAGTACTGAGGAACTACTCAAGGTAATTAGAAGAATGATTACACTAAGTTTTTCAAAACGTTATACAAATAAATGTAATAAATTAATATTGGACGTTGTATGTAGATATTTATACACAAATAAATTAGGTAAATTAGATGCTTTTGCAAACTTACTTAAAAAGAAAGATTTTACTGAACTTTCAGATTTATTAAAAAAATTAAGAATTATTGCAGATGATGTTAATTATTCATTATCTGAAAAGATTAAAATTTTAGATAATTTAAGTGATGAGGAAAGGAGAAAATCTAAAATTCCTCTTCCAAATGGAATTAATACTGATGAATTATCAAATAACCTTAGATTACTCATTATTTTAAATGGTGAAATAATGAATAGTTCTGAAAAATCTATAGTAACATTTACTGATGTTGGATATTCCGGCAATGATTTTTCGACTTTTATTACAACATTAAATAAATTCCCAACCAAGTTAAATGGACTTTCCCTTATATATTTTATTAAAAATTTTGGGGGAGTTAATCTCTCACTTGATGATGAAGTTGAATTAATTCTTTCAGGGGGATATGAGGAAAAACAAAAAGAAATTGAAGCTGGACAGAAAATTATGTTCGATATGGTTTTAAAACAATTGAAAAACACTGATTTTTATGAATTAGCTCTAAGTGAATATGAATTATGGGAAATTGAAAAGAATGGAAAAAATATTGGAAATAATAAAGCCAAAATTGAGGAATTAGCTAATAAATATGAAAAACTTATACTTACCCAAAAAGAAAATAATTCTAATTTTTTATATGATTCTATTAACAGTTATCTCAATTATTGTCATTTAAATTTTAAAGATGGGTTAAAATCAATTGAGGTTTTTATAGACTATAATGAAATGCTAAAAATTGATGGGGAAATTTCCGAGGCATGGGTGCTTACTTTTATAAAATTTATATTAAGTAAAACACCAGGTTCCCCTGTTGAATATCTGTATATTAATAAAGGTACATATCTCAATAGGATATCTTCAAGCACAAGACCAGGTGAACTTTATTTATCTTTAGACACTAAAATTGCTGATACCCAGTTTGATGATGTAAATAATTTCTTAAATAAAATTTTAGATTCTAATTCAATAACAAAAGCATCTATATGGTTTTTAGATGCTAAAAAAACTCATTATTTATCTAAAAAAGATTTTAATAGTTATAAAAATTCCCAGCTTGATTATTTAAATCAATTAAAATTATCTTTTAGTGAAGATTCGCCCGCTTACAACAGAGCATGTATTAATATTGCAAATGATTTAGAATGGCAATCGGAAAATGAACCAAGTTGTCCTATCTTTTATAATGATTGTATTAAGCTTTGGAAAAATACATTAGACTATTTATTTTCTAAAGAGCACTTTAATATGACTCAAAAAATCACTACAAAGCTTCCCAATTTTAATATTGCCCAACGTTATCAAAGATTAGCTGATCTTTATTTAAAGAAAAAATCTTTAAAAAATGCATTGAGTTACACTAAAAAAGCTTTAAAATATCATCACAATAACTTTAAAGATAAATTACCTAATCATTTTATTGATTTAGGGGAGTGGGATTTTGTTGATGGTGAACTTATACCGCTATCAAAGGATAATAAAAAATTGTTTTATTCAAAATCTGGAAGAGAGAGAATGGCTATCATAGGCTATGGACTTTGTATTTTAAACTATGCACGTTGTTTATCAATGCAAGAAAAATATAATGAAGCAATTGAAATGATAGATAAAGCTTGTAAATATTATTATATTTTTCCAAAACTTTATAATTTAAGTCAACTAGAAAAGGGAATCAATTTAATTAAGAATAACTCAAAAACTGGAACTAAATTGATTAAAGATTCACTAAATAATTTAGATAAATTGGACAAAAAATTGAAAAAATCAGAAACTGAGTTAATTCAACAAGCAAAACAATTAATTAAAAAATAATTTAAGTATGGATAAAAAGATAATGTTAAAAGACTCTATGGTTCCCTTAGTTTTATCAATGAATAGAGAAAATCATGGGTTATATTTTAAAGCAATCCATGAAATTTTAATTGAAAATAATTTTTGTAGTGTTGATTTAAATGACTCATTAAATAGCAGTAAGTATTGGGTTAGTTTTCTGTATGACACATCTAAAGTTGAATTATCATTTACAGGTTTGAAAAAAATAGTAAAAACAAGTTTTCCGAAAATAGAATTTGAAGAAAACACTTTCTTAAAAGAAAAATTAACGGATCCAGTTCTGGATGACCCTAACTTTAATATAATTCAAAGTGAAGAAAATGAAGCGGTTTTTGAGTGTTTTGAAATATGGTGTCCATTTTTAAAGTAAGTTAAAACATGGGATTAAGTTGGTAAAAGATTCACCAAATAATTTTGATAAAAAATGATTGTAAATTTACTCTAAGCCTTTAACTATCTCTTTTACTTCATTTGCTCTATCATCTAACTCCATAGACATTTCTAGTTCGTCTATTATTGTTTCTAATTCTTCTCTATTGTTCGACTCTACAGCCTTTTCATAGCCCTGTCTGTAATGTTTAAAGCTATCTCAATTGCATTATCCTCATTTTCATACGGAGCCCATCTTATCATTGATGCTAGTCTTAAAATATCCCACACAGTTTCTAAATGATTAATTAACTCCCATACCTGTTTTTCAATTTCAGTTTTGTTAAAATTATTATCAATGAGTTTTTCTAATTTGTTTAATCTCTCTTCTGAATTCATTTTTCTTTTTTTAATTCAACTATTAAAAAAGCAAATTTAGAAACTTTTTTAGTTTTAGAACTTTTGCTTGATTTAATCATTTTCTTGGCAAGTTCAGGTTTCCATAAAATATCATCATCAACAACATGATTGAGTTTAATTTCTTGTGTACTATACAATAACTTTCCCTTCTTAATTTTTTTATTTAAATTCTCACTTATTGTTGTGTGAGGGTCTTTAGCATTCTGCCCCTTAATGTTATCGACACTTATCCAATTAGGCGGATTCATGCCATCTTTTATAAATGGTGTTTTATGAGTCATCTTAAATTCATGAGAATTGTTTGACTCTCTTTCGATAGATATATAAGGTTTTAATTCTTTATTTATTTTTATAATAAATCCTCCCTTTGTTGCATTGCTATTTTCTTTCTCGTTCCAATATGTATAATCATTAGTAATAAAAATTTGATACCCTTCATCAATTTCTTCTCTTTCTATAAAATCATTTAATCTATGTAAATCCCAAAAAAAGCTATGTTGTCCATTAGTTCCAGCTCCCTGATTCGAAAAATAATAATTAAAATCCTTTCTTACTTTTTCATCTTCAATTCCTTTAGTTTTAAATTTTAATTCAATTCCAATTTTTTTATTGTTATGAAATAAAAAAACATCTAAATAATCTTTTTTTTGATGGATTTCATTTACAATTTTTCTTTCAAACTGTAGTTTATTATCTAACTTTAGTTTGTTAATTAACTCAAGTCCAATTTTCATCTGCACGCCCTTTTCATCAAAAATATGATTGCTAATTCCTGTAGTTTCATATTCATTATTATTAAAATCTTTATTGTTTTCCTTAATAATATCTTCGCATATTTTTGTTAATTGTTCTTTTATATTCATGTTTTGTTCCAATCAGATTTTATATCTGATTCAATATTTTGTTTAAATATTTGTTCTATTTGGTCTTTTGAATTAGAAACTTTTATTTCCCGTTTTAGTTTATCAGCCCGTGTTGGAGAATAATCAATCTGATAAAAAACAAATTTTGGATAATTTGTTTCATCACCATTAGTTTCCCAAACAAAGAACTTTTTTACCATTTTAGCTCCTTTCATTTCTTTAACATAAACTTCTTTACAAATAATTTTAGAAATCTTTTTTAAAGTAACTGCTTCTTTCTCTTCATTTAAATCAATAACTCTACTTATTTGATTTAACCCTGTATCTTCAATTGAACTCTTTTTATCTTCCCTTAATCCTTTAAATATTGGGGAAATTAAACTTACAGATGGAGAGTTTTTTTCTTTACTGTATTCTTTATTTTTAAATTTCAGAACTGATTTTGAAATTATTCCAGACGTATTAGAATTAATTATATCAATTGCATCTATTTCAGCTACATGTATTGGATCAACCATAGTAAATGGAATTTTTGATCCGGATACTTCAATTATATTTGCATCAACTTTAATTTTTTCAAGTTCAGGGGCCATTTTCTTTCTATCATCAATTGAAAAACCTGATGATACCTTTCCAATTACTAAAAACTTATCTTTTTCTAAATTAACACCAAATAGTAATTCTTTTAATAATGTTGGATCATCATTATATCCAACAACATAACCCATTATAACAAAGTCAAAATTTAAGGTTGGTTTAATTTTAAATACAGGCCCAGATTCTCCTCTAACTATTAATCCCTCCTCATTTTTCTCATTAACTCTAGAATTGAATTCATTCTGAATATCCTTTCTAGATTTTAATTCTAACTCATCGACTGCAAATATTAACTCACTTTTAGAAAAAACTGAGTTAAGAATCTTTTTTTTTCTAATCCAATCGTTCTCAGAAAAAGTTTCATTTTGACTTTGAATTATATCAAAAACTCCTATTCTTATATCAGATTTTTTATCACTTAAATGTTTTTTGAGTTCAAAGGATCTAGTTCTATCATTTTCTTTATAAGAAAATATTTCACCCACAAAAACTCCCTCATTATCACCTACTTTTTTTAAAAACTCCTCTAATAATTCATTTCTATTAAATGAATTACCGTTGTAATTACAAATTAATTTATTGTCTTTGTAATTAATAAGAAAGCAAAGATGTCCATCGATTTTAGTTGATATATAATATTTATCTAGTTTAAAGACACGAGTTCCTATTTCATCTCCTCTTACAGGGATATATCTGCTTGCGCGTAGATTTTTGTAATCCTTAATAGTTTTTTTTATTTCAATACTATTCATTTAAATTCCTTTAAATTCTTGATTTGATAGGTGTAATATCAAACAATATGATTTGTCTTTTACTCGCCCTTCTAAAAAACCTCTAAAAGGTTTTCCTCCATCATTAAATACTAATGGATCATTTCCTTTTCCTCCCCCAACCATCATAAATGAATTTTTATCATTTAAGTCTTTTGCCATGTTATATAAAAAATCATATGTTAATCCGTTAACATGTTTTATTTGATATTTTGAACTTAAAACGACTTTGTTATAAAGTTTCATTTTAGGAATATACTTTTTTGTCCATTTAATAATATTTTCACCGGAAATATTTGAGTTTAAATAGTTTGGTTTCCTTTCTTCAATAACCTCACCTTTGGGGTTTAATATTTTCTCAGTAACATTAATATTAAATACTGGATCAAAAGATTCAGTAGTATAAATTCTTTCAGTTTTACCAATAAACTTTCCAAATAATTCAAAATCAATTTCAGAATCTTTTGAAATTAGATCTTCAGAAAAATTATTATAATCTTCTTGTGATGCGTTATTTTTTTTCAATAATGATTTTAAATTTTTTTCTTTAGAGGATTTAATAATTTTTTTACTTAAAGGTTTTTCGCCATTTTCCATAGCCAGAAAAACAGTATTACCAGTTCTTACTGATTTGAATGTAAGCTCAGCATCTCTATTGTTAGAATCCTCTATTTTTATATATCTTATCATTATTAAAACATTGAAAAGTCAAGATCATCTTCGATTTCTTCGTCCTCTCCATCATCAACAACTATATTATTTAATTCTAAATATTCAAAATCATTTTTTTTTCCAACTACAGCAAAGAATTCAGATCCATTAAATATTATGTATGCATCATCCCCTTCAAAGTCTTCTCTGTAATTAAAATCAAAATGATAAACATCATCTTCAATAAAAGATTTCTTCCAGTCATTTATATCAGCTTCATCAATTTTTAATTGATAAATTGATTTAACATTCACAGATAAAAATTCATCAATTGTAGATTTAGAACATTTATTTTCAATTGAAAAAATTGATGGTACCTTTTCAACTTTTTGAGAGTTTGAATTAAATCCTATTAAATCTGATCTTGAAATACTATTACCTTTTTTATCTACTAATACTTGTGATACCGATCCTCTTGGTAAAATTACAGATCCCTCATACAAATCAGAAAGAACACAATCATTTCCTTCGGATGATTTTACAACTTTCTTTGTTGACCCATACAATTTTGATCTATCAATCTTTGCAAGTTCAGACTTTAATAAAACACCATCAAGGTTAAATTGTATTTTTCTACCCACTATTAAAAATTTTTATCAATTAATTGATAATTTAATATAATTTTATAAATAATCCTCAATCATAGATGGAAAATGATGTGACATGCGCCATACATTAGATGTGGTAATTTCCATAAAATCATTATCCCAATCTTCATTACTAAAAATGTATCCGGCACTAGGTTCTTCATATTCTAAAAAGCCCAAACCCAAAAAATCAATTTCTTTAAGAAGAGGAGTTTCATAGTCTGTGGAAGTTTCCTCATCATACCAAACATAAATGAAATTTCTTATTTCCTCAGATAACATAATTTGGATATTTGCATCCTCTGTTTCCATAAACTCATATAAATCTTCAATTTGAGCTTCAAATCTTTCACTATCTTTATTTATAATTACGTCATTAATTTTTTCTCGCCATTCATCTAAACCTAAAGAGTCTGTCCAAAGCCCAATTATTCCAGTAGATGGTATGCTTTTATCGGAAGATACTTGCCCATATTTTAATTTTCCAAAAAACTCTTCATAAACCCCTCCGCCAGCATAACCTATAGAGGCGAGATATGTAAATTCTTTTATCTTTTTCTTTATGATTATTGTGTGAAAGCTTTTGTCCTCTCTTAGATTAATGTATATAGTGCTCATAAATTTTCCAATTTTTTCATTACCGCATTCCAATCTGGAAATCTTTCACTTCCAAACTCTATCCATTCTCCCTCAAAATCTATAGCTCCGTTGTATTTTCTATCATCAATAAGAAAATCTCCTTTTAAAAAGTTTTTATGGTGACACAAGATTAATCTTTTTCTTATTAATTTCTCATCAAAATGTTTTGCAATCCAAAGTCTTTTATGTGTCCAAGCATCTGGATTATCCCATGGAGCAGTTGAAAGAAAGTAAACATCAAAATTGGGATTATTTAGCAATTTATTTACTGCACTGATGGAACCTTTTATAGTATCTAAATCTTTGAATAGTCCAGGGAGTCTATCAGGGCGACCAATATATGGCGTTTGTTTTCCTAGCGGATGATTTTTCTTGCCTTTTTCAAAGTCTGCTAATACACCATCTAAATCAATATAAATTCTTTTCATAATTATTAATTACATAAGATTATTAAATTTTTTTCACCATTTTTAGTTTTAAAAAAGTATGTTGAAGACTTTAATGCTTTTTCATTTCCCCCAGATTCTGTTATAAAAATTGTCCCTTTTTTAAAATTTAATTTATCAATATCATGTTGGTTTTTATAAAAACATACATAAATTTTTTTATTTGTTTTTAATTTTTTTGTAGATATTTCTAAATATAAATTAATGTTTTCATTTTGAATATTAATTGGAGTAGAAGTAACCTCAGAAATATATATTTTATTATCATGTAGTGTATTAACAAAATTAGAAATTGACCAGTTTAAAAGCTCTCCACTATTTTTGAAATTGTTCAAATCTAATCCCCTTAAAAACTCCAAGTCGTTAATAATCGAAAAAAAAACTTTTTGATAAATTTTCACAATTAGATATAGAATTATATTATTAAGTTACATTTTTTTAATATTTTAAACTAAATAAAATATGAAATATCTTACAAAATCTAAGTTCAAGGAGGGCATTAAATGTCCATTTAGGCTTACTAATGATTTTAAAAAAGAAATTGAAGAGGACTCTTTTTTATCTTCTCTAGCTGATGGTGGATTTCAAGCTGAAGAATTATCTAGATTACATTATCCTAATGGGGTTTTAATTACTGATTCCGATCACAACACATCTTTAGAGAAAACAAATAGTGAATTAAATAAAATTAATTCAACAATCTATGAAGCAGCGTTTATATACGAGAATCTATTTATAAGAACAGATATTTTAAGTAAGTCTAAAAATAAAATTAAACTCATTGAAGTTAAAGCCAAATCATTTAACTCTAGAGATAAAAATATACTTTTAAATTCTCATAACCAGATTTCTTCAAATTGGAAACCTTATTTGTTTGATTTGGCTTTTCAAAAGTTTGTAGTGGAGAAAAGTAACCCTCACTTTAAAATAAGCGCATGTTTAATGCTTGCTGATAAGTCTAAAAAAGCAAGTATTGATGGACTTAATCAACTATTTCAAATTACTAATAAAAATAGTAGAACAGGAATTGAAGTTAAAATTAAATCCATTGATGAAATAGGCAACTCTATAATGGAGGAATTAGATATAACAAGCTTAATTAACGATATAATTTATAAAGACATTCACAAAGTTCATGGGTTATCGTTTCAAGAACTAATTAACGTTTTTTCTAATATTTATTCAAATAATAAAAACTTAGAATGGAGTAATTTTATTAATCATTTTTGTATTGATTGTTGGATGAGTCAATTTAAAATTAGTGTAGAAAATAAGTTGCGTCCAAATATTTTTGAAATTTGGAATTTTCGAAATCAAAAAATATATATAGATAAAAACATATTCTTTTTAGATCAACTTCATGAAAGTGATTTTAATGAACGATCAATTACTCATTTAACCGTTCAAAATAGACAATGGCTTCAAATTGAATCTCGTGTTAATCAAATCAATAATAAAGATTCTAATTTTTACTTGGATGAAAAAAATTTAAAATCCCAAATGAACTCATGGAAGTTTCCTTTACACTTTATTGATTTCGAAACATGTACATCTGCACTTCCATTTACAAAAGGGAGATATCCTTATGAGCAAATAGCTTTTCAATATTCTCATCACACAATCAATTCAAATGGAAAAATTGAACATAAAACAGAGTACATTAATACTGAGCCTGGGTTGTTTCCTAATTTCCATTTTATAAGACAATTAAAAAAAGATTTACAAAATGATGAAGGTTCAATTTTTAAATATGCTACCCATGAAAATTCAATATTAAATTCGATTCATGAACAACTATTAGACTCAAAGGAAGAAGATAGACTGGAACTTATGAACTTTATTGAATCCATTACTAATAAAAAAAGTAAAAATAAGCTAATAAGAAAAGGAAACAGAGATATGATAGATATGTGCGAATTAGTTAAGAAATATTTTTATCATCCGTATATGAAAGGATCTAATTCTATTAAAACTGTGTTACCTACGATAATCCAAATCAGCGATTTTATTAGAACAAAGTACTCAAAACCATTGCATCAAATCAATTTAACATCATTAAACTTTTTAGAAAATCATGTATGGATTAAAGACGAAGAAAAGGATCCTTATAATTCTCTTCCAACTCCAGATCTATCCCAAGTATTAGATCCCGTTGGTCAAATTGATAAAATAAACAACGGAGGAGAGGCATTAACTGCTTATGCAAAAATTCAATATATGTCTATGAGTAATTTGGAAAGGAATATTATTTCTGAAGCTTTGCTTAAATATTGTGAGCTAGATACTCTTGCAATGGTTATGATTTATGAATTTTTTGCTCATAATCTTAAAATTCATAAATTTAAATAAGATTAATTTAAATGTTGTAACAACAATACCATGATCGGATGGGTAAATGATTTTTTTTATTTATAATTATTGGTTCATTAAAAAAAGCGTTAGAAGATTTTGATTTAATAGACTTCCCTTTTTTTACAAGATGTTTGAAAGGAAATTTTTAAAATAGCTTAAATTAGTTCAAAATCTTATTTATGAAAATAAGTTTTAAAAAAATAATGCTAAAAAAAAAATTCCCTCTTGCTATTAGCAGAGGAATTAGTGGAGATAATCATAATGTATTTATTAAAATTGAAGATGAGGGTTTAGTTGCATGGGGAGAATCATGCCCAGGGAAATCAGAAGGTGCTGAAAATGCGGAAGAGGTCATCTCACAACTTAATAAATTAATTAAAGTTGGAATTAAGGATAAATCAATTTATGAAATTGAAAGCATAGCTCGTGACATGAA